>CEAH01030507.1_pt1 | contig 45398 bp, 59 predicted proteins | sample 557571 | NCBI WGS metagenome assembly CEAH01 (sample SAMEA3182092, study PRJEB8094) | gut metagenome | biome: human; feature: gut; material: Stool; isolation source: human stools | place: Canada | collected 2013-11-25
CAGATATTTAGGACGATTAAGAAGTTCGAAGACTATGATCACACGAGAGGGTGAGATAATGGCGAATTTAAAAAATTACACTTCAATGGCTAATCCGTTAAAGACCGCCGCGGAGATAGAAGCAATTTTGATTATCAACGGGGCTAAGTCAATTCAGAAAGATTGTTTCGGCGGTAAAGTTATAGCATTGAGATTTCTTGTTGATACGGCTATTGGCGAAATACCTATAGCACTGCCGGTCAACGTGGAAGCAGTACAGAAAATTTTATCAGCTCAAAAAAAGCGCAATAGCAATGTAAAAGCTACAGCTGAGCAGGCGGAGCGTACAGCGTGGAAGTGCCTGAAGGATTGGGTTGAAGCTCAGATGGCTTTGATACAAATTGGTATGGTGAGTATGGATCAGATATTCTTGCCTTATGTAATAAACAGGGGCGGCAAGACACTTTATGACACAGTGCGTGAGCATGGTTATCTATTGGATAAAGGAGTTGAACGTACATGAGAAAACGTGAAGTTATTATCACTTTATTATTTGTTTTCGCTGCAGGTTTCCTATGGCATCTTGGTTGTGCTTTGGCAGAGGTAGCAGTAGAGTGGCATATTTGGAGAGGCTGTGTGATATTTTGAATATATTTGATCCTGACAAGTATAACGAAATTATGTCTTGTAACGCAATATTACTAAAATGGCCGCTAGGGCAGGTAAGGAGAACTTTTTATAAATCAAGGCCTGCTGGCGGTGAAATACGACTAAGAAGGACAGGCGGTTGTAGAATAATTTGGCCTTGGCAGACATTTTCTGCTAGGTATAAGAAGAACGGCAGGAAACTGATTAAACGGCGGATAAAGCTGCATCACCGCAGTATTGAAGGCGTTGTGGTTGAATGGTTTCCTTATCAAAAAGGAGTGAGTGTGCGATATGAATAAAGTTGTTTTAATGGGAAGATTGACTCGTGATCCGGATGTTAGATACACACAGACAGGCAAGGTAGTAACCCAGTTTACATTAGCGGTAGATCGACCGTTCAAGTCTGCCGACGGAAATAAGGAAGTTGACTTTGTGCCGGTAGTGGTTTGGGGTAAGATTGCTGAAATGATTGGTAATGGCTGTCATAAGGGGCATAGGTTGCTTGTAGACGGTCGGCTGCAGATCCGCAGTTATGATGCCAAGGACGGTACAAAACGCTGGGTAACGGAGATCATCGCTAATAGCGTGGAATTTATTGAGCGTAGGTCGGATACAGCGAACCCAACAGGTGAAAAAAGTGAGATGGAAGCATTCGGTCAGGCCGTACCGTTTGACGAAGAAATACCGTTCTAGGAGGCGGAAATGCAATACGATTACGAAAAGGCAGCAGCGATAATCAATGCTTTTAGGGATTTGGTAATGGAAATAAAATCCATTGATAATGCTTGTCAGACAGAAATCAAAGAAGCTGATATGGCTTTTTGTGATATTCGGCATAAATGTGAGATTGATTATCCCAAAAACAGGAGCACACGGACCAAAATTTGCAGGTTGATGAAGGAGTACAGCGTAAGACGTCGGAACGCAAAAGAAACTCTCGAAGTTATAACGCCATTGGTACGATTTTTAGATAAAAATACTCATGCCAGTAATTTGATATGTCGAATGGCAAACGAAACTCGCAAGGCCTTAGAAAATACCCGCAGAAGCAAAGTATATAAGGCGAGGGTGCTTCCTGAATTGTTTGAAGGAATGGAGCGATAAAAGTAATTATGCATATCAATATAAAAGCTATGTTAGCAATGATTAAAGATGAACCAGAGGACAAATATATACCAGTTTTAAAACCAATTCTTGAGGCTCTCTTAAACGAGAATAAGATGCTACGTAGGAAAAATAGCCAACTTGGCGGGAAAGTGGCGAGAATGAGGAGAGCACTCAACGGAGAGAGTAAATATTAAAAGGATGATGAAAAATGGAAATAAGAACAATTAGATTAGTAGAAGCAAGATTATTCCAGCTAACCCTTCAACCAATGAATGATAGTGAATATAGCTGCAGAACCATTGCTGTTGCTGACGATTATTGCAAGTTGGTTAAATGGTATCAAGCTCAGATTGTATCCGATGGAAGTGGTGTAATGCGGTTCAAGCCAGGATCTCCATTAGAATGGTTTTATCCTGCGGCATCTTTGGAACTGAATCGTTTAGACGCTTATGATCGTGGGATTTCTGATGAGTGGGTAGAGCTAAGTGTATACGAAGATATTTTCGAGAGTAAAGATTATTATGTTGTTCGCTAAGCATTGGGATTGAAGGTGGCCTTATGGGTAATCGGATAATAAAAGAAAGTATATGCAGCAGCCCTACAATTGATCAACTTAGCTGGTTTGAAGAAGCGTTCTTCTATCGGCTAATTGTTAATTGTGATGATTATGGACGTATGGATGGCAGAATTCCTATTATTAAATCTAGGCTGTTTCCGTTGAAGGATATAACAAAAGCGACTGTTGATGATGCGCTAAATAAGTTATCGAAGGTAGGCTTGGTGGTTCGCTATGAAGCAAATGGGCAACCGTACTTGCAATTGGTAACTTGGGGTAAACACCAGCAGATTAGAACTCGTAAAAGTAAATATCCTGATCCACCTGTTACAGCAAAGACGATTTTATCCACAGGTGTTGAGAAGTCAAACGCTAACACTTGCAATCAAATGAAATCAAGTGAAATCATTTGCCCGCCTAATCCAATCCAATCCAATACGAATACGAATCCAATACAATCCAATACAGTACTATATGAGTTAGTACTTAATACTGCAGGGAAAACCAAAGAGCAGTTAGTGTCTGACGCATTTGATGACTTTTGGGACTTATACCCCAAACAAACGGAAAAAGAAGTTGCTAAAGCTGCATTTCATTCTCTTGTTGATATTGGGGTTTTTCCTGATGACGTTGTTTCAGCTGTGCTGAAGTTAAAACGTGAAAAGGTTGGTACTCAGATTCGTTATTATAAAAAGCCAGCAGATTTTTTGAGTTTTGATGTTATATCGAGATATCTGCCTAAGTATCTAAATAAATGTCCTATTTGTCAGTCTGCTGGATTTGTCCCTGAAGAGGCAGGAAATGGTATGAAACAGTGTGATTGTGCAGATAGGTACAATCATTTGGGGTGGCATTTTAAAGAATCGTAGGAGGGAGTGGTATTTTTTATGGATAAAAAATTGATATATATTGCTCATCCATTTGGTGGTGATGATGTAAACGTAAAAGCGTGTGAGGATCTAGTTCGTAAGCTGACGACTAATTGCAATAACTCTTATGTATTTGTTTCGCCAGTACTTAATTTTGGTCATATGTATGTGGATGTTGATTATATCGATGGTGTAAATATCTGTTTAGATCTGTTGAACGCTTGTAACGGATTATTACTTGCTAACGATTGGCAAACATCCCGCGGATGTTTGGCTGAGTACGCTTTTGCAAAGGCTAAGGGAATAAGAATTTTTAGCCTAAAGGACTTTAACTTATGATTGATTACATTGTTTTATATACTTCATGCTTTGTCTTTACTGGCATATGTGTTGCCTTTGTTTATAAAGCCTTAACCAATAATAGATTTTAGGTATACGCAAGATTACTTCACATTGGAGATGAACAGATTGGTAAAAAATAAAAAATACTCAAGGACCAGTTTAAAATATTGCGGTATTCCAATGGAAAAAGCATTGGACCAACATGGTTGCGATATAGTTCGTGATTTCTTTGGTAAAGTTCTCAAAGCTGCTACATTAGCTGCAGAGAATAATATACATATGGATGGTCAGGCAATTTCTAATTTAATGGCAATGTATCGAAATAGGGTGATTTGATGAAAAAAGAACGCTATATGTCAAAAAACGAAATGTTAGATGCTATGAAGGTTGGTACATTCTCGGGAGAATTAGAAGCTATTGCTAATAGAACACCTGAATCGGAGTGGAGAAAGCGCTTGCGATCTGCAGCAACTAATTGCCAAAAGGTGTTAGAAGAACGATTATTTTGCTTGGATAAGGATCAACTGCAGACTGTACAGCGCCGTCATAATCATAACAAAATGGTTTATGTGACCAGTGACGATAAGAGATATGTACCAGCTGATAAGGAGAATCCCCAGGAGCTTGTGACAGTATCTATTGATGATTTATATACGGTAATAGATCATGCGTTTGAATCGTGTCATCTATGTACACAAGGTATTAAAGTTGAAGAGTGTCGATATCGTAAGTTATACCATCGGTTAGGTGTTCCGGTCGCAAGAGATAATCCTGCAGCTGGTCAATGTGAATTTATGTGGGAGGAAAAATAAAATGAATATTGATAAAAATAAGTTAGTATCAGCAAGAGAGAAAGCCCTGATGAATCAATTTGAACTGTCGCAAGCCAGCAAGGTAGATTTAAGTCTTATAAGACGTTTGGAAAGCATTGGCGGTGCAACGCCGAAATCCATTGCCGAAAAACTCGCTATTGCATTAAGCACCCAGCTGGACGATATAACGACCAGCGAAGATATAGGGCAAGAATCTACTGTCGAAGGCGGCAATTTATCTGATGGCGGTGTTGCCGTCTCAGAGCAGAAAGCTTTTTTGTTGGTTAATACAAGAAGAAGCTTAGATCAATCTCCGGCACCGAGGCTAATCAGAATTGATCAGATAACATATATGAGTGTTGATTTTAAAGAGCCTAAAATTTGGGTGATTTATGAGACCGGCAGTAATGGAATGACCTCTACAGTAACAGAATATTTTAAATCATTTGATGATCGGGATACAGCATGGGCTTCTATTATGACCAAAATATCTGAAACTAATAATGTCATTAGGAGTGATTCAAATGGCTGTGATAACGAATAAGGAGAGATAGCAATGATCTACATAGGGGTAGATGTAGGTAAAAAAGGTGGATATGCAATCATAGATGATGATCTTGTAATTGCGTATCCCTATGATGATAAAGAATTTGTTGAATTTATGAATAGCATATGCGACCGAAAAGCTGTAGCTTGTATTGAACAGGTTGGCGCTATGCCAGGGCAAGGAGTAACGAGTATGTTTAACTTTGGCAAATCAGCTGGATTTATCGAAGGTGTATTACAGGCGCTTGAAATTAGATATCAACTTGTTAGGCCGCAGGTTTGGAAAAAAGAATTTGGCCTTAATGGCAATAAACAGAAATCGATAGAGGTGTGTCGGAAGTTGTTCCCGGACGTTAGTTTATTACCAACATCTCGTTGCAAAAAATCACATGATGGCATGGCTGAGGCTTTGTTGATGGCAGAGTATGCCAGACGCAGGATGTAAAGGAGTGCGATTTGAAAATGATTGATGTAAAAATTAAATTGTTAGACGGCGGTATTATGCCAACTAAAGCTCATAATGACGATGCTGCATGGGACTGTTATGCGAGAGAATGTGTCGAAGTTGGCAAAGAACCGGTGTTAATTGGGTTAGGCTTTGCAATAGAGCCGCCTAAAGGCTATTATGTGGAAATTGCACCTAGAAGTAGTATCGGGTTTAAAACGCCGCTTCGCCAGCCGAACGGCATAGGGATTATAGACAATGGGTACAGAGGCGAAGTCAAAGTTATGTACGAAGCCAAAAGGCTAGCAATGAAATTTAATAAAAATGGCAGCTCATGGGAAATGCCCTATAAAGTTGAAACAGGTGATCGTATAGCACAGATGATCTTGCGTAAGCAGGAGGAAGCTGTGTTGATAGAAGTCAAGGAACTTGCGGAAACCGATAGAGGAATAGACGGCTTTGGCAGTACCGGGAGGTAAATGATGGCTGAAACGAAACTGACAAAAGAAATTAAAAAAGCGCTGTTGTATTATGCCAAAGCTGATCAGGCTGGCGTATATGGTTGTTATGAAGTTTGCCTGGGTGCTGGTTATGGTGATGAATATGTAGATTTTATGACTATGAATAGTAAAAATGAATTCAAATCGTATGAAATTAAGGTAAGCTTATCGGATATGAAAAGTAAGGCAAAACTATCTTTTTGTGGCAATTATAATTATTTAGTTTTACCAACAGAGCTTTTGTATAATCCGAGTGCAAAAGAAGAAATTTACCGCCATATATCGCATGGGATTGGGATACTGGGATATAATCCGGAAAATGCTAAGATAATAGAATTGAAGAAGTCAGGACATATGACGCTAAACATCGGCCGTAAAGTTGAGCTTATGCACTACATGATTCGTAGTTTGAGCCGATATCTAGTTAAATTAGCAAAGGACGTGAATAGATTATGAAAACAGTAATAGCAACAATTATTGAAAAAAATGAGTATAGGATAAAAATAGACGTAGAAAATGACGCTACAGAAGACGAAATTTGGGATGCTGTAGAAGAAGTATATTGGAAAGATGATTATAATAATATGGCCAAAGTGGATAGTAATTATAATATAAAGATAAAAAATAGTAGGTGAATAGATTATGCGATTAATAGATGCAGATGCCTTAAAGGAAAAATTTCAAGAATGTATTAATAGTATCACAGTAAGTGACCCATTTATTACAGGGGTTAAAAACGGCTATGAAAGTGCTGAATACTGGATTAACGAAGTCCCTACAGTAGAAGAACGTAAGCATGGGCATTGGGAAGGGGGCGGTGCTTACTACTGTTCTAATTGCAACGCATATGCCGCAACAGATGTATTTGGCGGCGGGTTGGATATTACTGAACAGCATTATTGTTATAACTGTGGGGCTATTATGGACGGTAAAGTAGGTGATGACAAATGAGAAAATATAATGGTCTTTTTGCCTCTAGAACGGTAACACATACTCTGCAAGTAACATTTCAACTTGAAGAACATAAGGGTTATGGGTTGTTAGATGTAAATGGAAATATTTATGGTCTGGATACGTTTTCTGTAGTAGAAGATGCTTGTATGGATGATTATAAAGAATTTGTAGGAGTATCATTTAAGGATAGTATTGATCCTGATTACGTCGTCGTACAATTTGCTGACGATGAAGATAGTTGGGAAATACCGTTGGAAGATGTGAATAAAATGATCGTTGGAATTGAAATAGTTGATTGTGTAAAGGAAATAAAAAGGAGAAATAGTAGATGACTAACGATAAAGCCTACTGCATACGAAGTAACAAATTTATGGAGAAACCCTGTACTAACACTAACTGCGACCGGCACGAAAAAAATGAGCCAGTTAATGGCGGTAATCACCGGCAGTGGGTTAATTTTGACGAATGTAATGATTACAGAACTAAGGACGTTGAAATTATTTGTCGTATTGGAAACTGTCTTGATTGTTCTCCAGCAATAGCGGAATCCATATATGAAAAGGCTGATGAGCTAAGTTTAGAAACAAAATATTCTATGGAAAGAGTAACAAACGATATATGTAAAATTTATAGGGTGTATGGGTATGAATTCTTGATTGATATGACAGGCGATGCATATTTAGGAGTCATATATGATTTAAGTAATAAATAATGGAGGTGCAGCATGGCTAAAATAGATGGATCTTGTAAAAATTGTAATGAACGTCGTGCTGCTTGTTGGGATAAAGGAGCGTGAAGATGTGGCTTTAGAGTATAAAGTTGTTTATCAATATTCTAATGATCCAGAGTTACGGCAACATTCTGAAACGGTTGATGCTGTTGATGCTATTGACGCTATGAATAAAGTTGAAACTATGATTAATGCTAAGACAAAAGAATCATTTGAAATTATGGCTGTTATTTTGAACGGAAGAGTAATTAAGTAAGTTGATAGTTTGAGATGTAGAGAGGGAAACATGTCTAAGGTCAATACATGTTTTCGGAGGAAATATATATGAGCATTATCAGCCGGAAGACACTGAATATAATAAATAAAAAATATAGGCAAAGAAATTCTATCGAACAGGCTGTGTGGAGAACAAAACTAGAACGGCTGGACCGAGGTTCTTATACTGGTAATATCGGTTACTCGCAGCCTGATCCTACTGGTAATGCTGCTATTAGAAATGCAGAAGAAGTTTTGAAAGTAGAGATAACCAATGAACATGGATTTATAGTGACCATAGATTATCCTGAACGCTGGCTGAAGGTGATGGATACAATGATATATCATTACCAACAAAATGACGATGATCGGCATCAAAAGACACAGGAAATAATTATGCGGCGGTATTTTAAAGGGGAGTCGCCAGATGTAACTGCTGGTCTGCTGGGTATCGGAAGGACAACTTATTTTGAACTATTAGACAAATTTTTGGCTGATACAGCAGCTGTTGCATTCCATGAAGGAGTATTGGAGCTCCCGATAAAATTGATTGACTTTAAATATGAGAAGTAAAGAAGTGAGTTCACAATAATTTCACAATTAGTCCCGGACTTTTTATCTTTTACACCGTGGTAAAATAATAGTGTAAAATTTTATAAAAAGTAAAAAAGCCGGGCGGACCACAAAAGAGTGAATCCGTTCCGGCTTTTTATATGTCATAATTGTCGATTTTTTAGGAGATAAGAAATGAAAGAGATTGCAATACATTGTGCCTATGACGAGCTTAAAAGTATAGCTGAAGTTGTACCTAATCCCAGAAATCCGAATACGCATCCGGAAAAGCAAGTGAAGCTTTTAGCAAAGATAATAGAAGCTCATGGGTGGCGGGCACCAATTACTGTTTCAAAACGAAGTGGCTTTGTGATTCGTGGTCATGGCAGATTAGCTGCAGCTCAATTACTTGGTTGCGAAACTGTGCCGGTGGATCTGCAGGATTATAAAAATGATGCCGAGGAATGGGCGGACATGATTGCTGATAACCGCATTGCAGAGCTTTCGGACATTGATCAGGATGAGCTGATGCAATTGGTTGTTGACCTGGACAGTATGGATTATGACACAGGGCTGTTAGGTTATTCTGATAAATCAGTTGCGGAGATGTTGGCTGAATATGCAAAACAGGACATCAAAGAAGATGATTTTGATGTCGATTCTGCTTTAGCTGAAATTGTTGCTCCGCAGAGCAAGCTTGGCGACATTTACCAGCTTGGTCAGCACCGATTAATGTGCGGCGACAGCACAAGCGAAGTTGACGTGCTGAAGCTTATGGACGGCGGACTTGCTGACATGATATTTACAGACCCGCCGTATAATGTAGATTATCAAGGCGGGACCGATGAAAAACTAAAAATCCAAAATGATAATATGCCGGCAGAAGAATTCAACGAGTTCTTGCTGGCAGTCATGAAGAACTTATTAAAAGTCACAGCGCCTGGTGGTGCGATTTATGTTTGTCATGCCGATAGCGCCGGGAGTGATTTCCGGGGAGCAATGACAAAGGCTGGTTGGTCGTTAAGGCAATGCCTTATCTGGGCAAAAAATCAGTTCACACTGGGACGCCAAGACTATCAATGGCAGCATGAACCTATTTTATACGGATGGAAGCCTGATGCTGGCCACAACTTTTACGGCGGACGGAGGCAGAGCACCGTTATCCCTTCGCTGTTTCCGGTGACAGTTACTGAAGACGTCGATGGCAAGAAATTGGTAACATTTAACTTTGGTATCGGTCAGGTAGTATTAAAGGTACCGGAATATATTGTTGTCGATACTGAGGATGCTGCTACTGTAGTCCATGTCGAAAAACCGGCCCGGAACGGAGAACATCCAACAATGAAGCCGTTAGCCTTGTGCGCTAAATTTATCGCCAATTCTAGCCTTGAAGGACAGTCGGTAATAGATTTGTTCGGCGGCAGCGGAAGCACGATGATGGCAGCTGAGCAGATCGGCAGAAAATGCTATACGATGGAGCTTGATCCAAGATACTGTGACGTGATTATCAGGCGTTACGAAGAAATGACCGGGAACAAAGCAGTAAAAGTAAATAAGTGATTTTCACTTATCCTCTCAATAAGCACATTTGCTAATTGGGGGGGTAAGTCAGCCAATGAAAAAAGAGCCAGGCGTTGGAGCGCCTGACTCTTAGGCTGGAAAACCTCTCCCAGCATAGAGAGATAGCACCAAGTCTGTGGCCACAGTTTTGCAGCTGCTATCTCAACTAATAATTATAATCTAACTGGGGTGAGAAAACAATGGAAAAAGAAACGAATGTTTGCAAAAATGATGCTTTACGGAGGGCTTTGTGGCGGCGCGCTACTGGTTATGAAGTAGAAGAAACAGAAATAATTGCTTCAAAGGATGGAAGACCGCCGAAAATAAAGAAACGTAAACGTCATATACCTCCAAGTTTGGAGGCTGCTCGAGAGTATCAACGACTTTATGGGAAGTTAGGGCCTATAGAGGAATAAAATTTAAGATTAATGCAAAAGCACTCATTTTACTATGAGTGCTTTTGTTATACATAGAGAAAAAGGAAGGTGGCGGTTGATGCCTAAAGCGAGAAGTCCTGAACGTGATCGGGCATATGAAATATATAAAGAGAGTAATGGCCTTATTACATTGAGGGAAATCGCATCACGGCTGGGCGTACCTGAAAAGAGTGTTTCTGGATGGAAATGCAAAGATAGTTGGGATAAAAAAATTAATGGAGTACTCCAATCGAATATTCGGAGTACTCCGAAGAGAAAAAAAGTCGCTAAAAAAATCATTGAAGATGTTGAAAATAACGAAGAACTGAATGATAGAGAGCGACTTTTTATTTTGGCATATTTGGAAACGCATAATGCTAAAATATCATGTTTACGAGCTGGCTATGACGTCCAAGAACGTTATGCGCGTCAGCTTGGATATAAGATATTAAACAGAGATAGAGTAAAAGTAGAAATTGAAAGATTAAAGAAAATGCGTAATGAAGCGATGTTTTTATCATCAGAAGATGTGCTTGAAAAGTATATGCAAATTGCATTTGCTGATATTACTGATTTTATCGAATTATCTGGTTCGGGTGAATGCGTTAATATAAAAAGCCTTGATAAATTGGATGGTGGAGTTATTGAAAGTATAAAGAATGATAAATTTGGGATTTCACTTAAACTTTCAAACCGGAATAAGGCGCTTGCTTTTTTGGCCAAGTATTTTGAAATGAATCCTATGGATAAACACCGGAAGGAATATGATAATAAGCGTTTAGAGTTAGAGCGTGTAAAACGTGATGATTCAAATGGACAGCAATCGAATGGAAGTGAAGGTCCTTCGGTTGTTTTTTATTTACCGGATAATGGTAGAGGCGATAATAATGGTGGTGTGAAAAATGATTAATGAAGCACCTAAAATTATTAGACCACAAGTAGGGCCACAAGAACTGTTTTTATCAACCCCAGCTGATATTGCTTTCTATGGAGGTGCTGCCGGTGGAGGGAAAACATATGCTTTGTTGTTAGAATCACTTAGACATACAAATAACGATGGATTTGGTGCAACTATATTTCGTAGAAATAGCAATCAGATAAAAAATGAAGGCGGTTTATGGGATACAGCAAAAGGGTTATATGTTCCAATTGGCGGCATACCTGTAGAAAATCCACAACCTAGATTTAGATTTAAATCTGGATCAAAAATATCTTTCGCTCACTTGCAACTTGAACGGGATAAATTTGCATATCAAGGTGCTCAGATTCCTTTGATTGGGTTTGATGAAATTACACATTTTACATCCGGTCAATTTTGGTACATGTTATCACGTAATCGTTCTACATGTGGAGTGAAACCATACATCCGTGGAACGACCAATCCTGATGCTGATAGCTGGGTAGCTCCGTTTATTCAATGGTATTGGGATGCCGATACTGGTTATCCAATCCCAGAGAGAAGCGGAGTGATTCGTTATTTTACCAGGTTGGGCGATGAAATCATTTGGGGGGATACACCGGAGGCGGTTATGGCTCATTCCCCTGAGATTATCAGAGAACAGGTCAAGAGTTTCACTTTTATTGCAAGTAAACTAACCGACAATAAAATTTTGATGGAAAAAGACCCTGGTTATTTAGGTAACCTTAGAGCTCTTGGTGCTGTGGAACGTGAAAGATTAGAACATGGAAATTGGAAAATACGACCTGCGGCTGGGCTTTATTTTAAACGATCTTCTATCCAGATAGTTGACGCTATTCCGAATAATGTAATTGCTTGGGTACGATCATGGGATTTAGCTGCTACTATTCCTTCTCCAATAAATCCTGATCCTGATGCAACGGCTGGGGTATTAATGGGTAAAACAGATAACGGTCTTTATATTGTAGCCGATGTAAAACGTGTTCAGTTAGCTGCTGCCGGAGTACGCAACATAACCAAAAATACAGGGGTTATTGACCGTGCCAAATTAGGTTTTGTATATATTACGGTGCCACAAGATCCAGGTCAAGCTGGCAAAGAACAAGCCGAAAGTTATATTAAGCATTTTACAGGATTTGCTGTTGATGCTGTTCGGCCAAGCGGCAACAAGATTACACGTTCAGAGCCATTTTCAGCTCAATGGCAGGCTGGCAACGTATTAGTCCTCGCCGCTGATTGGAATGAAATGTATTTCTCAGAACTCGAAGCATTTCCTGAGAGCGTCCATGATGATATGGTTGATGCATCTAGTGATGCTTTTAATAAATTGCAGAGCATTAGTCCGTGGGGAGGTTTAACAAGCTAATGAAGAAAAACAATAGTAAAAAGAAGTCTGTTGATAGAACAGATGGATTTTTTAATACTTTTATTAGCCGAGGTGCGCGGCAATATACTAGAGATAATAGTTTCTTTTTGGAAGAACCTTTAACCTACCAATTTTTAGAAGGTATTTGGTCAAATAGGTTGGTTCAGAGAATATCGAGTTTGCCAGCAGAAGCTGCCTTGAAAAATGGCTATAAAATTGAGGGAGACAAAGAAAACCTTATCATTCAATATCTTGATGAAAGGCTTGCTGAATCTATTTTGGCAGAAGCTTTAACATGGGCGCGGCACTTTGGCCGTAGTTGTGTTTTTATGATTATGGATGATGGGGGGACTGAAGAGGAACCAGTAAATTGGGATCGTCTTAGATCAATAAAATCAATGGAAGTATATGATGCGCAAAGCATTATTGAGGATTTTAGTGGATATTTGATTAATGATGATCCGACTGATAAGCAGTTTGGCAAGCCAGAATGGTATCAGATAACGCCACCGTTGAGTGGTAGACCTCTTTATATTCATCACAGTCGATTGTTAATATTTGATGGTGACTTATTACCGAAAAATTTGCGGATTAGTCGTAATGGTTGCGGTATGAGTTGTCTTGAAGGTCTTATAAAAGGAATATATAGATGTGATACAGCTCAGGCGACAGCATTACATGCACTTGAACGCATGAGCACATCGCTTACAAAACTAAACGAATTGGGATCTAAATTAGCTACTCCGCGTGGTGAAGAAGAGGTGCAGCGGCGTTTGGATTTAATTGATATGGCACGTAATATTTTAAATACTATTGCTTTATCTACAGATGATGAATATCAGGTCTTTAATGTACCGATGTCAGGAATTCCTGACGTCTTGGACAACTTTGGACAGTATATTTGCGCAATGACAGGTATTCCTTTTACAGTGTTGTTTGGACGTGCGCCAGCTGGTTTAAATAGTACGGGTCGTGGAGATTTGGAAAATTACTACAATGATGTCGTTGGTAAAGTTCAAAGGCGCCAGTTAAAACCTCAATTGGAAAAGTTAATAAAAACAGTTCAGCTGTGTAAGGACGGACCAACTGGAGGAAGGGAACTTGAAAACTGGACTATTAAATTTAATCCACTGTGGATACCAACTGAAAAAGAGGTTGCAGAAACAAATAAGTTAAACGCTGAGTGTGTAAAAGTTGAAATAGATACGATTAATTCTTTAATGGAATCGCAGCTGCTCGATTCAAGTGAAGTGAGACCATATTTGGCAGAAAAATATGATCTGCCGATTAAGGGGAGTTTGTTGAATTTGAGTGATGATGATGAAATTGAATAATCCGATTAGATTCCTACGGCCATCTGTACAAATTTTATATCCAAAAAGCTCAGAGCGTGAATATTATCGTTTGCTGAGAGCCATGGTTAGAATGTTGAATAAGTTATCTTTAGAAAATATTGAAACATTGAAAGATGTATTAAGGTATGATTCTACTGATAGTGAACGTATATCAGGCAAAGTGTTAGAAGAACTTGAAGTTAGTGGTGTAAAGGCCGAAGTGATGTCTGGTATTAAACGGGTTATGAAAGGTGTAGATAATACTGCGAAAGATAATTTGCGCCGTAGTTTTAGAAACTGCCTTCAGGTAGATGTATTTATAAATGATACAGTATTACTTGAATCTGTAACGTCTGAATGGTATTCTCAGCAATCTCAACATGTAAATAGTATTGTTAGCACTTATACAGATAAATTAGCGACTATAGTCAGCAATGCAGTTCAACGAGGGTCTTTGTACAAGGATGTACAAAAAGAAGTAAAAGATCTTTATAATATAACGGATAATCGTGCAAAGTTCATTGCTCGTAACGAAATTGGAAATTTGAATGCAGTTACAACAAAAAGAAGGCAAGAAGAAGCTGGAATTTATTGTTATGAATGGCGTACTTCAGAAGATGAACGTGTACGTGCATCTCATGCAGAACTTAATGGAGATCTTTTTTTCTGGAATGATAGTAAAATTGGAGAAATCAATGGCAGAAAAATTTACCCGGCACCAAAGCTACATCCAGGAATGGATTATAGATGTCGGTGTATTGCAATTCCAATTATTGATTTAAATAACTGGAATGCTGCTGCTGTAACTCCGACCGGAGAAGTTAAAGCGAATAAACGTCTTGAATTAAGTCCTTATGAAGTTAAGGAATTTAGGTTCTTTAATAAATTTGATGATGTTCCCGATTCAGACCGAGTCAGAAAATCTATAATTGATTTAGACGCTGATACAGGTATAAAATTTATTATGCCTGTAGATTTGAATAAAAAAATGCAAAATTTAACTAAGGATGAGCTATTGCCACAGATCGCAAACTTGCCTGAAAAATTGCGGGAGAGGATAAAGGAAGTTAGGATTTTGGATATATATTGCCCTGCAGATGAGAAATGGATTGAGGCATACCAAGGTTTTACCCATGCATATGCAACTGCGGAGGAATATATTATTACTTTCTGGCGCAACAATAGAGAAGCACTTCCCGAAGGACGGCTTCAAGAAATTTTGCTTCATGAGTGCGGTCATCTGTTGGATATTTTATATAGCGGCGTTTCTTCTAGATCAAAATGGTTAAAGGCTATTGAAGAAGATACCAAAATACATGGGCTACCAGTAAATGAATATGCTAAAAACTCTCCAGAAGAAGATTTTGCAGAAAGTATAATGATATATTATACTTATGGTAGCAAAGCACTTGCTAAATATTATCCTAATCGTCATAAGATTTTGAAGGAGCTGCTTAAAGATGATTGAGCCCAAGAAATTTCAAGAGAGAGTAATACATAAAACTCCGCATGGTGGTACGTATAGTATTGCTAGTTTTTATGACGGTAAGACTAATATGCCCTGTGAGAGGGAAGTGTCTAATGTATGGATTATCACAGAATACAATGACAAAGACGAGGTGATACATTCTAATAGAATGTATCGAGGTGATGGGATCAAATATAGCTCAATACCAGGCTTTTTGTTAAAGAAAAAATAAGAATTATAGTTAATCTAAGCGCTTACAATTGTAAGTGCTTTTTTTATATCCATTTTTTATGAGAGGGGGTGATAAAATGCGGAAAGTGCAGCGATATGACAGTATGCAATTTGTTGCCGGTGCTGTAACGACACCTGAAGGGTTTTTACTTGATTCTCCGATTGTGGCCAGAACAGGTATTTATACTTATCTACAACCTGACGGTTCTGTAAGGCGCGAATATAGACCACCGGATGAGGTATTTGCTGAAGATGCTCTCGTTAGCTTTAAAGGGAAACCTATTACAGTATTACATCCTAAAGGTGGGAGGGTAACAGCAGATACTGCACATAAAGTAACCATAGGAACTATAATGTCACCAGCATATAGGAAAAATGATACTGATGTAGCTTGCGATATAATAATCCATTCGCCACAGGAAACTAAAGGTTTCCGGGAGTTGTCTGTTGGTTATAGCGTAGAGTTAGAGGAAACTCCTGGTTTGACGCCAGATGGTGAACCTTATGATGCAGTACAACATCTGATAAGGTGTAATCATTTGGCTGTAGTACCAAGTGCAAGAGCAGGGAGAAAGGCCCGGCTAAATTTGGATGGAAACGAAGTATTAGACGGTTTTGAAAGTGAGGGAAATAAAAACATGGTAAAAATCAGAATTGATTCCAATGAATTTGAAGTTGAGCAGGCGGTGGCTAATCACATTACTGCATTGACAAATAAATGTGACGCTGCGAATGCAAAAGCAGATGCTGCTGAAACAAAATTTACTCAGGTTAAGACTGAATTGGAAAATGTAAAGACAGATGCTGCAGACCAAAAAGTAAAACTTGATGCGGCAGAAGCTGAACGAGATGCTCTGAAAGGTAAACTTGATGCGGCTACAGCTGAAAAAGAAGCTGCTATAGAAAAAGCTGTTGGAAAAGCTAAGGCAGAGGTTAAGGAACGTGCAGAGTTGGATGCTTGTGCTAAAAAAGCGCAGGTAGAAAAAACTGACGGTCTTGATAATAAAGCTTTAAAAATTGCTATTGTTAAAGCTTTGCGTGGAGATAGCGTTGATTTTGAAGGTAAGACGGATGATTACATCAATGCCTATTATGACAGTATCAAAAATGATTTGAATGATACTGACGAAGCAGTACGGCAACAACTTAACAAGGCGCGTCAAAAATTAGACGGGCAGGAATCTCAAACCCCTGCTGCAAAACATCGTCAAGATATGATTGACCGTATGACCAATAAAAAGGAGGAAAAATAATATGCAACTGAAATATGGTGAAATGGATGTAGCCCTTGTTGGGCAGATTGCTGATTTGAGCAATAAAACAATTGATAGCTTTGCTGCAGAAGAAGCTCTTGATCCAGGAGTGCCGGTCATTCGTGGTTCGAATCCAGCAAAGCAAATAAAAAAAGCAGGAACAGGTACTCTAAAAGATGTAATTGGTATTACGGTTCATCAACACAAAGAACCCGATGATCCGTACTATCCTGTTGGTTATTCCGTGGGAGTAATGACTCGTGGTCGCATTTGGGTACCGGTTACTAAAGCTGTAACTGCAGGTAAGGTTGCCAATTATAAAATTGCAGATAATGGTTTTACTGATGAGGCTGTTGCAAGTGGAATTGAAGCTGTTGGTGTATCTTGCGTTTTTTTGACTAGTAGTGCCGCTGCTGGTATTGCTGAAATTGAAATTGGACATGCAAATGTTACTGTTACTGCCGGTGCGTAACGAATAAAGGAGGATATGTATATGAGTAATGTAATGAGATATGATGAACAAGACTTAATGGCCTGTAAAACTTCTGGATTGTTTCGTGAAGATGCAGGAGAAAGCGTATTTTTTGCTCAGGAACTTCAGAAAGTAAAAGCCAAAACATATGATGTAAAAACTCCTGCAAATAATGCAATGAGCATTTTCCCCGTTACTAGCGAAGCAGATCCAGGTGCTGATACTGTTGCTTTTGATAGCTACGATTCTGTTGGCATGGCTAAGATTATTACAAACTATGCTGATGATCTGCCACGTGCAGATGTTAAAGCCCAGCGCACAATTGTCAAAGTGTTTGATATTGGTACTTCTTATGGTTATTCTATAAAAGATATTCGCCGGGCGAAAATGACGGGGAAACCGTTGACAACACGCAAAGCAGAATCTGCTCGCAGAGCTAATGATGCTTTGGTTAATAAGATTGCATTTCAGGGCGATGCAGAACATGGAATTCTTGGTATTTTTAAACATCCAAATATTACAAAGTATGTTTTACCTGCAGATGGTGAAGGTTCTGCTACTACTTGGGATAAGAAAACACCAGTACAGATTCTTCGTGATATGAATAATGCGGTTTCTATGATTGTTGATGTAACCAAAGGCGTTGAAATTCCGGATACTATTTTGTTGCCAATTGATAAATATAATATCATTGCAACTACGCTTTTGCCGGATTCTGGCGGGCAGACTATTTTAAGCTTCTTCCAGGAGAAAAATCCTTATATTCAAACCATCAAGTCTATCCATGAAGCATCTGGTGCTGGGACTGGTGGCAAAGATATTATGTTCATCTACAGAAATGATGCAAACGCACTTTCTTTGGAAATTCCGCTGCCTTTTGAGCAGCTTGCCCCTCAAAGGGAAAATTTGGAAATGGTGGTCCCTTGTGATTCTTCCACTGCCGGTGTTATGGTATATTATCCTCTGTCTATCTGCATGGCAGAAGGTATCTAAATTAAATAGCTCTCCAATTTTAAGGAGAGCTATTTTTATATCTGAAAGGAGTGTAAAAATATGTTGTTAAAAAATATTTCTAAACGGTTAATTGTTGTTGAGGATAAAAAAATTATTCCAGGATATTCTGCTGAGGTAAGTGATACTTATGCCTCTCATCCGATTGTAATTGATATGATTGCTAATAAAGAATTAGAAAAAGTGGAAAATTGTAAAGCTGCTTCGATTGTTAGTGAAGGAACCAGTAATAGCCAGGACCCAGAAGTAGTTGATTTTAAAGATGTGAAGGTGTCTGAATTAGAGGCTTATGCTTCTGAGCATGGTATTGACTTAACTGGTGCAAAGACCAAAGAAGAAAAAATAGCGTTGATTAAAGCAAATGAAAGTAACTGATCATGGATGCAGAAGAACATAAATTTGTTGAATTATTTCGCTTGTTAGCACCTGATTTAGCAGATGCTAAAGAAGATATGATTATAGCAATGCGTAACCTCTGTGAACCGATGGTGAATAAAGAAAGGTTTGGCGATTTATATGATCAGGCTTTAGCATACCTTGTTGCTCATCGGTTAGCGTACATCAATGTTATTGCAGAGAATGGGGCAGGATCTTCGGCTGCTACTGCTGGCAGTTTAGTTTCTGAAAAAGAGGGCGATTTGGCACGTTCTTACAGTTCTTCAGGGATTGGCACTGGTTCTTATATTGACAATTTAGATAAAACTGCCTATGGCATGGAATTTAAACGTATAAGGGATATGTGCATAGTTTCAATTGTTACGAGGTTTGGTTAATATGAGCGATGTATTGGATATTGATCTCGGATGGAAGGATCTACTCAAAGAATTGAGAGGATTGTCTAAAAAGGAGGTTAAGGCTGGTATTCAGGGGGGGAAAACGAAAGATGGAACTGCAGACATTGTTACTGTTGCTGCAGTTCAAGAATTCGGCGCAATGATATTTCAGCATCCAGGTGAGGTTACCGTTTACCGAAAGGTAAAAAAAGATGGCAGTTTTGCAAATAATGGAAGATTTGTAAAAAAATCGAAAGCGAATTTTAGTAGTACTCATAGAAGCATGGGACGGTTAATTCTTATTCCAGAACGTAGTTTTATAAGGGCAACTTTTGATGAGAAATATGATGAAATTGGTGAACATGCTGAGGCAGCTGTTACGGCTATCATTAATGGCGCTGACGTTAGTAAGGCGCTTGCACGAACCGGACAATATATTGAAGGGGAGATTAAGCGCAAAATTGGTAGCGGACCGTTTACACCAAATAGCCCAGCAACTATTAGAAAAAAGAAAAGTAGCAAACCTCTTATTGATACTGGTCACATGAGACAGTCGGTTCGTTATGAGATTGGAGATAGATCAGATGAGTAGCTTTAGAAAGCCGTTAACGATTTATCGTTATGAAGGAAAACCGATTTTACAGGGTAACGGTAAATTTATTCTTCCTGCTCAGGAGAGTTTTGTTATAAAGGCATCTGTGCAACCGTTAAAAGCTACGGAAATGGATGCGTTACCAGAAGGTAGGCGTGGGAGTCATGCTGTAAAAGTTTATTCTGATACGGAATTATATATGGCCGACCAGGGGACTGGTATACAGGCTGATCAATTTGAGTGGCTCGGACGGAAGTATGAAATTGTTGCTGCAGATGCATACCAGTGTGGTGTAATAAGTCATTGGAGAATGTATGCAGTGGAGGTGAGATCTCATTAGTGAAGTTAATGCCAGAGAAAAAGTTATAGATTTTTTTGCATATTGCTTACGTGATCTATATAAGGGATTACCGGTTATACAATCGAAGCAAGATATTGCAATTGAATACGAACGATACCTTCTTATTGATTTGATGGCTGAGAAGAATATCGGCAATAGTGAAAAATGGGTACCTGAAAAAGAAGAGGTACATATTTTAGGATTGGTAGAAACAACTTTAAACATAAGAGCCTTTGGCACTGGTAGTGTCGAGGTTCTTTCACTTTTAAATGGGTACTTAACATTACCAACTATAGTCGATAAATTTCAAGAAGCTAACATTGCTGTAAATAGTATTGGTAGTGTCATGGATCTTACTGATTTAATTGATGGTAGTCGTTACGTTGAAGAAGCCGCAATTGATTTAACTGTTTCTTACGATAGAGATGCGATTTGTAATCCTGGCTGGTTTGAAACGGTATTTATTGAGGGCAAGTTAACTGAAAAGGGAACCAATCATGTGATTGCTTCAGGTGTTCATTTTGAAGCAAATATAAATATTGAAAAGGAGAATGAATAATATGGCTAATCTTGATAGAATCATTAATGCCCAAATATCTTTAAATACAACAGGCATTAGTAGTGCTGGATTTAGCACCTTGATGATTGTTGGTCCACATGCAAACAGTTTGAGCCGTGTGTTGACTATTACTGATGTAGATGAGTTGATGGATATGGGATTTACATCAACAGATGCTATTTATCAGGCGGCAAGCGATGCATTTGCGCAGACCCCTCGTCCAAGTGTAGTTAAAATAGGACGGTTCCAATGTGATACCGTAAAGGTAAAAATGCCGATGGCTGTTGTAGAAGGAGCAGAATATGGTGTTTCGGTACAACGTTTAGATGGTAATGGCAATTTGATTGAAATCAAAGCAAATTATACAGCTCAATCGTCTGATACTGTAGATAAGGTAATGACGGAATTATCTAATAAGATTGATGAATTGGATACTGCTCCTAAATTTTATGCGGTATCTGTAATGGAGGATGAACTTGTTGTTAAATCCACTGATTCCAAAACAAGCTTTGTAGTCGTTCCAAATGGAAAACTAGAAGTTAGTAGCCAGGAGCCAGCTGCAAATATTGATGTGAGCAGTAATATGGCAATGATTTGTGATGCTGATAATGACTTCTACGGTATTTGTTATGTGGATCGTACTGAAGATGCTGTTTTAGCTATGGCAGAATGGACAGAAGCTCATATTAAATTATATGGTGTTACGGTTACTGCCCCTGGAGCGAAAAATGCGGAAATAACCAATGATATTGGATCTAAATTACAGGCAGCTAACTATTATAGAACTCATTGGTGGTACCATGAAAAAGATAATGAGTATCCTGAAGCTGGCATTGCTACACGTTGTTTTGCAATCGATCCTGGTGGCGAAACTTGGGCCAATAAAAAATTATCAAGTATTACTGTGGATAATTTGAATGAAACTGAATACAATGCCATCAAAGCTAAAAACGGTAATACGTTTGAGAAATTCCGTAATGTTACAATCACTCAGAATGGCAAAGTTGCTGCAGGGGAGTGGATTGACGTTATTCGATTCCGTGACTGGCTCGTAGATACAATTCAGACGGAAGAGTTTAGTATGCTGATCAACAGAGACAAGTTGCCGTTTTTAGACTCAGGCATTGGCCTTGTTGAAAGTACACTTAATGCGGTATTAGTTCTAGGACAAAAACGTGGTGGTATTGCTGAAAACGAATTAGACGATGACAATAATGTCATTCTTGGCTTTAAGATATCTGTGCCTAAAGCGGCAAATATTTCGGCCAATGTAAAAGCTCAACGTGTGTTGCGTGATGTGCAGTTTACCGCTCGTTTGGCCGGTGCAATTCATGCGATGGAGATCAAAGGTTCTTTAACGTATGAAAATATTAAGAGTGCATAATGGAGGTGTAAGATATGCCGAATGTAAAAACATATGACCCCAAGAAGGTAATGGTAATTTTTGGGCCGGTTGTGTTGACTGGTTTTGCTGAAGATACGTTTATTAATATTGAAACAGATGGCGATGGTACAACGGCTGTTGTTGGATGTGATCAGGAAATCGTTAGAAGTATTGATCCTGGCAGCATCATCAAAAAGGTTACACTTTCTTTGTTGCAATCAAGTGATAGCAATGATGAATTAAGTGCTATCCATGATGTTGATAACCAGGCAGGTGCAGGTTTGATGCCTTTGGCAATCAAAGACCTGTCTGGAAGATTGTTGATGATGAGTGATCAAGCTTGGATTACGAAAAAGCCAAATGTCAATCGTGGCAAAAGTGCTAGTGAAGGGAAATGCCAATGGGTACTATTAGCGGCTGTACCTGATTCTGCTTTCCTTGTAGGGGGTCATAGTTGATGGAATTAGCGAATGTCGAAATAAAAGAAAAAGAGATTGGTGAAAATGTGTATTTTGTAAGACCATTTCCGCCGCAGAAATCTTTGGAACTTCTTGGTGATTTACAAGCTGTTGTGACATCTTCACTTGATACAGCAGTGGATAAGAAAGATGATATTGAGTCTAACACTGAAGAAGAATCTGTGTTAGATAGAAATATCAACATTGGTGCAATTATTTCTGGTGTTGGTAAAAATTTAAAGGGACCAGTCCTGGTAAACTTTGCCAATAGGATAATTAATAAAGACTTTATTTCTGTCAAAAGGCCATCAGATGAAACTCCTGTAAAATTAGAAAAAAATATTTCTGATAATATTTTTGCAGGGCGATTAAAAGAAATGCTTCAGTTGATGTACTTCGTCTTGGAGGTAAATTATGCTGATTTTTTCGAGAATCTTCCCGACCTTTCTGGAATCCTTCAGGAGCTTGGGATAAAGAAGAAATAACAATACCAGGTAAATTAAGACCTGATTTAAGTAGAGAGTCATTGATATGGCGTCCGGTATTAGCTGGGAAAGTAACAATGACGGAACTTAAATTAGGTCTTGTTAATTTGGTTGATTTGTTGAAAATCAATGCGTTGCTCGACATGGAGGCTGATATACAACGTTATGCAGCAGAGCATCCCAAAAAGGATGGTGATGAACATTGAAGCTAAGAGAGTTGTTAATAGGTATTGGGTTTAAAGTTAATGAACAAAATATAAATGCAGTTGAAAGTAAAATAGGAAAAATCAAAAAAAATCTTAGTGAAGTTGGGACAGCATCTACTAGAGCTGCTGAAATGACTAGTAAAGGCATGGCCACAGTTGGTAATACATCTGAGCGTGCGAAACAAAAAACAGAAAGCGCGTTTTCTGGTATTGAATCTAAAGCTCGTGGCGCCAATGAAGAACTGCACAAGATGGATAGTACTTTAACCGGCTTAAAGAATAAGTTTGTTGGTGCATTAGCTTTTTTGGGAGTTAGTTTTTCTTTAGGGAATATTATCAGGATGGTTGATGAATATAAAACTATTTCTGGGCAGGTTAAACTAGTTACTAGTTCACAAAAAGAAGCTGTGAGTGTACAGAAAGATCTGTATCAAATGGCGCAAAGAACTCGTCAGGAATATGGTGCTACAGCTCAGCTTTATACGTCTGTTGCACGCAATGCAAGTGAACTAGGAAAGAGTACGTCTGAAATATTAGCTTTTACTGAAGATGTGTCAATGGCGATGATGATTGGTGGAGGTAGTGCTGCTTCACAGCAAGCAGCACTAGTACAATTAGGGCAAGCACTTGGATCTGGTGTTTTGCGCGGTGATGAACTTAATTCTATTATGGAGCAAGCGCCGCGGCTTAGTAAACTTATTGCAGAAGGGATGGGGACAACTGTTGGTAAGTTACGTGAAATGGGGAAAGACGGAAAGCTTACTGCGCTTGATATTTTTAATGCAATAAGAAAAGGTTCTGAACGACTAAAAATGGAGATGGGAATGATACCGTGGACTGTTGATCAGGCCGTTACTAAGATGCGTAATTCCATGCAACGTTTTTTTTCTGGAGTGGAGGAACGTACTGGTGCAGTGAGTTCAATTGCTGAAGGATTTGATAGAATAAGTAGTTACATTGATGGTATTGACATAGATGGATTTGTAGCTGGCTTTAGGTTACTAGTGATTTATGCATCTGCGTTTTTTATTGTTTCGAAATGGAATAGTTTATTGTCTGGAATGAAATTGTTAAAAGATGTTGTCTTAGGGATAAAGGATGCCTATCTTTTAGCAACAGGTGCGCAAGTGGTGTTTAGATCTGGTAGCATGAGAAGTATTGCTATGGCGATTGTTCCTTTTGCAAAATTTGCACTGATTGCTGCAGCTATTGCTGTTGTGATTTTGGCTATACAAGACTTCTATACATGGATAGAAGGTGGCGATAGTATTATCGGGCGGCATACTAGATCGTGGCAAGATTTTATAAAAGAATTGAGTCGCCGCTGGGAACAATATAAAGAAGAATTTTCTAAATCGATTGCGCCATTGGTAAGTGCAATTCAACCTTTTATTAATACCTTCAAAGATATTGCAAATTGGATAGGTAACTGCATTAGCAAATTTGAAAGTTTTCAAGCGAAAATAGCGGCATGGAATCCTCGTAAAAAGCTTTCTGAATTTGGAGATTGGATTGGTAATATTTATCTTGGTGGAGGGAACAAAAACACTGGTAATGATCATATTGCTAAAAGTGTAGCTCGATCAAATACGAGAAATTATTCTGATCAAAGTACACATACTAATAATATAAATATATATGCCAAAACAAATGCAACACCTGCTGAAATTGGAGTTGGTGTGGCTAATGCTATTACTCCTGATGATGGTTATAAATTCGATTTAGGTTCTGGGTTTGACTATGGTTTTCCTGATACGGAGGGGTAATTAAATGTTAGCAGATATTCTAGGGATAAACCCCAAGAATCCAACTGAAATAGGGACTTTGAAGGTTGATATTGTAAGAACTTTTGAATATCAGATGGATCAAGAGGTAACAGAGCATCCGGTTGAAACTGGGTTTGAAATACATGACTCAATTATAAATAAAGCAATCAAGGTTGATATGACGATAGGAATTTCGTCACATCCAGTAACATGGTTTTATAAAAATAGTCATGGTCAGCATAAGTTTGCTAGTGGGTTATCGGCACTTGAGCAAATCCGTGATAATAAAGAGCCAGTTACCATAGTAAGGCCTGATAAAATTTGGTCAGATATGGTTTTAACAAGCGCAAGGCCAGTTCGTAATGATGAAAGTAAATCAATCATATGGGTAAATTGTGCGTTTGTTCATATAACGAAAGTTGCTACACAAACAACTGAGGTACCGGAAGATATTGTTGATGAATCTGCAAGAGATAGTGCAGGAGAAACTGCAGCTGATGGTGGTACTGCAACGCAAACAGATGTTGGAAGTACTGGAATAGATTCAGCAGGAACTGAAGATGCTGTAGAGGAAAGCTCATCGAACAAATCTTGGGCAGCGCAGAGCATTGATGCAATCAAAAAATCGCTTGGATGGTGAACGTATGGAATTAATAAATTTCAATGACGCCAATGATATTGTTACCAAAGTTGTCTTAGATAATGTCCAGTATAGGATTCGGTTAACTTGGAATGCAGTCGGTGAATTTTGGACGCTACATTTATGGGATAACGATAAAAAACCGTTATGCTGTAATCTTAAGATGGTGCCAAACTTTCCGCTTTTGATGAATCATCACAGGCCAGGTATTCCTTCAGGGGAATTAATTCTTCTAACAGACCTTGAAAAGATAACTCGTAGCAGTTTTACGAACGGCGCTGCCAGTTTGATTTATGTGACGGAGGCAGAGTTTTATGGGAAAACAGTTTGACCGTGTTTATCGTTTACTGGTTGGGGTAGAGGGCAGTGATGGTATTATTATTGAAGGTAAGCCTAAAGAGAATGCGTTAAATATAACATTTGATATTGACAAAGACCTGACAAAGCAGACTAACAAATGTCGCTTGCAGGTCTTTAATTTATCTGATAAAACAGCAAAGATATTTGAACGAGATGATAGCATTTGTATTCTTGAAGCTGGATATAGCGAAGATATCGGTCTTAGACGTATTTTTGTTGGCGCAGTTTTAAAAGCATGGACATCTCTTAAAGGAGCAAATATGGTTACTGAATTGGAGCTATCTGATGGGCAAATTGCAATCCGTGATTGTGTTGTGTCTTTATCATATGCTGCAAGTGTTTCTGGGCGAAAAGTTATTGAGGATGTTGCTGCTGCAATGGGATTAGTTGTTCAGTTCGCTGAGGATTTGAGCTACTGCAGCTATGCTAATGGCTTTAGTTATATAGGTCCTGGGAGAACTTGCCTTGAAAAAGTATGTGCTGCATCGGGGCTGTCTTGGTCTATACAAAATAATGTGTTGCAAATAATAGAAGATGGCGGTAGTACTAAAGTTATAGCGATAAAGTTAAATGCAGATAGTGGACTTATTGGATCTCCAGAAAGGATCATTAAAGCTGCCAAAAAAATAAAAAAAGCATCAAGTAAAAAGTCGAAAAAAAATAAAGGAAAAGAGAAAAAGGCTGGCTGGAGAGTTTGTTCTTTGCTGCAGCCGACACTGAATCCTGGAGATTTGATTTATCTTGAAAGCAAGCCAGTAACAGGTTGGTTTAAAATTGAATCTTTAAAACATACTGGAGAATACAGAGGAAAAAAATGGCACACTAATATGGAAGTATATGAGATTGGAGGTGAGGATAAAAAATGAATTCAACTTCTAGTAGAGCAATTTCAAGTGCTGGAAAAGCGAACCCAAATCCTAGTGTTGAAGCTATTGATAAAGCTATGAAACAGCGTATTGGTGAAATCCGGACGGGAATGCCTGGGGAAATAATTTCGTTTGATGCTGGTACTTGTATGGCTACAGTAAAACCATCTTTGCAATATCATACCGCAGATGGAGATATTTTAGATTATCCTTTGATAATAGGCGTACCAGTTTTTATGCCACATGCAGGAAATGCTCAGATAACTTATCCTGTAAAAGTTGGAGATAGTTGTTGGATTGCATTTGCTGAACGCAGCTTGGATGAATGGCTTGGTAAAAGTGATGGTGATAATCATGATCCGAGGCAGTATGATTTAACTGATGCAGTATGTTTTGTCGGAATGAAAAAAGTACAATCAATATCTGCAGATAACGTTGAAATCATTAATGGTCCAACCTCAATTAGTTTAACGCCTGATCAAAAAATTAATATTGTTGGTGATGTAAATATAAAAGGAAATATTACTTGCTCCGGAACATCGAAAATGTCAGGGAATATTACTTGTAATGGTGATGTTATAGCAAGTGGTATATCGTTAAAGGATCATACTCATGGCGGTGTTGAAACAGGCGGTGGAAATACATCTGGACCGCAGTAAGGAGGACGAGCTATGGTTGATATTGCATTACATGCAAATGATCATGATATCTTGATTAAAGATGGAGATTTTTTGCTGATTGATAACGCCGAACGAGTTGCTCAACAAATAAAAGTTAAGTTACTGACTTTTCTCGGAGAATGGTTTTTGGACAATACTTGGGGCGTGCCTTACCTCGAATATATTCTTGTTAAGCAACCTAATCAAGATTTGATCAAACAAATTCTGAGTGAACAAATATTGTCGGTTGATGATGTGAAAAGTTTAAATGCGTTGGAACTGGATTATCAGGTCAAAGTCCGGACATTGATTATAAATTATGAAGTGTCAACAGAATACGGTTTGATTACCAGGAAGGAGGTGCTGGGGTATGGCGATAAATAGTAATACTAAGTATGGTGTTACACCACAAGGTTTTGTCAGAATGAGACTGCCTGAAATACAAAGTAATCTTTTTGATAGATTTGAGAGTAAAGTTGGTCAGGCAGTAAGCCGAAAGCCTAATAGTGTAATTGCTATTATATTGAGTCTAGTTGCAGAGGAGTCTGACCAGCAGTGGCAACTCGCTGAATATGATTATTATGCACGTTCACCGATGACTGCTGATGATGGAAGTATTGATAATACTGTTATGTATAGTAATGTTCTGCGGCGTGGAGAAGAATATACATATTTTTATGAAGTTTGTTATGGTCGCAATGGTTTTGTTTTACCTGCAAATTGCCAGGTAAAAGGTAGTGATGGAGAAAAGTATAATATTGCTGCTCCTGATATTATCACTCTTGACAATTGCGTAAGCGTTACTTTATTTATCCCGAACGTTACTGAAGGTGATTCGTTCGGATTTATATTAAATAAATCAGTGCGTGTTAGTTATACTGCAGTGACAGGAGATAATGTTGAGGCAGTTTATTCAAAACTTTTACAGCAAATATCTGGAGATGAGTGGTCTGGCAGCATTTTGGATGGGAACTTAGTGCTTAATCAGACTGATCGCAGATATGGTGGTACAGTAGTTCCTACGGAAACTTTTACTGTTATCGAAGTTGGGACACCAATCAAATTTGTGGCCGAGAATTATGGACCGTTAGATCCATTATTAAAAACAGTAACGTCTATTAATACCAACTACGATGGTTGGACTGCTGCTAGTAATGAATCAGCGGCTTATGTGGGTAGAAATCTTGAAACTACAACAGAATTACGTCAACGATATGCTGCAGCAGTATTCCGAACGAGTCGTGCTATGAAAGAAAGTATAAAGGCCGCATTGTTAGATCTCCCGGACGTAGATAGTGTAACTGTGTATGAAAATCGGTCTGACGAAATTGTTGATGGAATGAAGCCGCATAGTTTTGAGGTTATTATTCATGGCGGTGATGATATTCAAATTGCACAGACTATTTTAGAAAAGGGACCTATTGGTATTGATAGCAATGGGTCCATAGAAATGACTGTAATTGATAGTGAAGGGACTCCAGAAAAAGTTTATTTTAATCGTCCTAAAGAAATTCCGATTTATATCAAAGTTACAGTTTGGGAATATAAGGAGGAAAATTTACCAGGAGATTTAGTTAATACAATAAAAGATATCATCATTGAGAGCGGTAGCAACCTTGGAATGGGCAAGGATGTTATCGCTCAACGTTTTTTAGGACCTATTTATTCTAAAGTTAATGGCATCGGTTATATGGAGATAGTTGTATCCGAAGATGATCAGGTTTATACAGAGAAAAGTATTCCTATAGATCGTGGGGAGATTGCTGTATTTGATGCCGAACATATCACTGTTGCAATGGAGATTAAATCATGCTGACATCAAAAGAAAGGATGCTTAATTTACTTTTATCTCAATTCTCTGACAGAAAAATTATTAAAGCATTGCTTGAAACAATTGGAGAAGAATTTGATTTTCATAACACACTGAAAAAACAAATCAGGACAGAGATATGGCCAGATGTTGCCGTTGGTAAACAACTTGATATGTGTGGAGAGGTTGCCGATATTAGCAGAAAAGTTGATGCATCAATGTCTGTGGACTTTTTCGGATTTCCTGACCATGGTAATAATAGCTTTGGTAAAGCCAGATTTAGAAGATACGGAGAACCTTATTTGAGTTCGTCTGAACTTCGAGATAACGAATATCGTTTGGCTATTTTTTCAAAAATTGCTAAAAATACCACAGATGGAAGTAGGCAAAGTACTATTGACAGTATTAAGCGAATGTTTGGTGTGAGTCGAGTAATTGCTATCAATGCTGGTAACGCAAAAATGAGAATTGGTATAGGTAGGGTCGTTACACCTAATGAACTTAAGCTGATAAACGCTTTGGATTTAATAATAAGAGGCGCCGGAATTGGGGTTATATACATTTATTGGTTTAATGGCGGAGATACTTTCGGATTTAGTAGGAATGGCAAAAATATTGGTAATTTTGTTGGGTTTGGAAAAGGTACGTTTGCGAGAATATTACAAATAGAAGGGAGTTTGATATAAATGTCTATTGTTCAACCAGATTTTTCAAAAATATTTGCATCTGGCGCTGCTATTGGAGAGTTGCTAAATTGGCCAGATGAAAACTATTTAAAAGGGTGGGGGTATTTGAAGGAGTCAGAACCACCGCCGATGGAATTTTTCAATGCTTTGGCCAATTTATCTGATACTAAAGATAATTATTTATTTCAAGCAATAAATATACGTAAGAATAAAACACAGTATCATATAGATGACATTGCAACAACACCTAATTTGACATCTAAATATCAACTTATTTGTATTCAGGAAGGTGTTACTGCGGAAGCAGAACCTACTTGGCCTGATACTGATGGAGAAGAGGTTTTGGACGGCGCTTGCAAATGGCGTGTTACATCTAAAGTTGCTAATGGGATTACTATAGCAGGAGATGAACCAATAAATGCACGTGACTATTCTGTATGGCTTGCATTAAATGCAAATAATGATATAGCTAAATTAAAATATAAAACAGCACAGAAAACGTGGAAACAGTTGCTCATAGAAAGCAAATTGTCGGCTATATTGGATAGCCCTGTTAGAAGTTTAGAAAGAAATACAATATATAAAAAGAATGATATTTTATCCGATGCCACCTTACCAGGTGGTTTTTTAGTTTGTGAAACTGCGGGTACCTCTGGTGCATCTATTCCAAGCGCTATTACTAATGCTGCTGAAGGTGAAAATATAACTGATGGTACAGCGATTTTTTCGGTACATTATTTCTATAACTTGGCATCGCTTATTAGCCCGGCTTTTTCGGGAACTCCAACAGCACCAACCGCTACTAAAGGGACTAATACTAAACAGATTGCTACAATGGCAGCAATTATTAATGCATTAGCAGATTATGCAAAAAAAGAAAGTCCTGTTTTAACCGGGGCGCCTAAAGCCCCTACAGCGGAAAAAGGAACAGGTGGAGATATAATTGCAACATGTGCATATGTTTTGGCAGCGTTAGAAGGAATTGATCTAAGTGATTATGCAAAAACGACAGATTTGGACGAATATGCAAAGAAAGTTAGCCCAGCTTTATCAGGAACTCCTACAGCACCAACAGCAGCCAAGACGGTAAATAATACTCAAATTGCTACAACTGCTTTTGTTCATTTGCTTGCTGGAGCCGCTAATAATGGTGGTATAGTCGATTCATTGTTGGCTCAAAATGGCTATGTAAAATTCGCAAATGGTTTAATTCTACAGTGGGGAGCTAATCTGCATGGTTGGGTTATATTTCCTATTCCGTTTTCTCAATTCAGGAGGTTGGTAACAAATCACCAAGGTAAAGTATTCATGGATTCTAAAGCTGTAGAAAGCAATTCATTGTCAGGTTTTACTCTTGATGTTAGAAATAATAATGATTCATCAGAGGATGCCCAATGGATAGCCATTGGGTGTTGAACAGTGGGGAATGAATCGTACAAATGGTATTTATTCGTTTCCAATACCCTTTACAGAGGCACTTTGTTGTTTTGGTGGCGGCGGGGCTGGTAGTGGATATTATGATAATGCAAGCGCCTATAGCAACACACAGGTTTATGTTTATTCTGATGGATCTTCAAGATTTGTTAGTTGGATTGCTATAGGCGTCTAATAAACAGTGGGGAACGTGTGGAAGCGGAATAAACAATTTACCGCTAAGCTTTAACGAAAAAATATTTATTTGTGTAGTTACTGACATAACTTCTTCTACCAACAGCTCTGATGGTTATTTCTCGTTCAATAACGAGAAATCTACGATCAACAGTATTTTCATTACATCGTCAGGAGCTCATGGCGGTAACTACATTGTTGCCGGTGTATAAACAGTGGGGAGAAAATGTCGGCGGTGGAGCTCAAACAGTGAGTTTACCTATATCTTTTGAGGTTGCTTTTACTGCTGTTGTTTCCTCTGACAGTTCTTGGTGTAATGCATCTTGCCATATAACGACAACTACCATCACCACAATGAATTATCAAAGCAATAGGCCTGATATTGCTCAATTAGGTCCAGTACAATGGTTGGCAATTGGTATATAAACAGTGGGGATATGGCAATTCCGAATCGACACAAACATTTCCTGTTAAATATCCTAACGCTGTAATTGGAATATATGGGAGTAAGAGAGCCATAAACTATGAATATACCTTTGCTGCAACGAGCATTACAAACAGTAATTTTTTCATGTCTACACGTAACTCAGAGGGTAGCAGTAGGGTTATAGCTTGTAACTGGCTGGCTATCGGCCAATAGCAAACCAAATGAAACTACCAAACCATGGATCACCGCCATAATCTTGTTTGTATACGTTGAATTTGGATGTGGTCCAATTACGTGGCTGTACCTCCGAATCGTATTTTGTCGGATTATTAGTATCGGTGTTTCTTAGTCCGCAAAATAGGGCAAAACAAGCAGAATTAAAATTCACAGGAAATGCGTACCAACCGCTTTCCCCCTCGCTTCCGTTGTTACCAGCGCTATTAATTCCCCACTGTTCAAAAGCCAATAGCTATGTATTTCAACGTTGGACGATCCAGATGCGACAAGCGAAAAGCTACCTGGCTTTCCGATGTAAAATCCCAAAGTATATTATTCACGTAATTCTCTTTGCCAAAGGTTGCATCAGCAGCACCCATTACTCCTGTAGCTACCGCAGTATAATCAGTTGTTGTAAATGATATAGGAAATATGCATACTGCTACATATCCCGACAAACTTGCAGAACTTCCCCACTGTTTCCCCCCAATGTTTAAATAAATATTCCAAACCAAACGGCTCCGTCTAATTCGACAGGAGGTTTTGACCAAATGAAGCGTATTTTGCTTCCATTGGATGCGTTAATGTTCCAAACTGTTTGAGTGGTTCCCGGCCAAGTAGTAGATGCTGCCAGCAGTGTATCTATTGATTCAGCAATAAAACATTTAGAAAAAGATACTGGCGTAGTTACGTCAGTATAGATGGCTCCAACAGCGGCCGTATAATATCCCCACTGTTCAATGGCCGCCAACGAAATACCAGCCAGAAGTTCCATGAAGGTATAAATTAACACTGGCAGTGCCTAAATATTCTGCTCCAGTTGCCGTAGCTGACGTGCTTGTAGTTTTTGGTACGGCAACAATGAATAGTGCCGCAGTTGGAAACGGAATTGGAAATGTTGCTGTACGTGATGAACAATATCCCCACTGTGGCTATGCCTTTCCGATAGCTAGCCATCTATTGCTACCAGCACCAGTATCACTAACTGTGAATCCATTTTTGGTAAGATTAGTTATATAAAATCTGCCCCAATAAGAATTAGATGTACTTGCAGTATTTTGAGGGATTGAAAGGACATTATAAACAATGTCAAAAGATATCGGGAAATTAACTGCATATCCGCTATATCCCCACTGTTGTTATGCTCCTATTGCAATGTAAGTCCCATTTAAAACGTAGTCTGGAGTTACACAAGATATTCCAGTCAATGTTGTATTGGAGCTATCGCCATACCAAGTACCTGTTCCTGGACCACGATTAAGCAACAATGCTGAACTAACAAAAAGATTGAATACCAGTGGGAAAATGGCTTTATTGTTTGAGATTATTCCCCACTGTTTACTCGACCCCAAGGGCGATATAAAGTGTGCCGTAGAAACTCATATTCCAATAACCAAAAGCGGCTCCTGTTGCTGTCCAACTTAAGAGATGATAATGGTCGGTATTTCCAGTGGTGTTGCTGTGAGCATTACTTACAACGGCATAACACTCTCTAAAAGCGATAGGGAAAGTAACTCCTGTTGAATTTGAATATCCCCACTGTTCAATAGCCAAGTGAAATTGCAGTAGTGGTGGGCCTGATGTATGAAATGGGGCTATTATATCCCGCCGTAAAACTCCATCCAGTAAGGGTGTAATCGAAAGTAAAACCACAAAACTCTCTTGCCGGAAAGCCAGGGGCGCCAACAACTACTGCCGTATAAACACCATTGAATTTTAAAGCCCAAGCGCCTGAGCCACCAGTTGAATATCCCCACTGTAGCTAACAGCCTATACCAACACATGAAACATAACTGCTCCCTATAAAGTTTGCTCCATATCCGCAAATGAATTTTTGCATATCTATTCCAACTAACCAAGGCACTGCTTCCTCTTTAGGTTCATAATATGTCTTGGTTGCCATCGTTATATAATGGGATGTAAAAGGAATTGACCAGTAACGATAATCTGTTGGATTTTGTGACTCAACATAATATCCCCACTGTAAAAAAAGAAAGGATGATAAAAATGGAAAAAGAATTTAAATATTACATTGTACTTGATAAAGATGGAAAACGCGTATCTCCCGGATACCGTGAAGATGGTGATGTACCAGAAGATGTAAAAGAAAACGGGTTCTTAGTTACAAAATCTGAATTTGCAATGCTATTAAATGGTTATTATAGAGATCCAGAGACAGGAGAATATAAAGAAATACCGCCATATGAGCCAGGGCTTGATGAATTAAAAGCTTCTAAGTTATTGGAAGTTGATGCTTGGACCGAAAGTAAAATTACAGGAGGTTTTACATCTGAATGTAGTGGAGAGATGGTGAGATACGATAGCGATAAGGATACGCAGCTTACGGTTTCTAGTGATCTTAATACAATCAATTCAGCTCTTGATAAATTTTCGGAATATTATCCAAATGGTTATCCTATGAGAGGTTATCCTGATGGTGGAACCGAAAAAACAATTCACTACCTAACTGTTAAACAACTCATTCAATGGAATGTAGATTTGGGATTACATAGAGGGGCCTGTAAGCAGGCTGGCTGGGAGAAACAAGCTTTGGTTGATGCTGCCGACAGCAAAGAAGCTTTAGATGCTATAATTTTAGAAAAATAATAGTGAAAGGATGAAAAAGCGCATAGATACTGCACTTTTATAATAAAAATTGATGAAAAAATATCATACCGAATTCAAACCGCCTGTAGAGTTGAGAAATCAAGGGATACAGGTTTTTTTGTTGCGTAAATTCGTGCCGGGTTAATACCACTCAAGGCTGTCAAATGAGGTCTATAGCCTTTTTTAGCTCATGGAGGGATTTATGGGTATAAACCCTCTTAGTAACTCCTTGACTGGCATGGCCGAGAATACGTTTGATTGCAGTTTCGTTGGCACCGGCATTGTCTAACATGGTAGCGCAGGTGTGGCGGCATTCATGCGGCGTGTGTTTGCATTTGCTGGCTACCATTACGGCGTCAAACCGCGCCCGGTACTGATGGTAGGTGAGCAGGCTGCCGTCGTCGTTGGTGATGAGGTGTTTGCCGGGCTGTTGCATCCAGAATTCGAAGAATGGCAGCGTCTTTTTGGATATAGGTACAGCACGGTTGCGTCCAGCCGCTGTTTTGCTCTCTCGGACGATAAAATATCGCTGTCGTAGCTTCACATCGTTTTTTGAGGATAGATAGCAGTTCGGAGGTGCGGACACCAGCGTATATCATCATTAATACGGTCATAGCCCATTTATCGCCGAGGTTTTTTACTCGATTGATTTGCCGAGTATTAAAAGGCGTTTTAGGGTATTTCACTTTATGCTGATCAATGTCGATGTATTGACTGATATCTGCTGTAGGTGAGATGATCTCATACTTAACTGCGTAGGTGTAGCAGTGATGTAGGATCTGTCGGACTTTTTTCTGCATTGCGTATAATGCGCCAGATTCTCTTGTATCACGAATTACAGCTTGTAAGTCACCAATTTTAAGTTCAGCAAACTTCTTGTTGTAAAGCCGATTGCAATGCTTGTAAGCAGATAAATAATTGACCTGCGTAGTTTTGGCTAACTTGGGAAATCGTTCTGCCCGCATCAACTCAAAGACTTCGGAAAAGGTGATCAGCGTCGGTGCGAATAAAGATGGGTTTTTATGGTATTCGGCGAGTAAGGCCAAACCTTCAATTTCTGTAGCAGTGTCACCGATTGATTTTTGACGGCCGTTAATTGTGACTTTTACAGACCATGGGCGGCGGCGGTTACCGTCAGTTCTTAATACCACACTACCAAAGCCGTTAGGTAATTTCATGCGTTTTCTTTTTTTAGTATTCAAAATATCACGCTCCTTTAAGGAGCATTATACAGGAGGCAAAAATGAACTGGGAATCTTTTAAATTTGCGGCAATAGGTGCCGTACAGACTTTGACACAAGGGTGGTCGTATAAAGCTTTGATTGCGGCAATGTTGGCTATGATCTTGCATAAGCATGCTATATTGTTTTACAGCTTTGCTTTCTTAGTGTTTGTTGATTGTTTCACAAAATGGGTAGCTATTTCATATTCGTATCTTAAAGATAAGGGGATATTAGCACCGACAATTTTGGATTCTATAAAAGGCATAAGAGAAGCCAGAGCTGCCAAAAAGATAAAAAGTGAAGTTATGAAACACCGTTTCCTTGGGAAAATCGGTGTTTATTTAATTTGTGCATTATCTGCAGCTGTTGTTGATGTAGTTATGAGAGTTTTAGACAAACCGACTTGGGCTGTTATGACGGTTATTGGATATCTTGTTGTAACAGAGCTGCTCAGCATTATTGAAAACTTAAATGATGCCGGCGTGGAAGCTATGAGCGGATTAGTCGCTTTTGTTAAAAAGAAACTATGAGAATTGCAGTTAAATTTTGAAAGGAGCGTAAAAAATGAAAGTATTTATAAATCCAGGGCATATGCCAGGCGTTGACCCTGGTGCCGTGAATCCAACCAGCGGACTAAAAGAGTGTGATGTGGCATTAGCAGTAGGGAAGCTTGTTGAGTACTACCTAAAGAATGCCGGTTGTGAGGTGATGCGTCTGCAGAGCGATAATTTAAATGGTGAGTCTCCAACTTATCCTAATGTTTGCCAAACGGCAAATGACTGGGGAGCTGATGTTTTTGTCAGCTTGCACTGTAACGCTTTTAACGGCTACGCAAGAGGCATTGAAACGTTGGTGTTTAACTTTGGTGGGCAAGCCGAACGATTGGCTGCTTGTGTGCATAAGCAACTTGTTGATACTGAGCAGAGTATAGATCCACAAATACCAGATCGCGGGCTGAAACAACGTCAGAATTTATCGGTGTTGCGTAATACTGATATGCCGGCAATATTGGTCGAGATGGGGTTTATCGATAACGACTATGATGTTATTTTGCTGGAAAACAAGCAAGATGCTATTGCAAAGGCTATTGCACGTGGAGTAACGGATTACGCAAGTTTATAAAAGCAACTATTTCAAAATAAGGTAATAATGGCAGGGTTATCATATATACCAATTAGGTATTATATTGATTCTATGTTAGATTATGCTGCAATTATTGCAAAAAAATAGCTCCCAATTTAATGGGAGCTATTTCAATATATTTTTTTATTTTGCCGAAAACTTTTGTAGGATTGATAGAAGCAGTAACAAGATAAAGCTAACAAACCTGCTATAGAACCTACTATAATAGAAGCCTCTGTAGTATTTTCGCTGATATAAAAAAGCAAAAACGAAATGATAATTACTGATAACATTTTAAAAAATGGTTTTTTGTTAATTGTTAGTGGTTTAATATTAGATCTTGCTTTAGCAATGGCCATTTCTTTAGATATGATCTTAAATATATCTTTGAAAAAATAATATGCGAATCCGCCGGCGAAAACTACAACGGATGTTATGAACCACAGTAACATGCCGAAAGCTATCATTAGAGCTAAGAAATTTAGCATAAAATCACGCCCTTTACATAATCATTATAACATTTTTGCAGGAAGGAGAGCAATAATGGCATGAAAATTATCTGGGGAATAATATTAAATGATATTAATCATATAAATATAGACAGTGTGATAAAAAATTGAAACTATTGGTAAAATTTGTATAAGGAGGTGATTAACATGGGCAAAGTAAAAGAATATTTGGTGAACAAACTTTTTTGGACGGGTTTGATTATCGGTTTTGCTTTGGGAGCATTGCATAGCTGGTTGGGGCTGTAAATGCTCGTTTGAAATTCGCGCGAAACGAAGTGCTTTTACTTGACCGACGTTTTATTTTTGCCGGTCAAGTCACTGAAAATGGCTTAATCATGCGTTTTATTGAACTTGCTGGTAATTTGCTGTTTCTCGCTTTTTTCTCGTTCTATTCTCGCGTGCAAGAGGTCGAAAGTGCTTGTGCGAGGTCGAAAGCAAGAGGGGTGACTTGAGTAAAAAAACGCCAGTCAAGTTTATAAAAATGGCTTGGCTATGCGGTTAGTGCAATTTGCTGTAAGGGAGTTATCTATATGCCTTATTGACAAGGGGGGATATGTAGCGTAAACTAAACATAACAAGAGAACACAAAAAGAGGCGGTCGCAATTTAGCGATTTTTATTTTTAGCAAATTTTAGATAGGTTTATTTGTTGTACCCTTTTTATGGAATTAACAGTGACGGAAGGAGGAGTTTATATGTATAATGCATTAGCTGTTGCTAGGTATATTATTGACAGGAGCTTTAGAAAAAAGGAACCTGTGAGCAACCTTCGTTTGCAGAAACTCTTATATTTCGTTCAGTTGGAATCTTATAGGGTAAACAATCGCCCTATGTTCGTGGATGATATTTTTGCATGGCAATTTGGACCTGTTGTTCCAGATGTATATTATGAATATAATGTATATGCAGGGACACCTATATTATTAAAATATACTGATACTGATATAAATATTATTAATGCTGAAGATAGAGCTATTATAGATAGAGTAATTGATAGAATGAAAGCTATTCCGATATGGCAGCTTGTTGACTTTACTCATAGAACAGGTGGGCCATGGGATAGAGTTGTCGAAAATAACGGATATAGATCCTTTATACCAAAAGAAATGATTAAAGAAGAAGCTTTAAGTTCTGATAGGTGAATTTGTGAATAAAAGTGAAGCACAATCTATTATTAATCAATTTATAATGTCATTAGCAGAATCCTCTTACAGTATGGATGAGATAAAATCTAAGGTAGAGGATTCTATTATTGCCATTTATAAAGAGCCTCAATTTAGGCATTCTTATTCGCAGATATTTGCTACGATAAAAACTCAAATAATGCCATCCGATAAATACAATATTGATTTTTTGTCAATGAATGTAGAAACATTATATGATCTTAATGGCAGAGACAATGAGTGGGGAGATGAAGTTAAAAATAAAATTAATAAATTATGTGATCATATAATGCTGGAAACTTCCAGAATGGGGTATTTTAATAATCAATTTACACAGTATCAAGATTTGGAAAAACAACTTAAAGATAATACGCTAAGCGTGAGAAAAACAGGTAAAGAATTGGCAAAAGCGCAGGCTACAATAGATTCTTTGAGGTCCGAATCTGTAACTGTTTTAAGTATATTTGCGGCAATAATGGTAGCTGGAATGGGTGGATTTACAATATTTGGAAATTTTGTACAAGCTGTAAGCGATATTTCGAACTATAGGTTTTTTGCAATAGCATCATTCTTAGGTTTAATTTTATTTAATGTGGTTTTTATGTTGATTTATATGATTGCAAGATTAACAGAGAAAAACATATATACAATATGCACAGATAGTAGCAAAGATAGAAACGCAGATTGTGTTTATAGCAATTGTAATAATAATTGTTGGGGGATAAACCGTGTAAGAAAAAGACTGCCATATATTTTTTGGTCAAATGTTGTATTGGTATCTATTATAATAATTAGTTTGTTCATAGAGTATGTGGATTAAAAAAATAATGTCTTATATATTCAAAATAATAGCTTAAAAACCTAAAAAGCACTTTGCGAAAGCAGAGTGCTTTTTTCTATGGAGGCGTAACATGTATGAAAAAATCAAAAGTTGGATATCTAATAATCACTTTCTTGTCGGTATGGGTGTTGGCGCAGTTCTTTTTCTTGCCTGCCATATGTTCAGCCGAACCGGTATACATGATAACGGAAACAGAACTAACGACCCTGGAAAAAAACTCGAACAGGCAGTTAGCAATCAGCAGTCAATTAGCAGCGGAATTGCAAACAGCCAGGGAACAGTTACGAGTATCGGAGCAGGAATCGACCGAAGCCAAGAAGCAAATAGAACAACTGCAGAAGCAGTTGACCGAACTGGAAGCCTCGTCGAAGAATCAAGAAAACTTGCAGAAAGAAATCTTGAAATCCTTGTCACCATCCGCAGCAGGGGTCCTACGGGAAGTAGGACTGAAAATTGATGTTGATCGCTATGTTATAGGTGCCAGCTATGGAGTGAGCCGTCGGATAGGTGAAAATTACATAGGATTGCGAGGAGAGTATGATTGGAAGGATGATAAAGCCGGTATGTGGCTGACGTATGCATACTAAAAGATTAAAAGCCTACCGGTTGCGGTAGGCTTATTTTTTTTTAGAAGATCATAATTGTGCTCAAAAATACATGATAATAAAAAAGTTGAAAGGGTTAGAATGAAGAAATAATATTAAATGTCATAAAGTTAATAAAATTATCTTAAAAAGATATAAATAGGATAAATGCAATTAATGCAAATGAATTTAAATATATATTAATTAACACTTTATTGAATACAAATGTCTGAAAATGTAAAATAAAAAAAGTAAGAGAGCAATAAAATGTGCTATTTAAAGTTATATAGCGTGAGAGTATATATGGGGGGGACATGCATCTGTGTGAAACTTTCATAACCTACCTCCCTCGGAAAAATTTCTGAGGGAGGTAGGCTTTTTTTATGTTAAACATACTTTGTTTAAAGATAAGAGAATAAAAAGGATGTGAGTTTATGAAACGTAAAAACCTGGAAAAAACAATTCTTTTAAGTTTAATATTGAGCTCAAATTTATGCAGTATTGTTTTTGCGGATGACTTGGCATTAGAACAGAAAAATCTGCATTTTAGAGATGGTTATAGTAAAAATATTGATGGGAGTTTAAAGGTCAATTTGACTGCAACTGGCGGTGTTAGCTCAGGACAAAATTTTGTAGATGATGATTTTAAATCTAACGAAGGAACTGGGCAATATAATAATAAGTTATATGGTATAGCTGTTGCTCTGTGGGATAAGGCAGAGCTGATAGTTGGTGAAGATCTTTCTATCTCAGTAAAACCTGCTGATTGGAGTGGATCAAAATACGATACAACGAGAATGGGAATTGAAATGAGAAGTAATGCGAAGTTGGAGGTTGGTGGGAATACAAAAATTTTAGTAGATAATTATAAACATTCTAATTCTAGTTCTAATCTGGCTACTGATGAAGACTATGGGATGAATTCTCAGAAAGGAATAACCGTAACTGGCGATAATATAAGCGCCGTATTTGAAGGTGATCTAGATATAGAGATGTTAAACGGCAACCGTTCTTTTGGTATTTATGCTACTGGTGATACTGCTAATCTCGTAGTTGAGGGAGATACTAGAATTATTGTTAAAGATGCTCCTTATTATACGTACGGTATTTCTAATCAATATAGTGACCAAAAATATAGTCTTAATAGAAAATCTGAAGATGCTAGATTGCAGTTTAAAGGAGATTTATCTATAACAACAGAAGGTGGAAATAACTCCATTGGAATAAATATAAAAGACTCTGTACGCAATGCGGAAGGCATAAATTCCATTACTGTTGCTGGAAAAACCGTGATTAATGTTTCTGGAGCAGAAAAATATGAAAGTAAAACTAATTTACAAGAATTTCCGGATGCCGTTTCCAATTATGGTATATTTATGAATAATGTAGAAAGTGCTACCTTTAATGACGCTGAGATAATAACAGTGTCAAATGGAGATGATGTTGAATCTGTTGGTACTTATTTATATAATTCAAATAATATTTTTAAGGGGAATGTACGATATGATACGTCCGCAACTGATAATAATGTAGAAATTTCGGCTTTAGCACGTAATGGCAGTAATCTTACTTATGAAAAGGGATTTATTGCTAATGGAAATGTTGCTTTAAATGCTGTTGGTAAATCAATAATAAATGTCAATAATACTAACGATGCAAGCTGTGATGTTAAAATTACTGGGAATATCGTTGTAGGAAAAACTACGGTTGCTGATATTGAAAACAATGATACGCAGATAGATGTTGATGAAAAAAATGAGATAAATGTTAATTTTCTTACCGGTGATTCTTATTTTACTGGGATAAACGAATTTGGTAATGATAAGAGTGAAATAAATTTAACATTTAAGAATGGCTCTACATGGAATATGATTGACAGTTCAGCGGTTACTGATTTGGATGTGTCTGCAGATGCATTGGTTGATATGACATATGACAATAGCATGAAACAATTTCGTGTGTTGAGAATTGATAATTTAACTGGTAGTGGCGGAACAATAAAAATGAATGTGGACGCATCAAAAAATGTTGAAAACAGTGATAGAATATTCATTGATGGAAAGCATGAAGGAATACATTATCTTGATTTGAACAATGTTGGTGTAAATACAGAGGGGGCTGATAAAACTGTTCTTGTAAGCGTAAATGATGAACAGGGAGAATTTAGAGCCAATGACAAAGAAAATACTCTGTATTGGGACAGGTATGAATTAAAAAAGAAAAATAGCAGTACTGAAGGATATAATTTTGACTGGATTTTGAATGATATTGTGCATACAGATAAAACAACTACAACAGTTGATACTGTGCTTTCGGTCAATTCGTTAAATTACCATACATGGAGAACAGAAAATGATAAGCTACTGCAGCGGATGGGAGAGCTGCGTCATAATGGCGAAGAGGCTAAAGGGGCCTGGTTTAGAGTAAATGGCAGCAAGATTGGCCGCGAAGGCAAGTTTGGTTTTGAAAATAAATATACTGCCTATGAGTTAGGATATGACGAAGTTACCAAACGCACGGAAGAAAAAACTCGTTATCAGGGTGCAGCTATCAGCTATACCGATGGTAGCAGCAGTTACAGCAGAGGCAGTGGAGACAACAGCAGTAAGGCCATCAGCTTTTACAATACCGAGATTGGTAGCAAAGGCCATTATCTGGATTTAGTGTTTAAGATTAGTAATATGGATAATGATTTTACGGTGTATGATACCAACAGTAAAAAGATTACTGGCGATTTTAACAATACTGGCGTAGCTTTGAGTGCGGAATATGGGCGTAAAAATGCTTTGAAAAATGGCTGGTATATTGAGCCGCAGGCACAGTTCACAATAGGCTATTTAGGTGGTGACAACTACATAGCCAGCAATGGTATTGAAGTAAACCAAAGTGGAATTAAAAGTGCGGTTGGCCGTATTGGTTTCAATATCGGCAAAGAAATCGGCGGCAAAGGCATCGTCTACGCTAAAGCTAACCTGCTTCACGAATTCGGCGGTGATTATGATGTTTCTATGACGGATAGCACTGGTCGAGTGAAGGTAAGTGACAGCTTCAATGATACCTGGTTTGAATATGGCATAGGTGCAGCTTTTGCATATGGGAAAAACAGTCATGTGTATTTCGATGTAGAGCGTAGTGCCGGCAGTGATTTTACTAAAAACTGGCAGTGGAACATAGGTGCAAGATGGAATTTTTAAGTTAAGTAGTATTTCAAAATAATATTGTTATATTAAACATAATAAGCTATCTACGACATAAAGTAGATAGCTTATTATTTATTCTTGGAATAAATATACTTTTTGATTTTATTTTCTGGGACTTTTATGATTTTTTGACAACTAAGAAAAAACCGCGATGCTATAAGCATTCGCGGTTTTTCCTGGAGGAACAATAATGTTCCAGCAAATGTCCCGGTTATTATTCTAATAGTCATAATTCTAAATTTCAAGTACTACAGAAATATTTTATTTCATTTTTACATATTTTTTATTTTTAATATCGTAATATTTACAAAAATTTTACAATATAAAACATATTGATTTTTTGATGATGAGTATTATAATAAAAATGTAATCATTGTTATATACAATTATTTATAACTTTCTTATTTTCTATATGTTTGTTTTAAACGTGCAATATTGCACGTTTAATATAAATTTTATAAAAAAAGGAGGAAGTAAAATGTCTCAAGCAGTAAAATGTCTTATTCTTCTCTGCGTTATTGCATTGCTATTTGTAACCGAACTTATTCCGCTTGCAATAACGGCAATGGCTGGTGCGCTTGCATGCGGCCTTTTAGGATTTATACCTGCCAAAACAGTATTCTCTGGACTATCTGATTCCACAGTAGTACTTTTTGCTGGTATGTTCGTAGTTGGTGCAGCAATGTTCTACACCGGTTTAGCTCAAAAAATTGGTAATACCGTAGTTCATTTCTGCGGAACTGGCGAAAACAGTTTGATGTTTGGTCTGATGCTCGTTGGTACTGTACTATCGTCAGTACTTTCTAACACAGGTACCGCAGCTTGCCTGTTGCCTGTTGCTTTAGGTATCTGTACTGCAGCAAAACTCCCGGCTTCTCGTCAATTGATGCCTTTAGCTTTTGCTTGTGGTTGGGGTGGTATTATTACAATGGTTGGTACACCGCCTAACATTATTGCTACTGGCGCTTTGACATCTGCCGGTTTAGAAGGGTTCGGTTTCTTCGAATTTGCATGGATCGGTATTCCTGTTTCCATCGCAGGTATGCTTTATATGATGTTTTTGGGAAAATATCTCCTTCCAAAAGCACAATTAGACGCAGATCAAGAAATTGAACAGGAAATCGAAGCTACTTCTTCATCATCTTCAAAACAGGCTATTTCCGGTATCATTTTGTTACTGGTTGTTTTGACTATGGCCATTGGTATTCCTGGCGTTTCTCTTGAAATGGCCGCTATCGTTGGGGCATTGGTTTGTGTACTGACTGGTTGTTTAACTGAAAAACAAGCTTATGCTTCTATTGACTGGGTGACCATTTTCCTGTTTGCAGGTATGATGCCTGTGTCTACTGCAATGGATAAAACCGGCGCTGGCAAAATGATTGCTGAATGGACGGTAGGTCTGATGGGCGGTTCTCCGTCTCCATTAGTTGTTACTGCGGTATTGTTTATCCTGTCTTGCGCCTTAACACAATTTATGTCCAACACTGCATCTGCAGCTTTGCTGTGCCCAATTGGTCTCGCTATTTCTAAACAATTAGGTGCCGACCCAAAAGCAGTATTGATGGCAATTGCAGTAGCTGCATCCTGTGCATTCGCATCGCCTGTAGGTACTCCACCGAATACTTTGGTTCTCGGACCTGGTGGGTATAAATTTATGGATTATGTAAAGTGCGGTACTGGTCTTGTTATTGTAAGCTTTATCGTATCTTTAATTGTAATTCCTATCGTATGGCCGTTTTTCCCGGGTAACTAATTATAACGATAAAAAGAGTAATACCATATGGTATTACTCTTTTTATTATTTTTTATTTTTTGAATAAAAGAAATTAAACTATAAATGTGTTCGTTGGTACGCTAGCTTGCCTGTAAAAAGATTTCATAAACCAACACAATAATATAACAAAATTTTGTTAGGTTTATTATTAAAAAAGATTGCGGATGATAAACTTCGAAAATTATAGAAATGTCTACTTTAGTTATAGTTGCATGT
>CEAH01034132.1_pt1 | contig 45090 bp, 47 predicted proteins | sample 557571 | NCBI WGS metagenome assembly CEAH01 (sample SAMEA3182092, study PRJEB8094) | gut metagenome | biome: human; feature: gut; material: Stool; isolation source: human stools | place: Canada | collected 2013-11-25
CTATGGACTGGTATCCTTTATGGAACTCGCTGCGCATCGCGGCGATCATCCCATTGGGCTGCCGCCCAACGGGAGCCCTGAATCTCTCCCTGCCCGGCCGAAAATAAATTCCGTCCGCGCCAAGGTTTTGCCTGCGGCAAAACACTTGTACGCCGCACTCGCGGCGTATGTGGAGCTCGCCTGAGTCTCTGCAACGTCTGAACATCGGAGGTCACTATGGACTGGTATCCTTTATGGAACTCGCTGCGCATCGCGGCGATCATCCCATTGGGCTGCCGCCCAACGGGAGCCCTGAATCTCTCCCTGCCCGGCCGAAAATAAATTCCGTCCGCGCCAAGGTTTTGCCTGCGGCAAAACACTTGTACGCCGCACTCGCGGCGTATGTGGAGCTCGCCTGAGTCTCTGCAACGTCTGAACATCGGAGGTCACCTATGGACTGGTATCCTTTATGGAACTCGCTGCGCATCGCGGCGATCTCCACCGTCATCATCTTCTTCGCCGGCATCTTTGCCGCGTACTATATCGCCAAGCTCCCGCGGCTCATCAAGGGCGTTCTGGATGTGGTGCTCACGCTGCCGCTCGTGCTGCCGCCGACGGTCGTTGGCTATCTGCTGCTGCGCGTGCTGGGACCCAAGCGCGTCATCGGCGCATGGGTGCTCGAGACCTTCGGCGTCAAGCTGGTCATGACCTGGTGGTCCGCCATCTTCGCCACCACGGTCGTCATCTTCCCGCTGATGTACCGCACGGTGCGCGGAGCCTTTGAGGCCTTCGACGAGACGCTGGCCTACTCCGGTCAGACGCTTGGGCTCTCCAACACCTACATTTTCTGGCGTATTCGGATGCCCTGCTGCCGGCAGGGCGTGCTGGCCGGCACAGTGCTGGCCTTTGCCCGCGCGCTCGGCGAATACGGCGCGACGAGCATGATCGCGGGCTACACGCCCGGCAGGACGGCGACCATCTCCACCACCGTCTATCAGCTCTGGCAGACAAACAACGACGCGCTGGCCTACCGGTGGGTCGCCGTGAACATCGTGATCTCCGCCGTGGTGCTGCTGGCGGTCAATATGCTCGAGCGCCGCGACCTCCTGCGCGACGCGAGTCGTGCGAGGAGGGCGAAGGCATGAGCCTGTATGTTGATATTGAAAAACGCCTCGGCGCGTTCCGTCTGCAATCGAAATTCGAGGTAGCGGGCGAAACGCTGGCGCTGCTCGGGGCCTCCGGCTGCGGCAAGAGCATGACGCTCAAGTGCATCGCCGGCATCATGACGCCCGACCGCGGCAGGATCGTGCTCAACGGCCGCGTGCTCTTCGACAGCGAAAAGAAGATCGACCTCACGCCGCAGCAGCGCCGGGTCGGCTATCTCTTCCAGCAGTACGCGCTCTTTCCCAACATGACCGTTGAGCAGAACATCCTCTGCGGCATCCGCGCGGGGAGCCGGTCGGAAAAGCGCGCGCTGGCCGCGGAAAAGCTCCGGATGTTCCGGCTGGAGGGCTTGGAGAAAAAGCATCCCGCGCAGCTCTCCGGCGGACAGCAGCAGCGCGTCGCACTCGCCCGCATCCTCTGCTCCGAGCCGCAGGCGATCCTGCTCGACGAGCCCTTCTCCGCGCTCGACAGCTATCTCAAGTGGAACCTCGAGCTGGAGCTCTCCGACCTGCTCGCGGGCTTTCACGGCCCGATCCTCTGGGTCAGCCACGACCTGGGGGAATGCTGCCGCAACTGCCAAAAGGTCTGCGTGATGGAAAACGGCGTTTCCTCTTCCGTAACGGACATGGAAACGCTGGTGCGCCATCCCGCCACGCAGAGCGCGGCCCAGCTGACCGGCTGCCGCAATTTCCTGCCGGCGCACCGCTGTGAGGGCGGCGTCCGCCTTGACGGCTGGGACATTCTTCTGCCGCTGCACGCCGCGGGCGAGCGGGCCACCGTCTCCGTTCCCGACGGCGCGATCACCGTGGAGGGCGGGACCCATACGGCGCGCGTCAGCCGTGTCATCCGTGATCTGAACGGCACCGCAGTCGTGCTGCGCGCGGCGGAAGCGCCCGACGCGCCGCCTCTGTGCGTCGTCCTGCCCGAGGGAGTCCGGGCGGCAGAGGGAGACTCGCTCTCCTTTTCGCTCCTCGCGGACCGGTGCCGGCTGTGGGAGGAATGACCGCCGCGCCAATATGAAAAAGCCGCTGCCGCACTCCAATCAAACAATACAGGCAAGAGCCGCTGCATCGCAGCGGCTCTTGCTTTTTTCATCTCATTGCGCTCTGACCGTAGGCGTACTGATTCAGAAGTATTATCTGCGGCATTTCCGTGTCATTATCGCTGCGTTTCCAGAGCGCCATCGGATGCTGCCCGATACGAGAGAGAATACACAGACGCGACCACCATTACAAAGCGCATGGTCGCGGAGCTGATCGACCATATTGAGGTGTACCACGCCGAAAAGCAGGACGGCGTTACCAACCAGCGCGTCGATATTCATTACAACTGCATTGGTGCCTTTGATGTGCCGGATCGCCAGAAAATCCCGGAGACCGACATTATCATGGAAACAAGAAAAGGCGTAGCACTCAGCTACGCCCCGGAACAGGTTGCAGTATAAATTTTGTGAGAAATAAAAAAGCAGAGTGTCCATTACAGGATACTCAGATCCTATAAGGACACTCCGCATGGTCCGAGTGGCGGGATTTGAACCCACGGCCTCATGGTCCCGAACCATGCGCGCTACCAACTGCGCTACACCCGGATGTGCAACACGGCTATTATAAGGATTTTTCCGCGCGCTGTCAAGAGCGAGAGCGGGAGATTTTTGAAGAATTTTCTTTTCTCGCGCCGCGCCGCTATTTTACCTCAATTTTACATGACCCGGCTTTTGCATTTTACAGCGCTCCGTTATGCTTTGCGTTGTGGAACGAAGAAAGTCCAAAATCAACATGTGAAATGAGGAATGAAAGATGAAAAAGACACTTGCATTTGCGCTCACCGCTGTGATGAGCCTCTCGCTGCTCGCGGGCTGCGGCAGCAAGACCGCTGCCCCCGACAACACCAACAACGACCAGCCGCAGCAGCAGACCGAGGAAAAGCTCAGCGGCAGCGTCTCGACCAACGGCTCGACCTCGATGGAAAAGGTCATCGGCGCGCTGAGCGAGCAGTTCATGGCCGACAACAGCGACGTGAGCGTCACCTACGATCCCACCGGCTCCGGCGCCGGCATTGAGGCCGCCAGCAACGGCAGCGCGGACATCGGTCTTGCCTCCCGTGCCCTCAAGGACGAGGAGAAGGCCGGCGGCCTGACCGAGACCGTTGTCGCCCTTGACGGCATCGCCATCATCGTCAATGCGGGCAGCAAGGTCGAGGACCTCTCCGTCGAGCAGATCGCCAAGATCTTCACCGGTGAGATCACCGACTGGAGCGAGGTCGGCGGCGAAGCGGGCAAGATCTCCTGCATCGGCCGTGAGGCCGGCAGCGGCACGCGCGACGGCTTTGAGTCCATCACCGGCACCAAGGACGCCTGCAAGCTCGATCAGGAGCTGACCTCCACCGGCGGCGTCATCGAGGCGGTCGCGGGCAACGTCAACGCCATCGGCTACGCCTCCCTCTCCGCAGTCGAGGGCAAGGACACCGTCAAGGCTGTGACGGTCGGCGGCGTCGCCTGCACCGAGGAGACCGTCCTCGACGGCAGCTACGCCATCCAGCGTCCCTTCGTCCTCGTGACGAAGACCGACGCTCCTCTCTCCACCGCCGCGCAGGCCTTCTTCGACTACGCCACCTCCACCGCCGCGAACGACCTCATCAAGGCCGCCGGCGCGGTGCCGGTCGCAAAGTAAGCACCATGGCGGCTGCATACATCTCTCCGGCGGCAGAGGGCGCAAAGCCCTCCGCCGCCCGGCCGCGTCACAGCGGTATACGCAAGACGCTGGAGAACCTCATCCACCTCATCTTCCTGCTCTGCGGCGTGGTCGCCGTAGCGTTCGTGCTGCTCATCAGCATCTACCTGATTCTCTCGGGCATTCCCGCCATCCGCGAGATCGGACTCGGAAAATTCCTCTTCGGCAAGGTCTGGGACCCGACAAACACCACCACGGGCGCACAGTACGGCATCCTCGCCTTCATTCTTACGAGCATCTACGGCACGGCGGGCGCTATCCTCATCGGCGTGCCGGTGGGACTTCTGACCGCCGTGTTCCTCGCCCGCGTCGCTCCGCCAAGGCTTGCGGCGGTCATCCGCACGGCGGTGCAGCTGCTCGCGGGCATCCCCTCGGTGGTCTACGGTCTGGTCGGCATGATCGTGCTCGTCCCCGCCATCCAGCGGACCTTTGACCTCAGCTCGGGCGCATGCCTGCTCGCGGCGATCCTCGTGCTGGCGGTGATGATCCTCCCATCCATCATCAACGTGTCGGAAACGGCGCTGCGCGCCGTGCCGCACGAATATGAGGAGGCCTCGCTCGCGCTCGGCGCGACGGAGATGGAAACGAGCTTCCGCGTCGTTCTGCCCGCCGCGCGCAGCGGCGTGGCGACGGCTGTGGTGCTCGGCGTGGGCCGCGCCATTGGCGAAGCCATGGCCATCATTATGGTCGCGGGCAACGTCTCCAATATGCCGGGGCTCTTTACCCCCGTGCGCTTCCTCACCACCGGCATCGTCTCCGGCATGGCCTATGCCGCTGTCGGCAGCCTGTATCAGCAGGCGCTCTACTCCATCGCGCTGGTGCTGTTTTTGTTCATCATGCTCATCAACGTGGTGCTGAACCTCTTCATCAAAAAGCGGAAGGAGGACTGACATGGAACGGAACCTTTCTCCGCGCCGCCGCGCGTATGATCTGACGATGCGCTCTCTTGTCTGGCTGTGCGCCGGCCTGACCTGCGCGCTGCTCCTTTTCCTCATCGGCTTTATCTTCTATCGCGGCTTCCCCGGCATAACGTGGGACTTCCTCTCCGGCACAAGCAGCTACATCAAGGACACCATCGGCATCCTGCCGAACATTCTCAATACGCTCTACATCGTTCTCCTCGCCATGGCGCTCGTCCTGCCGCTCGGCGTGGGCGCCGCCATCTATCTCACGGAGTACGCCGCGAACCGCAGGGTCGTCGAGCTCATTGAATTTGCGACCGAGACGCTCACCGGCATCCCGTCCATCATCTTCGGCCTCGTCGGTATGCTCTTTTTCGTGCAGAAAATGGATCTGCAGGCGGGTGTGCTCGCGGGCAGCCTGACGCTCGTCGTGATGATCCTGCCCACCATCGTCCGCACGACGCAGGAGAGCCTGAAGACCGTGCCGCAGTCCTACCGCGAGGGTGCGCTGGCGCTCGGCGCAGGCAAGTGGCGCATGGTGCGCACCGTTGTGCTGCCCAACGCCGTGGACGGCATCGTGACCGGCTGCATTCTGGCGGTCGGGCGCATCGTGGGCGAAAGCGCGGCGCTGCTCTACACCGCGGGCTTCGGGCTGGTGCTCAATGACTTTGTCACCGCGCTGCACTCGTCCTCCGCCACGCTGACGGTCGCGCTTTACGTCTACGCCAACGACCGTGGGCGCACGGACGTCGCCTTTTCCATCGCAAGCGTGCTGATGCTGCTCACGCTCGTCATCAATCTCACCGCGGCGCTCACAGGCCGCAAGCTCAAAAAGAACGGAGGGACCCCATAAAATGGAAGCTCCCATCATTGAAGCAAAGGGCCTGAACCTCTGGTACGGGCCGAACCATGCGCTCAAGGATATTTCCGTCGCCGTCCCCGCGCACGAAATCACGGCCTTTATCGGGCCGTCCGGCTGCGGCAAATCGACCTTCCTGCGCACGCTCGACCGCATGAACGACCTCATCCCCAATGTGAAGATCACCGGCGAGGTGGACTTCAACGGCGAGAACATCTACGCGCCGAGCGTCGATGTGACCTGGCTGCGCAGCCGCATCGGCATGGTCTTTCAGAAGGCCAACCCCTTCCCCATGAGCATTTATGACAACATCGCCTACGGTCCCCGCACGCACGGCGTGCGCAATCGCGCGAAGCTCGACGAGATCGTGGAGCGCTCGCTGCGCTCCGCCGCCATCTGGGACGAGGTGAAGGACAGGCTCAAAAAGAGTGCGCTCGGCCTCTCCGGCGGACAGCAGCAGAGGCTCTGCATTGCCCGTGCGCTTGCCGTCGAGCCGGAGGTGCTGCTCATGGACGAGTCCACGAGCGCGCTCGACCCCATCTCGACGTCAAAGATCGAAGACCTCGCGTGCGAGCTCAAGGACCGCTACACCGTCGTCATGGTGACGCACAATATGCAGCAGGCGGCGCGCATTTCGGACAACACCGCCTTCTTCCTGCTCGGCGAGCTGGTGGAGTTCGGCAAGACGGAGCAGGTCTTTTCCACGCCCGCCGACAAGCGGACGGAGGACTACATCACAGGGAGGTTCGGCTGATGCGAAACAAATTTGACGAACAGCTCTCGCAGCTCAATCACGAAATGATCGAAATGGGTGCGCTGTGCGAGGAGGTCATCGCGCTCGCCAGCCGTGCGCTGACCGAAAACGACAAGAGTCTTGCCGCGAGGGTCGCGCCGCTCGACAGCGAGATCGACCGGAAGGAGCGCGACATCGAGAACCTCTGCCTCAAGCTGCTGCTTCAGCAGCAGCCGGTCGCGCGCGACCTGCGCCAGATCTCCGCGGCGCTCAAGATGATCACGGACATGGAGCGCATCGGCGATCAGGCCGAGGACATCGCCGAAATCATCAGCTTTCTCCACGGTCATCAGGCCGAGGACAACGACCTCCTGCGCGAGATGGCGAAGGCCGCCATCCGCATGGTGACGGAAAGCGTTGACGCGTATGTAAAATGTGATACAATGTTAGCGGAGCAGGTCATCGCGGAGGATGACACCGTAGACGGCTACTTCACGCAGGTCAAGGAGCGTCTGATCGGCAAGATCGCGCAGGACCCCGCGGACGGCGAATACGCGCTCGACCTGCTGATGATCGCAAAATATTTTGAACGCATCGGAGACCACGCGACGAACATCGCCGAGTGGGTCATTTTCTCCGTCACCGGCGTTCACAAGGGGGGATAAGGATGGTCTGGTGCGTGGAGGACGACGCGAGCATCCGTGACATTGAGGTGTACGCGCTCACGTCCACCGGCTTTGAGGCCCGGGGCTTCGCCGACGGCGACACGTTCTGGGACGCCCTGCAAAGGGAAACGCCGCCCGAGCTGGTCGTGCTCGACGTGATGCTTCCCGGCACGGACGGCATCGAGCTGCTGCGCCGGCTGCGCGCGAGCGCGCGCTTTGCCGAGCTCCCCGTCGTGATGGCGACCGCCAAGGGCGCGGAATACGATAAGATCCAGGGGCTCGACCTCGGCGCGGACTACTACCTCACGAAGCCCTTCGGCGTGATGGAGTTCGTCTCCTGCGTCAAGGCGGTGCTGCGCCGCAGCCGTCCGAAAACGGCGCAGGCGCTTCTGCGCAGCGGCACGCTTACGCTCGATCCCGCCGAGCACACCGTCACGGCGGACGGCGCGCGCGTGGAGCTGACGTACAAGGAATTTGAGCTGCTGCGGCTCTTTCTCTCCCACCCCGGCATGGCCTTCACGCGGGATCAGCTGATGGAAAAGGTCTGGGACGTGGATTACTGCGGCGAGACGCGCACGGTGGATATGCACATCCGCACCCTGCGCCAGAAGCTCGGCGAAAACGGCGAGCACATCGAGACTGTGCGCGGCGTGGGCTACCGATGGGAGGCGGAGAAGAATTGACCAGAAAGATCTTCCGCTCCATTCTCACCGTCGGCGTCGCGGTGCTCGCGTGCAGCCTGCTGCTCGTCATGGGCTGCTTCTACAGCTTCTATGAGGGGATGCAGGAGCACCAGCTTGGCGACGAGCTGCGCATCGCCGCAGCAGCCGTGGAGGCCAACGGCTCGACCTATCTGGAGAAAATCAAGTCCGACCGCTTTCGCGTCACCTGGATTGCTTCCGACGGCACGGTGCTCTACGACACGCAGGCGGACGCCGCGCAGATGGAGAACCATCTTGAGCGCGAGGAGGTCCGCGAGGCGCTGGAGACCGGCACGGGCAGCTCGAGCCGCTACAGCGCGACGCTGCTGCAAAAGACCGTTTACAGCGCGAGCCGCCTCACGGACGGCACCGTGCTGCGCCTGTCCGCCAGCCGCGCCACGATGGGCGCGCTGCTGCTCGGAGCGTTCCAGCCCATTCTGCTCGTCGTGATCGTGCTGCTCGTGCTCTCGAGCCTGCTCGCGAGCCGTCTGGCCAAGCGCATCGTCGAGCCGCTCAACGCGCTCGACCTCGAGCATCCGCTGGAAAACGACGCCTATGAGGAGCTCTCTCCGCTCCTGCGGCGCATCGACCGCCAGCGCAGACAGATCGACGCCCAGCTCGCCGAGCTGCGGCAGAAAACAGACGAATTCACACAGATCACCTCCGGCATGAACGAGGGGCTCGTGCTGCTCGACGAAAAGGGCGCGGTGCTGAACATCAATCCCGCCGCGCAGACGCTCTTCGGCGTGACGGGCGCGTGCGTCGGGCAGGATTTCCTGACCGTGGACCGTGAGCACTCCATGAGCCTCGCGCTCCGCACGGCGATGACCGACGGGCACAGCGAGGTCCGCGCCGAGCGCGGCGGGCGCGAGTACCAGTTCGACCTCAGCCGCATCGAGTCCGACGGCAAGGTGGTCGGCGCGGTGCTGCTGGCCTTCGACATGACCGCGCAGGCCTTCGCCGAGCGCAGCCGCCGCGAGTTCACGGCGAACGTCTCGCACGAGCTGAAAACGCCGCTCCAGGGCATCATCGGCAGCGCCGAGCTGCTGGAGAACGGCATGGTCAAGCCGGAGGATATGCCCCGCTTCGTCGGTCACATCCGCGCCGAGGCGCAGCGTCTCGTGACGCTCATCGGCGACATCATCCGTCTCTCCGAGCTCGACGAGGGCGGCGAGCTGCCGACCGAAACGGTCGACCTTCTCCCGCTCGCGCAGGAGGCCGCGGAAAATCTCCGCGCTGCGGCAGAGGTGAAAAACGTGAGCATCATCGTCTCGGGCGAGAACGTCCCGGTCATCGGCGTGCGGCGGCTCCTCTATGAGATCGCTTACAACCTCTGCGACAACGCGATCAAGTACAACGTGGACGGCGGCAGCGTGGATGTGCGCGTCGGCGCCGAGGGCGGCAGCGCCTGTCTCGCGGTGCGCGACACGGGCATCGGCATCCCGCCGGAGCATCAAAGCCGCATCTTCGAGCGCTTCTACCGCGTGGACAAGAGCCACTCCAAGGCGAGCGGCGGCACGGGTCTGGGACTGTCCATCGTCAAGCACGCCGTGGCGTACCACCATGGCACGATCGCGCTCAAAAGCGAGGTCGGCAAGGGCACGGAGATCACCGTCCGCTTCCCGCAGGAAAAATAACGGTAGCAAAATGGGAAAGAGCTGACGCTCTTTCCCGTTTTTGTTCCTTTCATCCCTGTCATGCGGCACAAAGATCATGGCGTGAAACTGTTTCTTTTCACGAAATCGGCGCGGCGGACACCGGCAAGCCTTGTGCCGGCTTTCGCACTGTGATAGGATAAAGCCATCCAAAACCACCCGCGTCGGCTACTCCACCCAATAGCCGCCGTGAGGAACATGAAAGGATCGTTCCCGCCCTGACCGGCGGTGCGGCAGTGTGGAGACCTGCCGTAAAGCGCCCGAACGGCGCGAGGCCCTGCGCGCGGAGGCGGCAGAGCCGCGGTCAGAGAATATGGCAGAAGTCATTCTGAAAAACATCAAGAAGGTCTACCCCAACAGCGAGCCGAAAAAGAAGAGCAAGGACAGCGGCGAGAAGAAGCACAACCTGCAGATCACCGACGAGGGCGTGGTCGCCGTGCAGGAATTCAACCTCGACATTGCCGACCGCGAGTTCATCGTCCTCGTCGGCCCGTCGGGCTGCGGCAAGTCCACCACGCTGCGCATGGTGGCGGGTCTGGAGGAGATCAGCGCGGGCGAACTGTACATCGACGGCAAGCTGATGAACGACGTGGCCCCCAAGGACCGCGACATCGCGATGGTCTTCCAGAACTACGCGCTCTACCCGCACATGACGGTGTATGAGAACATGGCGTTCTCGCTCAAGCTCAAGAAGGTATCCAAGGACGAGATCGACCGCAAGGTGCGCGAGGCCGCGGAGATCCTGGACATCACCCAGTACCTCGACCGCAAGCCCAAGGCGCTCTCCGGCGGTCAGCGTCAGCGCGTCGCCATCGGCCGCGCCATCGTGCGTGACCCGAAGGTGTTCCTGATGGACGAGCCGCTGTCGAACCTTGACGCGAAGCTGCGCAACCAGATGCGCGCGGAGATCATCAAGCTGCGCGAGAAGATCGACACGACCTTTATCTACGTCACGCACGATCAGGTCGAGGCCATGACGCTCGGCGACCGCATCGTCATCATGCGCGACGGCTTCATTCAGCAGATCGGCACCCCGCAGGAGGTGTTCAACCATCCCGCGAACCTGTTCGTCGCCGGCTTCATCGGTACACCGCAGATGAACTTCTTTGAGGACTGCCGGCTTACCAAGAATGGTGACGCCTACTCCGTCACCGTCATGGGCCACACGCTGCCGCTGACGGCGGAGCAGAACGCGAAGCTCGCCGCGGCGGGCGCGGAGAGCCGTACCGTGACCGTCGGCGTGCGTCCGGTCCACGTCACCGTCGGCGACAAGGGCATCGACGCGCAGATCGACGTGAGCGAGCTGATGGGCAGCGAGCTGCATCTGCACATGACCGCCGGCGGCAAGGATGTGGTGGCTGTGGTGCAGACCGCGAACCTTGACGCCAATGCCTACGCCCGCCACACGGCGGTGCGGTTCAGCTTCGAGCCGCGGCTCATCCATCTCTTCGACCCCGAGACGGAGAAAAACCTCATCTGATTTTCCGATGATATTCATCGGTGTGCCCGTTCCAAAAGGAACGGGCACTTTTTTTGTCACCGCTTGTCGCCGGGCCGGAAGAGCAGCGCCATCACGACCGCGAAGCAGACCGCCGCGGCAATGCCGCCCGCGGTGGCGGAGAGCCCGCCGGTCATTACACCGAGCCAGCCCTGCTCGGCGACGGCCTTCTTCACGCCGCTCGCAAGCGAGTAGCCAAAGCCCGTGAGCGGCACGGTCGCGCCCGCGCCGCCCCATTCGACGATGGGCTCGTAGATGCCGACGGCCGTGAGCAGCACGCCCGCGACGACGTAGCCCGTCAGGATACGGGCCGGCGTGAGCGGCGTTTTGTCAATGAGGATCTGTCCCACGGCGCAGAGAATGCCGCCGCAGAGAAAGGCGTTGAGATAGTCCATCAGCTTTCCTCCCCGATGTTTTCCAGAATGACGGCGTGGCACACGCCCGGGATGCTCTCGCCCTGCATGGTGGAGGTCGGCGAGAGCAGCGCGCCCGTCGGCGCGAAGACGATCCTATTCCACTTGCCCTCGCGCATCCCGCGCAGAAGATAGCCGTTGAGCACGGCGGCGGAGCAGCCGCAGCCGCTGCCGCCCATGTGCATATCCTGCCGCTCCAGATCGTAGAGCAGCAGCCCGCAGTCCTTGTAGTTCTTGGTCATGTCCACGCCGTCGCGCGCAAAGAGGTCCGTGACGACCTCGTGCCCGAGCCGGCCGAGATCGCCGGTGACGATGAGATCGTAGTCCGCGGGTGAGGTCCGCGTGTCGGAAAAGAGCGCGCGGAGCGTGTCATACGCCGCGGGCGCCATCGCTGCGCCCATGTTGTTCGCGTCCGTGATGCCGCGGTCCACGATCTTTCCGACAACCGCATGCGTGACGGCAGGGCCCCTTCCCTCGTTCGACAGGATGCAGCAGCCCGCCGCCGTAGCCGTCCATTGGGCGGTCGGCGTGCGCTGCGAGCCGTAGGGCACGGGCATCCGGTACTGCCGCTCGGCGGTGCAGAAGTGCGAGGAGGTCATCGCCGCAGCGCGGCGGGCAAAGCCGCCGTCGATGCTCATGGCGGCAAGCGCCAGGCTCTCCCCCATCGTCGAGCACGCGCCGTACACGCCGCACAGCGGCACGCCGAACTCCCGCAGGGCGAAGGAGGTGCCGATGCACTGGTTCAGAAGGTCGCCGGCAAAGATAAGGTCCAGCTCCTCCGGCCTGCGCGTCGCCTTCTCCAGCGCGCGGGAAAGCACGCGCTTCTGCATACGGGCCTCGCCCTTCTCCCAGGTCTTTTCGCCGAAGAAGGAATCCTCGCTCAGCTCGTCAAAATAGTCCGCCAGCGGGCCCTGTCCCTCCAGCTTCGCGCCGATGTTGGCAAAGCTCTCCACGCGCGGTGGACGTGAAAAGCGCAGCGTCTGTGCGCCGATCCGTTTGGTCTCCATACCATTTCCCCTTGTGCTTGTAGTTTGTCTTAGTATGCCAAGGCCGGGAAATTTTATGAATTTCAGGCAAAACAAAGAGGGATGCGCCGTGTGTGCCGGCACATCCCTCTTTGCAGAGGAGGCAATATTCAGGTCTGATAGCTGCGCAGGAAGCGCCGCGTGCGCTCCTGCGCCGGGTCGCCGAGCACCCGCTCGGGATCGCCCTGCTCGACGATGACGCCGCCGTCCATGAAGATCACGCGGTCGCTCACGGCGCGGGCAAAGGCCATCTCGTGCGTGACGATGACCATGGTCATTTTTTCCTCCGCGAGATCACGGATGACCTTGAGCACCTCGCCGGTCAGCTCGGGATCGAGCGCGCTGGTCGGCTCGTCGAAAAAGAGGATGTCGGGCCGCAGCGCCAGCGCGCGGGCGATGGCGACGCGCTGCTGCTGTCCGCCGGAGAGCTGGCAGGGGTAGGCGTCCGCCTTGTCCGCAAGCCCCATCTTCTCAAGCAGGGAGAGCGCCAGCTCCCGCACCTCGCCGCGCTCGCGCTTTTGCACGGTGAGCGGCGCGTCCGTCACGTTTTTGAGCACCGTGTAGTGCGGGAAAAGGTTGAACTGCTGGAACACCAGCCCGAAGCGGCTTTTGATCCGCCGCAGCGCAGCCTTGTCCGCGTAGACGCTCTTTCCCTCCGCGTCCATCGACGCGGCGAAGTCGTTCCCGTAGGCGAGCGAGCCGCCGTCCATCGTTTCAAGCAGCGTCGCGCAGCGCAGCAGCGTGGATTTGCCGCTGCCGCTGGGGCCGATGACCGAGACGGCCTCGCCCTCGCCCACGGTGAGGGAAATGCCCTTGAGCACCTCCAGCGAGCCGAAGGACTTGCGGACGTCCTGCATGGTCAATACGTTCATGTCCGGTCCCTCCCTCACTGGTAGTAGGCGAGCGAGCGCTCCGCGCGCTCCATCGCAAAGGCAACGATGTAGTTGAAGACGTAGTAAAAGAGTCCCGCCGCCGCGAGCGCCAGCATACCGGGCGTATTGGGCGAGGCGACGATCTGCTTGGCGCGGGTGAACATCTCCACCGTGCCGATGACGGAGGCGAGCGAGGTGTCCTTCACGAGCGTGATGACCTCGTTCGTCACGGGCGGCAGCACGCGCCGGATCATCTGGGGAAGAAGGATGCGTCCGAAGGTCTGTCCGCCGGTGTAGCCGAGTACCTGCGCCGCCTCGAACTGCCCGACTGGGATGGACTCATAGCCCGCGCGGTAGATCTCCGCGAAGTAGGCCGCGTAGTTGATGACGAAGCCGACGATGACCGCGCCGAAGCGCCAGTTGCCCGGCGGCGTGAAGTCGAAGAGCAGGAACGGTCCGTAGTAAACGACCATGAGCTGGAGCATCAGGGGCGTGCCGCGCATGACGGAGATGAACAGCTTCACGAGCCAGCGCAGCGGGGCCACGCGGCTGCGCCGGCCGAACATCACAAGAAGTCCGAGCGGCAGCGAGCCGAGCAGCGTTAAGGTAAAAATTTCCAGCGATTTCCCGAAGCCCTGCACCAGCAGGGTCAGCATGGCGGAAACGGTCATATTACTTGACGAGGCAGAGGCTGTCGATCACAAGGCCCTGATCGACGTACTTCTCCGCGATGGAGAGCATCGTGCCGTCCTCGGCCATTTTGAGGAGCTCGGCGTTCACGGCGTCGCGCAGCTCGGTGTTGCCCTTGAGGAAGCCGATGGCGTACTGCTCGGTGGAGATGGGCTCATTCAGGATCACATAGTCGCCCTCGTTGCTGGCGATCTGGAACTTGGCAACGCCGAGGTCGGCGGCGATGGCGTCCACGCTGCCCTGCTTGAGCTCCATGAAGCCGGTGTTATAGTCCGCCAGCTCCACGACCTCCTTGAGGGAGGACTTGAGCGACTCGTTGGCGTTGATAGCGTCCACGGCAGAGGAGGCGGCCTGCGCCATCACGCTCTTGCCGGCAAGGTCGGCGAGGGAGGAAATGCCGCTGTCGGCCTTGACGACCATGACGATGGAGTTATCGACGTAGGGGTCGGACCAGGTGTAGTCATTCTCGCGGCCGGTGTAGGTGAAGCCGTTCCAGATGCAGTTGATGGTGCCGGCGGCGAGCTCGGCGTCCTTGCTGTCCCATACGATGGGAACGGCCTCGAAGTCCCAGCCGAGGCGGGAGCACAGCTCCTCGGCCATCGCAAGGTCAAAGCCGTCGTAGCTGCCGTCAGCGGCGATAAAGCCGAACGGCGGGAACTCAGCGTCGAAGCCGACGATGAGCTTCTGCTTTTCAGCGGTCTGGGTGGTGTCCGGCGTGTCGGCGCCGGTCTGGGGGGTATCGTCCTGCTTGGCGCCGCAGGCGATGAGGGACAGGCTCAGCACGAGGGCGAGCGCAAGAGAGATTAGCTTTTTCATGGTTTGGATTCCTCCGCGTTTCGATTTAGTGTGATGCTATGATAGCACAGCATTTTGTAAATGCAAGCCCTATTTTTGCCCGTTCGGAAATCTTTGGCGTACTGACCGAAGCGCCCGCGGAGTTCCCCTTTTATGTTTATGCACTATCACGATGTTGCGGTAGCGCGCAAAAGCATTTAAGGCACTGTTCTGTCCTGTACCCCGCGCAAAGAAAAAGGATTGGCTTTTTCCTTGTGCCGATGTATAATGGAGACAAATATGAACTTCTTCCGGGAGGATACGATATGAAAGAAGAAATGCGCACCATCGGCTACCTGTGCCCGAGGTGCAGAAAGCCCGTTATGCAGCAGCGCTCCCGCTTCGCCCTTGCCGCCTCGGGCGCGATCGTGCAGTGCGAATGCGGCAAGAGCGAGCTGCAGATCGACTTCGACGGCGAAAAATTCCGCATCAGCGTGCCCTGCGGCGTGTGCGGCGGCGAGCATCTGGCGGAGTGCGGCGCGGACCGGCTGCTCGACGGCGAGGGCATCGGCCTCGCCTGCCCCGAGACCTCCGAGCTTTGCTGCTTCATTGGGGAGGAGTACGCCGTCGAGCGTGCGCTCGCACAGCTGCAGATCACGGCGGAAAAGCAGTCCGCGCAGGGCGACGCGCCCGAGGCTTTCACCGACACGGTCATCATGTACGAGGTGCTGAGCGAATTGAAGGAGATCGCCGCGCGCCCGCGCGGCATCACCTGCGCCTGCGGCAGCGAGCGCTACCGTATGCAGGTGCGTCCCGCCGCCGTCGACCTCATCTGCGAGGACTGCGGCGCGAAGCTGCGCATCGGCGCGGCGACGGACGAGGACCTCGATCGCCTGTGCTGCCGCATGACGCTGCAAATTCCCGGGAAGAAGGGGTAAGGGAGCATGGATATCGTCGTCTGCTTTGCGCTCTTTCTCGCGGCGATGCTCTTTTGCCTCGTCAAGGGCTTCTCCCTCGCGTGGGCGCTGCTGTTCGCGCTCGTGCTGTTCTTCGCCCTCGGCCTCAGGCGCGGCTACGGCGCAAAAGCGCTTGTCAAAATGGCGTGGAGCAAGATGCCCAAGAGCATGATCGTGCTGCGCATCCTGTTTTTCATCGGTCTGCTCACGGGACTCTGGCGCTCGTGCGGCACCATCGCCTTTTTCATCTACCACGGCATCCGCGTCATCACGCCCTCGCTCTTTATCCTCGTCGCCTTCCTGCTGACGGTGCTGCTCAGCTACGCGCTCGGCACGTCGTTCGGCGTGGCGAGCACGGCGGGCGTAGTGCTCATGGCGCTCGCGCGCTCCGGCGGCGTGAGCGAGGCCGTCACCGCCGGCGTCATCCTCTCCGGCATCTACTTCGGCGACCGCGGCGCGCCGACCTCGTCCTGTGCGAGCCTCGTCGCCGCGCTGACGGAGACCGATCTCTACGGCAACGTCAGGCGGATGTTCCAGACCGCCGCGCTGCCCTATGCGCTCTGCCTGATCGCCTACACCGTGCTCTCCTTCCGCAACCCCATCGTCACGGTCGATGAGACCATGCTGGACGCTCTCGCCGAGAGCTTTGTCATCTCCCCGTGGGCGCTCGTGCCCGCGCTCATCATGCTCATCCTGCCCCTCCTCCGCGTGCCCATCCGCCGCGCCATGGCGATCTCCGCCGCCACGGCCTTCGTCATCACCGTCACGGTGCAGGGCGGCAGCGTGGCTGACGCGCTCCGAATCATGGTCGTCGGCTATCACCCGACCGAGGGGCTGCTGGCCTCCGTCGTCTCTGGCGGCGGGCTGGTGAGTATGCTCACGCCGTTTCTGATGATCCCGCTCGCCGCGCTCTACACCGGCATTTTAGAGGGCACGGGCGCACTCACGCAGGCGCAGAGCGTTCTGGAGCGGTCCGCCGAGCGCATCGGGCGCTTCCCGACGATAATCCTGCTGAGCCTCCTCGCCGCGATGGTGCTGTGCAACCAGACCATCGTTGTGATGATGGAGCATCAGCTCATCGGCGCGGTCTACGCCAAGGACGGCGCGGAGCACGAGGAGCTGGCGATGGACATTGCCAACTCCGGCGTCACCATCGCGGGTCTTATCCCGTGGTGCATCGCCTGCGCCGTGCCGCTGAGTATGCTCGGCGTCGGCGTTGAGGCCCTGCCCTACGCCTGCCTGCTCTATCTCATTCCACTCTGCTACCTCTTCACCAAGCGCTTTTTCTTCCCCGCAAAATCCAAAGGAAGCGAGACACCGGTATGATCTCTCTGTTGGCCAAAAAATTCATCAAAAACCGCGAGGACGTCACCTCGCCTGCCGTGCGGCAGGCCTACGGGATGCTCTGCGGCATTGTGGGCATCGGCTTCAATGTGCTGCTCTTCGCGCTCAAGCTGCTTGCCGGCGCGCTCTCCGGCTCCATCGCCATCACGGCGGACGCCTTCAACAACCTCTCCGATGCGGGCGCGAGCATTGTGACGCTGCTCGGCTTCAAGCTTGCGGGACAGAAGCCCGACCCCGAGCATCCCTTCGGCCACGGGCGGCTGGAGTACATCTCTGGTCTGATCGTCTCCATGGTCATTCTCCTCATGGGCATCGAGCTTGCCAAGAGCGCGGTGGAGAAGATCCTGCACCCCGAGGCGGTAGAGTTCACGCTCCTCACCGGCGGCATCCTGCTCGCCTCCATCCTCGTCAAGCTCTACATGTATCTCTATAACCGCGCGGTCGGCAAGAAGATCGGCTCCGCCGCGATGGAGGCGACCGCGATGGACAGTCTCTCCGACTGCGCGGCGACCGTCGCCGTCCTCGCCGCGACGCTCATCGGGCACTTCACCTCACTTCAGATCGACGGCTGGTGCGGTATCGTCGTCGCGGCGCTCGTGCTCTGGGCGGGCATTCAGGCCGCGCGGGACACCATCTCTCCCCTGCTCGGTCAGCCGCCCGCGCCGGAATTTGTCCAAAGGATCGAGGAGATCGTTCTCTCCTCTCCCGTCGTGCAGGGCATCCACGACCTCATCGTGCACGACTACGGCCCCGGCCGCGTGATGATCTCGCTCCACGCCGAGGTCCCCGCGCACGGCGACATCATGGCGCTGCACGACGAGATCGACAACATCGAGCAGCGGCTCCGCCGCGAGCTCGGCTGCGCCGCCACCATCCACATGGACCCCATCGTGACCGACGATAAGCTCACCGCCGAAACGCGCGAGCGCGTAGCGCAGCTCGTGCGCGGCATCGACGAGCACATCACCATCCACGATTTCCGCATGGTCACCGGCCCCACGCACACCAACGTCATTTTCGACGCGGTGGTGCCGTTCAAATTTCGCCTGAGCGACCATGAGGTCGAGCAGGAGATCCAGGCCGCCGTGAAGCGGCTCGACAGCAGCTATTTTGCCGTCGTGCAGATCGACAGAGACTACACCAAGTAAAGGAGCAGACGCCATGACAGAGGAGATCCGAAAGCTCAAGGAGATCATCGACGGCAGCGACAACATCGTCTTCTTCGGCGGAGCAGGCGTCTCGACCGAGAGCGGCATCCCCGACTTCCGCAGCGTGGACGGACTCTACCACCAGCAGTGGAGCGACCCGCCCGAAACGATCCTGAGCCACACCTACTACGAGCGCTATCCCGAGAAATTCTTCGCCTTCTACCGCGCAAAGCTCCTCTGCCCCGACACGAAGCCCAACGCCGCGCATCGTAAGCTTGCCGAGTGGGAGCGCGCGGGCAAGCTGAAGGCCGTCATCACGCAGAACATCGACGGACTCCATCAGGCCGCCGGCAGCAAGGAGGTCCTTGAGCTCCACGGCAGCACCCTGCGCAATTACTGCGAGAGGTGCGGCAAATTCTACGGCGTGGAGGCGATCGCGCACTCCGCCGGCGTGCCGACGTGCTCCTGCGGCGGGCGCATCAAGCCCGATGTTGTGCTCTACGAGGAGGGGCTCAACGAGGATACGCTCTACAAGGCCGTGCGCTATATCGCCGAGGCCGACGTGCTCATCATCGCCGGCACCTCGCTCGCGGTCTACCCCGCGGCGGGTCTGGTAAACTACTACCGCGGCCACAAGCTCGTCGTCATCAACAAGACGCCGCTGGGCGATAAGACCCGCGCGGATCTGGTCATCACGGGCGCGGTCGGCGAGACGCTCGCGCAGGTATAAGCCCATCTTTTGGCGGCAGGAAAAAGCGGTGCAAAAACTTTTTCTTTTCCCGCAAAAAAAGGTTGACATTTGGCGTACAACAGGCTTATAATAGCGGAGCGGTCGTTTGAAAGGCTGATGAAAATGCGGGTGTGCTGGAATTGGCAGACAGGCTAGCTTGAGGTGCTAGTGTTCGTATGGACGTGCGGGTTCAAGTCCCGCCATCCGCACCATCTTTTCTTCTGAGACTGCTTACGCGCGAGTGGTGGAATTGGCAGACTCGCTAGATTCAGGTTCTAGTGTCCTTCACGGACGTGCGGGTTCAAGTCCCGCCTCGCGCACCACAAAATTGTCGGATATGGCTAAAAGAACGCCGTATCCGGCTTTTTATTTTAGCTAAGCCGCACAGGCCATTGTGGATATAATCGTTCTGTTCTAAAGCTGTTCTAAGGACGTTCTAATTGGATACTCTTTTCCGTCCCATGCGGCGCGTGTTTCACGCGCCGCATTTTCCCAATATTGAACCAGCCTTTTCCGCCATCTCGACCTTCGACTTGTACTGAAGGTGCAAATAGATATTGGCTGTTGTTGCAATATCGCTGTGGCCGAGCCACTCCTGAATGTCCTTGAGTGAAAAGCCTAATTCTAACAGCAAAGATGCCGCGCTGTGCCGCAGGTCATGGAACCGGATCTTCGGCAATCCGTTTTCCCGGAGCAGCTTGTCAAACCGTCGGCTCACATATTCTGGCTTGAGCGGTGAACCGTCCGGCCAGCAGCAAACATACCCGTCCTCCTCGCAGGACATACCAATCAGCTTTTGGGCATCTTCCTGCTGGGCTTTCAATGTCTGAAGATACTGCGCCATTTCCGCGGTCAGCGGCAACGTGCGGTAGCTGGAGGCCGTTTTTGTCTTGTCTACACACTCAAGCTTTGTTCCGACCATGACTGCGGCGCGGCGCACTGTGAGCGTCTTCTGATGAAAATCGACCGCGCTCCATTTCAGGCCGCATACCTCGCTCCGCCGAAAGCCGTACAAGGCTGTCAGCCGTATAACCGTCTCCAGGGTATCGCCTTGAACGACCCGCAATAATTCGTTGAGCTGCTCGACGTTGTAGTAGCTGGCAATATAGCGAGTTTTCTTTGGCAGCATAACATTGTCCGATGGATTGTAGGCGATGAGCTGCAAAGCACAGGCGTACTTGAGCGCCTTATGGATATTTGAGTGGTGCTTGAGCACTGTGTTGGCCGAAAGTCCTTTTTCTAACAGCATATTGTAATAGCCCTGAATATGGCGCGGCTCGACCTTATCAAGCGAAAGTCGAAGCGGCTTGAAGTATGTCGTTATGTGATGGTTGACGACCAGACAGTAATATTTATAGGTATTTTCCCTTACCGCTGGCTTCATCGCGGCCAACCATTCCTGCAAATAGTCGGTGAACATGATTTTTTCGGTAAACAGGGTGTGCTGCTTCTCGCTGTCAGAAATCGCTTTTCGCAGGAACTCTTCTGCGCGACGCTTGTTGTTTTTTATCGGCAGCCCACTTGCGATCCATTTTTGATGGACCCGTCCTTCTTTGTCTGCGATATTGAGAACGGCATAATAATACCCTTTTTTGATTTGGAGGCTTCCTGTCATTATACGCTCCTTTCCGTGACAGAAACCACCTGCTGTTACAGTTCCAATTGTATCACAGCAGGCGGCTTTTTGCTACTGTGTGTTTATCCGGCGTGAGTATTTAGAAAGCGAAGGACTTCCGCTTTCGGTATCCTAATCTGTCGGCCGACGCGGATGCTGCGGAGCCTGCCGCTGCGGACCAGCTCATAGGCTGTGTTGCGCCCGATGCCGAGGATCGGCATCAGCTCCTCCACACGCAGCGTCACGGGGAGGTCATCAAGGGAGCGGTACTTATTCTCCATCGCGGCCCCGCTTTCTGACCGACGCGAGGTAGATATCCGTCACATCGGCGCGCTCGTGGCCGAGCAGTCGCGAGACCGCATAGTGCGCGTCAATGGCGCTCATACCGCCCTCCGTCAGCCTTGTGTGCTTCTCCGCGGCATAGATGTGCCGAAGCCCGTGGAAGGTCAGACGGCGGTCCGAGCCCTCGTCGCTGATCTCGTTGCGATGACGATAGATAAACAGCTCCAAGGCGTTGATGGAACGGTCGGTAGGCATCCCGTCCGGCACCAGCAGCTTGTGACCACGCTCGGTCTGTGCCAACACTCTCTTCAACATCATTAGGATACGCTCGTCCTCGATGGGGACGGTGCGCACCTTGCCGCCCTTGCCTTTTATGGTGAGGGCGTTTTCGCGCAGCGCCTGCTCCGCCGCTGCGGTGTCTATGCGAAAGCACTCGTGGATACGAAGCCCCGCATAGCGCCCAAGATAAAGCGCGAGAATGACGTCATCGCGGTTTTCCGCCATTGCCTTGCCGAGCAGACGGTTGAACTCCGGCCCGCTCCATGTCCGGTCGAGCTGCCCGAACCGGCGACGCTCCAACTCGACGCCTAACTCGCTGTTTGTTGGCAGAGTGTACTTCGGGCGGGACATCTTATCGTGGAAAAACCGAATGGCGGCAAGGTCGGTTTTCACGGTACTGGCAGACTTGCCGGTATCCTGCAAGTACAACACATAGCTCACCAGATGCTTGCCACTGATGTTCTCCAGCTTTTGCAGATGGTATTCTGCGGTGAGGTAGGCGCAGAACCGTTTGCACGCTTCGTAGTAACGCGCCTTGGTCCGAAAGCTGCCTTGACGGTTGTGCCGTGCCAGCTTGTCCAGCTGGGCGACAAGGGAGAGGAATATCCCTTTGCTTTGAATAGTAGCCATATATGTGGATCTCCTTAGAAGTCGTTATCGTGTTCAGATGGGCGCACTTCACCCGTTGGCAAAGGTGTCCGTTTCCGCTTCCTTTCCGCGGAATGGAGGTCCTTGAACGGTGAAAAGGCCTTGCGGCGTCTACCGTTTTGCGGTGCGGCCCGAAACCTGTCTCTTTTTACTTGTGCCTCGGTCAGTACGATACCGCGTGGGGCGTGCGCCCTGCCATCTGCGATGGCGGCGGTGAACTCCAGGCCGCTGAACTCGGCTGCAGCTGCTGACAAAACGGAAGCAGTTGCCGGTGTTCTTTGATCCGCACCGGCTGCGGATCGGGAGTGTGCGGTTCCTGCGCCGCCGGTTCGGGCACGCTGCCCGGGCGCAGGGGTGAGACCTTTGCCGAGGTCTCGTGAGGCGCTTTCTCCTGTATCCTCAAACCGCCCCGATCTGAGAGGAATCCGTTCTTTCTTTTAACTGCTTGACCTTCCTGCGGCCTCGTGGCCTCCAGCTGGCAGGACCGGCGGCTGCTCCAACGAGCGAGGCTCCATACAAAAACACAAAAAGAGACGCGGCAGACCGGATGTCTGCTTCGTCTCTTCATTTCTTCGGCAAGGCGCAAAGAAACGCCCTGTCACTTTATTCATTCTTCGCCGGTTAATTTGAGTGTTCTTCTAAATATTCTACGTTCTTTTCGGAACGATAGGGCGCACTACGCCCTACGTTTTCGCCGTTCCTCCCTAACTTACTCCGCCCTCACTTACTTCGCCCTGAAGAAGCATCGCGGCGAGCAGATATTTCCCGCCCAGTGCACCGCGAAGCTCCGATACAAGGCTATTGTAGCAGAGTCCATGATGGCTGTATAGTTGGAGTTTTTCCATAGTCTGCAGATACAAAAAGAGATGAACTGGCATAAAAAGCCCGTTCATCTCTTTCCAATATGCCGAGTAGCTGCAAATCCACTCGGCAAAATCCATACAAACACAGAGCAGATCTGCTCCTCAAAAGGGCATAGTAATCCCCTATAAGTGTTACACAACGTACAAACCTAACAAACGTGCACAGGCGGATCTCTCCGCACATAGACCAGACGGCCTACGCCTCCGAGGAGGAAATCGTGCAAAACTCAATAACATTTTTATATACCACAATATATGTCAAGAGGCAAATCTTCAAAATGTGGTGTTTACTGTCCGGGGGCGGATTTTCACGATGCCGTACTACATATTCCGTGTGTATTATACTAAAGGATATTTGCATTTGCACCGGAGGCGTCCGCCTCAGTGAGCAACAACACGAGACTATTCCTCATCTTCTTTTATTCATCTATCCAAGATGGTACTGTAGTCTTACGCAATCTCAAAATAATTTGGCGGAAAGCGGTTGAAATATCTTAAATGGTAGGTTATAATCGCTGAGAGATTTTCTGCTTGCTAAACTGAAAGATGAAAGGAAAGCTATAAACGGTATGAGAGAGGATATTTACAATATTCTTCGCAGACGAATTATCCGAGGGGACTATGAACAGGGTGAGGTGATCCGCGAAGTTGACTTGGCTAAAGAGTTTAATGTTAGCCGAACGCCGATTCGTGAGGTATTTCAAAATCTTCAGCGCGATAAACTGATTTCACTTCTTCCTCACCGTGGAGCACAGGTGACGTTTATAGAATTTGACTTTTTCTTTCAGGTCGTTGCTGTGAAGACGGAATTAGAACTTATGGCGATACGAGTCGCCGCAAAGAGAATTAACGAAAAGGAACTTGAACAGCTTAGGGCTATTGAGCGTGAGGCATCCGGTTTGGATATGGAGGAGAATGCAGATAAAAACTTTGAGAAAATGCTTGAGCTTGACACTGAGTTTCACAGAACTGTTAGAAAGGCTGCTAAAAACTCCGTCTTATCTGATGCTGTAGAAAACTTACAGGCGCATGTTAACCGCTATTATTACTATACGCGCTATACTGCGGCGAAAACGCTGAACCACTTTTCTGTGGACTTTCATAGCATGATAGAGGCACTTGCCAAGCACGACCCGCAAGAGGCGGAAGAAACACTGCGCACACACATGGGAAGCTATTATCAGCTGATTCAGAAAATATATATGGACATGTCGTAGCGGGAACTACTGCAGTACAGGTTTGTTTAGCGATACTATACAAAAAACGAGAAATATATTGTTCAGTTTTCGGGGATTGACGAATATGCTCGAATGTTGTATTCTTTAGATAAGAAAAATTGTATACACAAAGTATCCAAATCAACGCGGTGTATTTTGCGATAAAGCATGCCATTCCAAAGCGTAAACACTTAGCTGCATGATTTTGCATGTGCCTCTTTTTGTAATTATAATTTGTAGACAATAAATAGAAAAACTTTGTTTCACTTTTGGACATCTAAACAAAAACGACTTGCAACAAGAAAGGCGGTGGGTAAAAAGCTTTTGTCTTAAATTGTATACTGAAAGAATACACAAAAAGCGATGGCCATTTAAACAAAAACAAACTTAAGGAGAGAACAGATGAGAAAGTTATTTGCATTGCTTTTGGTGGTCGTGATGACCGTGTCCCTGTGTGCCTGCGGCAGTAAGGATGATACTAACGGAGGCAATGATGCCAACAGTGGCAAAACCTACACCCTGACTTGGGCGGGTATTGGTTCGAACGATGCGATCGACACATGGATCGCGAACGAGGCTGCCTCCCGGATTGCAGCTGCGACGGACAACCATGTTATCATTAACGTTTTTCCTTCCAGCCAGCTTGGCGATCTGACGCAGGCTTATGATGAGATCATGGCTGGCTCGATTGATATGGGCCTATTCACGGTCTACGGCAACTATGACATCATCAACGAAATGAACTTCACCTGTTTCCTTACCAGCAATCTGGATGAATGGCGTGAGGTTTATGCCGAAGGCGGTTTCATTTACGATACGCTCAAGCAGGTACAGGCGGATCGCGGCGTGACGCTGATGGGCTTCTGGCCCTCTGGCTATCTGGGCCTTGGCTTTGCAAAGCTGGCTGAGGGAGCCGATACGCTGTTTGACTGCACAGTCGAAAAGAAGGAGCTGCTTCGTGTTCCCGGCATGGATACCATGATGGCTTCTGCGCAGGCGCTTGGCTATAAGACGACTACGATTAACTACTCTGATGTTTATACGGCACTCCAGACCGGTGTTTGTGATGGTTCATGGAACGGCGGTGCTTATGCCAACTACCAGTCCTTCCGCGACGTACTCAAGTATTACGTTGACTATAGGGTTTGTAACGATGTGTACTCCATGATTATGAATACCGCTAAGCTTGAGTCCTTGCCAGCTGAGTACCAGGAGATCATCACCAGCACGATCGCCGAGGTTCTTGACGAAGGTGTTACCAAGATCGGTGAGCAGGAAGCGCAGTCTCTGAAGGATATGGAGGCTTATGGCATCGAGGTCATCGTTCCGACCGACGAACAGCGCGCGGCGATGAAGGCGTACTTTATCGAAAACGTTTGGCCGACTTTTGCCCAGTACTACGGTCAGGAGAACATCGATAAGCTCATCAGTCTCACCAGCAAATAAAAGCTGTTGGAAGAATGAAAAACGACAAGTAGTATTTTAGAGGAGAAATTACATGAAGCCCATCGAGCAAACCCATATTTGGAAATTTATGGAGCGGCTGATGAGTTGGATTCTCATTATCTGCGGCGTATGCCTGATTTTGGTGATCGCCGTTTCGGTCATAATGAGATACTGTTTGGAATCCACACTGTTCGGCTCTGAAGAAATTCTGGCATTGGCGGCGATTTGGCTCTACTGGATCGGCGGTGCCTATGGCAGCTATGAGGACAGCCATATTTCCGCAGACATGACGAATCTGCTAATCCGCAACGAGAAGATACGCCATATTTACCACGGTTTTGTCCGTATCCTGACAGCTGTGATCACAGGTGTATTCGCCTATTGGTCCATTTTCAATTATGCAATCCCTAACTTTAAGGCCGGAACGCGCACGACTGGCCTGCGCATCCCGATGATTTACAGCCGCATTGCGATCACAATTGCTTTCGTGCTGATGTTCATTTATTCCATTTATCATTTGGTGCGTTATTTCAAACCGCTGGAAACTACTGGCGAGGAGACCATGGAGGACGTTGAGGAATGAATATTGGAGTAATTTTTGTAATTCTGATCTTCCTGCTGCTTTCCGGTGTTCCGGTTCCCTTTGCTTTCGGCGGAACCACGATTGCATTGGTTGCAGCTTATGGCTTTGACCCTGCTTCTCTGTTTGCGACCAGCTACACGCAGCTTAGTTCCGTGACACTGCTTGCAATCCCACTGTTCATTATTTCCGGTGGGATTATGGAAAAGGGACACATCGGTGAAGCTCTGATCAACTGGGTCAATGTATTCGTCGGTCATTTGAAAAGCGGTCTGACTTGGGTCGTCTGTATTGCAAGCGCTGTATTCGGCTCAATCTGTGGCTCAGGTGCTGCTACGCTTTCATGCATTGGCTCCATTGCGGCGCCGATGATGGGCAAGAAAAAGTATCCGAAGCACATTTCTGCTGCAGTTGCCTGTTGCGCTGCACCGCTTGGCCTGCTGATTCCCCCGAGTGCTATGCAGATTCTTGTGGCGTGGACGCTTGGAACATCTGTTTTGGCCGGCTTCCTATCCACAGTCATTCCGGGTATCATCCTGACCGTTCTTTTGGGCGTTGTTTCTTCGTTGCTGCTGCGTAACGAAAAGGAGATTATTGCCGAGGAAAAGGTTTCAGCATCTGAGTGGATCAGTATGCTTTGGAAAAGGACGGGTACAGCCATTCCAGCGCTTATTATGCCTTTCATCATTCTTGGCGGCATTTATTCTGGCAAGATGACAGCAAGCGAATCTGCTGGTATTGCCTGCCTGTATGCGATTCCTGTGGCAATGTTCATCTATAAGAAGATGAACGTACGCCAACTTGGTGAAACGCTTCACGAGGGTGCTGTTACGACCGGCGTTGTGATGTGCATGATTGGCGTTGTTATGATGATGAGCCGAGTACTTACGCAGGTTGGCCTGCCTCAGACCATCTGCAATGCACTGCTGTCTATTTCGGACAATAAGTATGTCATCCTGCTCATGATTAATGTGTTTCTGGTTATCCTTGGCATGATCATGGATGATACCAGTGCCACGCTTCTTGCTGCTCCGATTCTTTACCCTGTGATTCAGCGGCTTGGCATTTCCCCCTATCAGTTCGCTGCGATTTTGGGCGTAAATATTGGCATGGGCAACATTACGCCGCCCAGCGCGCCTTTCCTGTATTTGTCTGCAAGGATTTTTGGTACAGATGCAGGGAAGATGATGAAGCCGGTTCTCTGGCTGTTGTTTGGGGCATATCTGCCAACGTTGATCCTTACCACGCTCATTCCGGAGGTTTCCCTCTTCCTCCCGCGGCTGATTATGGGTGCAAAGCTTGGCATTTGACCGCCTCTTATCAGTAATAAACAGGCTGCAGCGGTCGAATGGCTGCCGCAGTCTCATATAAAGAAATCGAACAACACTCTACGCTATTAAAGGAGAAATGAAATGGCAATCAAAACAGGAGCACAGTACATCGCTGAGATGAAAAAGATGCGTCCGAACATCTATAAGTTCGGTAAGCTGATTGAAGACGTGACGACCGATCCCGCCACCGCCGCACACATTAAAACGACGGCTATGTGGTATGACAAGAGCAATGACCCCGCGACGGAAGCGCTGTATACGACGACATCTTTTCTGAGCGGCAAGAAGGCACACCGTTGGAATACGCTTATGGCCAGTCCTGAGGATATCCGCGGCAATGAGGATATGAAGCGTGACGGCTACCGCAGCTGCGGTTCCTGCATGGGGCCCGTGTGTGCTGGTTGGACGATCCTTAACGCACTGTTTGGCCCGACTTACGATATGGATGCGGAGCTTGGCACGAACTATCACGAGCGGCTGAAAAACTTTATGCTTTTTGCTGAGGATAATGCGCTGTCTATGGCTGGCGCACTGACCGACGGCAAGGGCAATCGTGCCCTCAAGCCCGGAGATCAGACGGATGTGGACTCCTACCTGCATGTTGATCATGCAGATGAAAAGGGCGTCTACCTCTCTGGTTGCAAAATCCAGATTTGTGGTGTTGCAGGTGCGCAGTACGTGATGGTCATGCCCACTACCGGTCTGAAGGAAGGCGATGAGAAGTTCGCCATCTGCGCAGCAATTCCCCGTGATGCTGAGGGACTGACCATTGTTGAGGCCCGCCGTCCGTCCGACAGACGCGCGGAGGAAGAAGGTTGGGATACGATCCGCTCTGGGACCACCTGTGCCTATCTGCTCTTTGATAAGGTGTTTGTTCCCAACGAGCATGTGTTCCTCAACGGAGAAACGAAGTATGCTGGCGCTGTTCTTGGTAATTTTACTGCTATCTACCGTTCGGCGATCGGTGGTTGCGTCGCTGGTCAAGGCGACGTGATGATCGGTGCAGCGCTCGGAATGGCCCGCGCCAACGGCCTGTCGCAGAAGGCGTTTCAGGATAAGCTGACGCAAATGGCGATCAACAATGAAACGACCTATGCTGGCGGCCTTGGTGCGATCTATGCCGGCAAGCGCCACAAGTCCGGCGCATGGTACCCCAATGCGCTGCTTGCCCATGTCAATAAAGTCCACGTTGCACTGTTGCCTTGGAACACCAAGCAGCTTGCACAGGAGATCTCTGGCGGCATCACCGAGACCGGCTGCATGCCTTCCTATGCCGACCTGACGAGCCCTGAGTATGGTGAGAAGCTGCTCTCGACTCTCGACGCCGGCGTTTCCGGCGAGGACCGCGCTAAGATGGCGCGGCTGGTAGAGTGGCTCACTGTTGGCGGCGGTATCCCGGGCTGCATGCATGGTGGAGGTTCTCCCGATACTGCAAAAGCTGTTGTCAAGGGTGCTACCAAGTGGGATAACTATGTGGACTATGCACGTAAGCTGGCCGATGTGGAAAGCCCGTTGAAGGAAGAAAAGAAAAAGTAAGGCGGAGGATCTGCGATTATGTTAGAGATCAGATGGCACGGGCGCGGCGGTAACGGCGCCTTCACGGCAGCCAAGCTGCTGGGATATGCTGCCTCCATCAATGAGGGAAAGTACGCACAGGCTTTTCCGTCCTTTGGACCCGAGCGCCGCGGCGCTCCGGTTCAGGGCTTTACCCGGATCAGCACAGAACCGATCACGGACCATTCTCAGGTCTATACCTGTGACTGCGTAATCGTTCTCGACGAGACGCTGTGCGACGTTGTCGATGTTGCGCATGGCCTGAAGGAACATGGTATCCTGGTCATCAACAGCCAGAAGAGCGCGGAAGAATTTAAGGCACGTCCCGGCTTTGAGGCAGTGAAGTACCTTATTACATTGGATGCTACAAAAATTGCGTTGGATGTGCTCAAGGCGCCAATCGTGAATACCGTGATGCTTGGCGCTGCGGTTGCGGCTTGCGATCTGGTTTCTTTGGAGGCCGTGGATGGCGCTGTGGATGGTATGATGGCGGCAAATCTGCGTGAGAAAAACAAGAAGGCGATCCACTGTGCCTATGATCTGGTGAAAGGAGGCGGCAAGGAATGAATAAGCCTAAAGTTGGCTGTAATGTCCACATCCCGACATCATATGACACGATGTTCTTCGGGGCAAGCAATGGTGTTGGTTGCCTCCCTACGGTCAATTCCGGTTTCCGGACATTCCATCCGGAGTTCGATCATACGGCCTGTATCCACTGTAACCTTTGCTGGATCTATTGCCCTGAGGGTTGTCTGGACCGCAGTAGCGGAAACATGGAGGTCGATATGGACTACTGCAAGGGTTGCGGTATCTGCGCCCATGAGTGTCCTAAAAAATGTATTACAATGGTAAGGGATGGTGAGGAAAAGTGAGCAAGGCATTTCTTTCTGCAAATGAGGCAGCCGCCTATGGCGTTATGCTTTCACGCCCCAAGGTAGTTTCCGCTTATCCAATCACCCCGCAGACCACGCTGGTGGAAAAGCTTGCCGATTTCAAGGCGGAGGGCAAGGCAAACTTTAAATACATGATGGTTGAGAGCGAGCACAGCGCTATGGCTGCAGCACTCGGCGTTTCCATGATGGGGGCGAGAGTCTTTACGGCGACCTCTTCTCAGGGCCTTCTGTATATGTGCGAAATGCTCCACTATGTCAGCGGCGCGCGTCACCCGATTGTGATGGTGGACGCAAATCGTTCCACGGCGACGCCGTGGAACATCTATGGCGATCAGCGCGATGTTTTTGCTATGCGCGATGCCGGTTGGGTAATGCTTTTCGCGGAGAGTGGACAAGAGGCGCTGGATACGGTGATTCAAGCATACCGCATTGCGGAGGATCCCGAGGTGATGCTGCCGGTCATGGTGAACCTTGATGGCTTTACGTTGACGCACACCTATGATTTGGTCGATATTCCGGATCAGACTGTGATTGATAGATATTTACCTCCGCTGAACACGACCAACAAGATGGATATGAAGGCCCCAAAAACTCTGTGTATGACCGTTGGCCCTGACTTCCATTCCGAAGGACGTTTGCTCCAACAGAAGGCTTTCGATAAGGCAACGGAGATAGTTGCCAAAGCGGATCAGGAGTATGGTGCGTTAGTTGGCCGCAGTTATGGCGGCATGATCGAGGAGTACCGCTGTGACGGCGCGGAGTATGTGCTTGTTGCAACGGGTAGCGCGGCTGGAACGACTCGTATTATTGTGGATAAGCTCCGTGCCGATGGTAAAAAGGTCGGTATGATAAAGGTCCGTTGCTATCGCCCCTTCCCGAAAGCATACTTTGAATCCTTGGGCAGCCGCTTTAAGGGCGTTGGCGTGATCGACCGCAGCATTTCCTTCGGATTTGACGGTACCCTGTTCTCCGAGGTGAAATCGGCGATGTATGGTTCGACCGCCGTGATGCAGAACTATATCGTAGGTCTTGGCGGACGTGATATCCCCAAAGAGCTGATTGACGAAATGTTCACCAGGCTTGAAAAGCGTGCCAACGGTGGTGCGGAAGATGAAGTACAGTTCTTAGGAATGAGGTGGTAAAAAATGGCTGTTAATCTCAAAACGCTTACTGAGGAAGAGCTGTTTTATGGCGCAAAGACCTGCCAAGGCTGCGGAGCGCTGATGGCCTGCCGCATGACCATGAAAGTCATGGGTCCGAAGTCCTGCGTGGCGATCCCTGCGTGCTGCATGGCGGCAACGACGACCGTATATCCGCAGTCCTCTCTGTTTGTCAACAATGCAGTCACAGCCTTTCCTGGGCTCGCGTCGACCATTTCCGGCATGGCTGTCGGAGGCGAGGTGATGGGCTGGGACGAAGATACCACTTATGTGGCGTTCGGCGGCGATGGCGGCACAGTAGATATCGGCATTCAGGCTCTTTCAGGTGCGGCAGAGCGCAATGATAATATTATTTATATCTGCTACGACAACGATGCCTATATGAATACCGGCGTGCAGCGTTCTGGTTCGACTCCGCATTATGCGTGGACAACGACAACGCCGACCGGCCCGTTTTCCAAAGGCGAAGAGAGTAAAATCCGAAAGAGCTTGCTGGAGATTATGGCGGCGCACCGTATCCCCTATGCTGCCACAGCCAGCGTAGCGTACCCGATGGACTTCCTCAACAAGCTGGAGAAGGCGAAGAATTATCGGGGCTGCCGTGTGATTCATGTGCAGGCACCTTGCCCGACTGGCTGGGGCTATGACACGGCCCGTACAGTCGAGCTGGGCAAGCTGGCTGTCGAGAGCGGCATGTGGTGGCTTGCAGAGTATGAGAATGATCATCTCCGCTTGACCTATAAGCCCAAGGAACTTAAGCCTGTTGAGAGTTATCTCAAGGGCCAGCGCCGCTTCCGTCATCTCAAGGACGAAGACTTTGTTGAGATCACAAAGCTTCGCGACGATGAGTGGGAACGCGTCAAGAGAGTATTCAACGTAGAATAACGCAATAAACAAAGAACAATAAAAATGAAAGGAATTTCTACCATGAAGGATTTAAGCTATCTTAAGGATTACCCCATTGCGATTCTGGGTGCTGGTGCTGTCGGTAAAACGGTTGGTGCAGACTGCAAGCTTGCTGGCCAGAAGGTCCATATCTGCGATTTGCCTCCTTTCTCCAAGAGCACGCTCAAGGACCTTGACAAGACTGGTCTGACCATCGAGGGACTGCAGATGAACCGCTACAATTTCTATCGTGGCGGCCGTGCATTCTACGACGTGATTACAGATGATGTCGCTGAGTGCGTCAAGGGCTGCAAGCTCATTTGCGTGTGCACGCCGTCTGTCGGTCACAAATTCTTCTTCGAAAAGCTTATACCCGCGCTTGAGGATGGTATGATCATCCACATCATTCCCGATAACTTCGGGTCCCTTCTCCTGCGCAAGATGATGCGCGAGGCTGGCTGCACCAAGAAGGTCATCATTGGTGGTTGGTCTTCCGCTCCTTATGGTACGCGCTTTGTGACCGAAGGCGGTATCCCGATTCCCAAGGTCGCTCCCATTTACCGCGCTATCACACTGCGTGGCGCATCCCTTCCTAGCACGGATCAGGAAGAGTTCCTCAAGAGTTCCGAGTATATTGGTAGTTTTGATGCAATCACACAGGGCGAAGGCGTTGTTGGCGGTCATACGGTTCTTGATATCGGTTTTTCCAACGTTAATCCGGTTATTCACGTTCCCGGCACTGTTCTGGGTGCCAGCACCATGGAGAACTGGGGCGTTATCTATGGCGATAACAAGTATGATTACTCCATTTACAGCCACACATTCTGCCCGTCCGTTTCTGAGGTTCAGTGGGGCTTCTATCAGGAGGAGACCGCTCTGGCTAACGCTCTCGGCGTCGGCATCCAGCCCTTCGAGAAGGATATCTTCTTCCAGCGTACGAGCGTTCTTGGCCCTGAGTACATGGGTGACGGCGTGAAGGTCCCCTTTACTGAGCAGTGGACTACTGGATTTGGTACAGGCCCGTTCAGCATCCAGAATCGTTATGTCACTGAAGACGTGCCCATCGGCTGCCATATGTACCATGAGCTGGGTAAGCAGTTTGGCGTTCCTACGCCCATTGTGGACAGCTTTATCACGCTCGCCGGCGTTATGACGGGTAAGAACTTCTATGAAACGGGCCTGACCTGTAAGGCGCTCGGCATCGATCATATGAACAAGGAGCAACTCCTCAAGTACCTTGACGAAGGCGTTTATACAGAAGCCTGAGAGTTGGTGTGAGTATGGCTAAATGGCAAGGGTGCATTCAAGGGCCGGGAGATCTTTATACGGATATTTCATCACCCGGCTCATATCTGGGGGGACACGCGATTGGCATTATTGCTGTAGATCTCGTTTACCCAAAGCTTCCTGGCAATGTGGTCAATGCGACAACATTTGACTTTCCTGTCCTCTATAAAAAGGTTTCGTTTCAGATTGAACAACTATTTTCGGGGGATCCCGCGCTCGAAAGAATAATTATTGATGCAGCTAAAGAGCTTGTTGCGGATGGTGCCCGTGCGATTATCGGTGCGTGTGGATATTTTGCACATTTTCAAAAGCAGGTAGCTGCCGCGGTTAATGTGCCGGTGTTCATGTCGAGCCTTACTCAGGTACCGCTGATTAAGATTGGCCTTCGTCCCGAACAGAAAATTCTCGTTATGTGCGCCAGTGGCGAAGACATGAATCGGGAGTTTTTAGCAAAGGTGAATGCGAATCTGGATGATTGTATCATTCAGGATGTTGGTAGCATGAAGAGCTTTGCTCCGATTCGTTGGGGTAAAACGGAAATGGATAATCTGTGGTTGAGTAAGGACCTTTCTGAGCTTGCTTCGGCAGCCGTGTCAGAACACCCAGAGATCGGCGCGATTTTGCTTGAATGCAGCGACCTTCCACCCTATGCCTGTGACATCCAGAGGGCGACTGGTTTGCCAGTATTCGATTTCATTTCACTGATTAATTGGGTAGAGCATGCGGTCGTTCAAAAACGCTACTACGGTTTCCTGTAATAGCAACTAAATATCATTATTATTGCGGTCGGCAAGGTAAGGTATTTTGCTTAAATGCCTTGCCTTGTAGACGCAATGCATTGCGATAATACATCGAGGAGGAAATTATGGATTTCAAACTGGACAAGTCCCATCTTCTCCAGCAGGAGCTGTTCCGCCGCTTTGCGGAGACGGAGATCAAGCCGCTGGCCAAGGAGATGGACGAAAAGGAAGCCTATGATCTGGAGCTTCTGGCGAAGATGCAGAAGTACGGCTTCTTCGGCGTTCCCTACTCTAAGGAATATGGTGGCGCGGGCAGCGACACGCTGGGCTACACGCTGTGCATGGAGGAGGTCTCCAAGATCGACGCGAGCACCGGCATCACCATTTCTGTTCACACGTCGCTGTGCTGCTCGTGCATCAACAACTACGGCACAGAGGAGCAGAAGCAGAAGTATCTCCGTCCTCTGATTGACGGCAGCAGGATCGGCTGCTTCGGCCTGACTGAGACAAATGCGGGCTCCGATGTGCAGGGCGCGCAGACCACCGCTGTCAAGGACGGCGACGAGTGGGTTATCAACGGCTCGAAGATCTTTACCACCAACTCCGGCTTTGCCGATACCTGCATCGTTTTCGCGTTGACCGACCGCAGCGTTCCCGCGGCGAAGGGTATGACCGCCTTTATCGTCGACCTCAAGGACACGCCGGGCGTGACTGTCAGCGAAAACATCGAGCGCATGGGCATCCGCGCCGCCTCCAACTGCATCGTTTCCTACGATAATGTCCGTGTCAGCGCTGACCGTCAGCTCGGGCAGGTCGGCAAGGGCTTCAAGATCGCCATGGGCGCGCTCGACTGCGGCCGCATCGGCATTGCCGCGCAGGCCGTCGGCATTGCGCAGGGTGCTTTGAATGAGGCTATCAAGTATGGTAAGGAGCGCAAACAGTTCGGCAAGCCCATCAATTCCTTCCAGAACACGCAGTTCAAGATGGCTGAGCTGCAGACCAAGATCGACGCTGCCCGCCTGATGACCTGGCGTGCCGCCGTCGCAGAGGATAATCACGAGGCGTTCGGGCCTCTCGCCGCGATGGCGAAGCTGACGGCCTCCGATGTGGCCAACGAAACGACCCGCGCCTGCGTGCAGTTCATGGGCGGCTACGGCTACTGCCGCGAGTATCCTGTGGAACGCATGATGCGCGACGCGAAGATCACCGAGATCTATGAAGGCACGAGCGAGGTCATGAAGATGGTCATCTCCGGCTCCATGAAGCTCAAGTAAGAAAGGGGAGTGCAGAAAAATGAAGATCGTTGTTTGTATCAAGCAGGTCCCCGATACCGCCGAGGTGAAGCTGGACCCGAAAACCAATACCCTGATCCGTGAGGGCGTTCCTTCCATCATCAACCACGACGATAAGGCCGGCCTTGAGACCGCTCTGCAGATCCGCGAGCAGGTCGGCGGCACGGTATCCGTCGTCTGCATGGGTCCGCCGCAGGCGGACGTCGCTCTGCGCGAGGCTCTGGCCATGGGCGCGGACGAGGCATATCTCCTCTCCGCCCGTGAGTTCGGCGGCTCCGATACCTACGCCACCGCCACCATCATCGCCACCGCGCTGCGCAAGATCGGCTTCGACCTCGTCATCACCGGCCGTCAGGCCATCGACGGCGACACCGCGCAGGTCGGTCCGCAGATCGCCGAGCAGCTCCACATTCCTCAGGTCAGCTATGCCGAGGAGCTGAAGGTCGAGGGCGACAGCGTGATCGTCAAGCGCCAGTTTGAGGATCAGGCCCACATGCTCAAGGTCAAGACGCCCTGCCTGATCACGGCGCTGTCCGAGCTGAACGAGGCCCGCTACATGAGCGTCGGCGGCATCGTTGACGCCTACAATAAGAGCGTCACCGGCTGGGGCTTCGACGACCTCAAGGACGACCTCAACCCCGAGTTCATCGGCCTCAAGGGTTCCCCCACGAACGTGTTCCAGTCCTTCGGCAAGCAGCTGCGCGCCCCCGGCGTCGTGCTCAATAACCTGTCTGCCGACGAAGCCGTTGACGCGATCATGCAGAAGCTGATCGAGCGTCACATCATCTGATGGGAGGGAGCGAAACAATGAGTAAGGATATTTTTGTTATCGTTGAACAGCGCAACGGCGCTGTGCAGAAGGTCAGCTACGAGCTCATCGGCGAAGCCACCAAGCTCTCCGCCGATCTCGGTGAACAGGTCGTCGCCGTCCTGCTGGGCCACAAGATCGCTGACAAGGCGGAAGCCCTGATCCAGTATGGCGCGAGCAAGGTCCTGGTCGTTGACCATCCCGTGCTGGAGAATTACACGACGGAGCCTTATGTCAAGGCCGTCGAGTACATCATCAAGAACTTCGATCCGAACATCGTTCTCTTCGGCGCAAGCTCCATCGGCCGCGACATGGCGCCCCGCATCGCGGGCCGCGTCCACACCGGCCTGACCGCGGACTGCACGCGCCTTGATGTGGACGTGAAGAAGTATCAGGAGTATCTGCGCACCTCCACCTCCCTGTCCCTGCAGCCGGAGCGCATCGACGCGCTCGACACCTCCGACCGCTACCTCAAGATGACCCGTCCCGCCTTCGGCGGCAACGTCATGGCCACTATTGTCTGCCGCAAGTACTCCCCGCAGATGGCGACCGTCCGCCCGGGCGTCATGGAAATGCCCAAGAAGGACGAGAGCCGCAAGGGTGAGGTCGTCATGGTCGACGCCGGCCTGAGCATGGACGATATGAACGTCGAGATCCTCGATGTCGTTCACAGCGATAAGAAGGTCGTTGACATCACCGAAGCCAAGGTCCTCGTTTCCGGCGGCCGCGGCGTCGGCGGCGCGGAGGGCTACGAGCCTCTGCGCGAGCTGGCTGCCGAGCTGGGCGGCGAGGTCTCCTCCTCCCGTATCGGCGTAGACAACGGCTGGATCGAAAAGAGCCGTCAGGTGGGCCAGACCGGTAAGACCGTTCACCCCGACCTCTATATCGCCTGCGGTATCTCCGGCGCGATCCAGCACCTTGCCGGTATGGAAAGCTCCGAGTTCATCATCGCCATCAACAAGGATGAGGCCTGCCCGATGATGAAGATCGCCGACCTCGGTATCGTCGGCGACCTGAAGGTCATTATCCCCAAGCTGACCGAAGCCATCAGAGTGTATAAGGCTGCGCAGAGGGTGTAAGAATTCGCAAAGACTGACAATGCTGTTCCCTGAAACCCCTTCTCTATAAGTAGATGTGGAGCGGATGTATGTCCGCTCCACATCTACTATATTGAAACTTGGCAACGGGAGATAGTTTTATGTGAGAACTATATGCGAATGTGCTTTGGGATAAGCAGCAAGGCTTTTGCGGGCCAAATGGGGAGGTCTGCACGCAAAAAAGAAAGCTGCTGATGTGTGCCGGGAGCTCTGATATGAGCGATTATGTGGTGATAGGACGGAAAGGCGATTGAAAATGATAAAGAATTATCGAGAAAAAATTGAACATGAATCTCACGGATTTATCCAACACAACGGTATCCGCATTGTGTCAGCTGATGAGGACGGAATCGTAATAGAAGCTGAAGCAACTGATATGAGCCGAAATGCGTGGGGCGTCGTACATGGAGGCTTCCTTTATACAATGGCGGATACTGCTGCTGGGGCCTTCATTTGCATTAAATATGAGAGACAAAATGTCACAATTAACGGCATGATAAATTATCTGCGCTCTGCTGTGCATAGTAAATTTCTCACGGCAGTTGGGCACGAAGTCAAAGTTGGCCGACATATTGATTTTTTTCAGGTTGATATAACTGATGATACGGGTGCGCTTATAGCTCAAGCACATATGAATATGTATTTTCTGGATCGAGCGGAATAGAGACGTATAGCGTCTCAGCATATTGTTGATGCCATTCGCGTCTACGCCGTTTTGGAGTGATGATATCCTTCTCAACGCCTGCTCCGCGCTACGGTCTATGCGTCTCTAGCTTTGCAATGGACGCGGTGCGGGCCGTCTCTACGAAGGCATTTCTTTGGTTCTTCGCCGAACCAATGCTTGAAAAGCTGGAGCACATTAAGCACGAATACGGCCTGACATGATTGAAAAACCACATCAAATCTGCATAACGTAAAATAGGATACTGATGTTTCCTCTTCATTTCGCCTGTGCTATAAGTAGTATCTGCATCCAAGCGCTTTGTTTGCTTGATTAATATTGATTAATATAAGGTGGGAGCTTCCATGGAAATGGATACTGGAATCGATATTAAAGAACTCAAATGCTTTGCCTCTGTGGTTGAAAACAAAAGCTTTTCGCGTGCGGCGGTACAGCTTAACTTGACCCAACCGACTGTGTCTAACCACATCTCTAAGCTCGAGCGAAAGCTGGGGGTGTGTCTAATTGTCCGTACATCAAAAGAGTCTTATGCGTCAGATGCCGGAAAGGTATATTACCGCTATATAAAGGACATTCTCCGTTTACGTCAAAAAGCCATTGCTTTGGTCTCGAGATATTCGATGGATACCTGAAAGTACTATGTTACGCATGAGAAGATTGTGAGTGATATTTTTTTGAGGCTTCAGTATTGTGTCAACCATTTTGAAGTGACAAATGTGGATGCCAATCACGATCTGATGAAACTGATTACTGAGGATATCGAGGATCCTGCTGGCCCTTAGGCGCTATGAAGACTCTATAATGGGTGATCTAACCGTAGTAATACCGCGAGTATTACATTGACAGCCATGAGCAAAACTCCAAAAGAGTAGTAATTGCAATGGTTTCCGACCATGGCTGAAACCGAAAATCACTCAAATGACATAGAAAGCGGCGCCCCATTCTGGTAAAATTAATTTGCAGAAAACCAACCAGAAAGGGGCTGGCCGCTATCTACCGACAGGAAATCATTCAGGATGTGACGCTGTTCACATCCCAAAGCGCCGCTGCGTTCTACGACAAGCTTTTCAGCAGTCTGGACTTCACGCTGCCCAGAGCGGCAACCGGGCGGCGCGGCTTTCCGAAGGAAGCCATGGTCTGCGCCTTTATCGTTATGAAATGCGAGAGCTTCTCACAAATCACAGATTTGGCGGATTATCTGGACAACAACCGCATCATCGCCCATTACTGCGGGTTTGACATTATGAAATCGCTGCCGTCCTATTGGACGTATGACCGTTTCCTGCGGCAGTTGAACAACGGTGCGTTGAAGTCGATCATGGCCAATCTGGTGCGGAAGTTGTATGAGCTGGGCGCGGTGGATGCGTCTTTCGTTGGTCTGGATTCCACACCCGTCATGGCGAACACGAAGCAGAACAACCCGAAGTCCTTTGCGAAAAGCAAGTTCTCCAAGGAAAACCACCCCAAAAGCGACCCGGACTGCGCTCTGGGCGTCCACTCGGCCTCCAACCAGCACAATGAGCGCCGGTATGCGTTCTACTGGGGGTACAAAAGTCATGTGCTGGTGGACTGCATCTCCGGCCTGCCGCTCTACGAGCTGACCACACCGGGCAATATCGCCGATTCTGCCGTCGCCGCTGAGATCCTCGCAGCTGCGAATCAGACGGTTTCTTTGAAAGAATGCACCTTCCTTGCCGACAAGGGCTACGATGTGAAAAGCATCTACAATACCGTAAAAACGGTCTATGAGGGCGAGGCATTTATCCCTCTCAATCCACGCGGTACGAAAGATTTAAAGGCACTTCCTGCCGGCAATCCGGTCTGCGAGGCCGGGTTCGCCATGCACAAGGACGGCAAACCCACCAACAATGGGCGTACCCGCCAGAAATACTGCTACCCCTTCCGCCAGTCTAAGACTGGTGTTTGCCCCTGCAACCACAAAAACTGGAACAATGGGAAGAAAAACCGGGGCTGCACGAAATATAAAACCGTTCCCGATGACTACAGACTTTCCATTGACCGTAGCTGCCTCTGTTTCAAGAGGACATACGCCTTGCGTACAGAGTGCGAGCGCTACAATTCCCGCTTCAAATCCACAGGTCAGGAACGGCTGTGGGTGCGCAGCGAAACCAGCGCGGCGAACCTCAACACGCTGGCTCATATCTCTGCCCTGGCAGTTGCGCTGACCGCCGTTTTGCACGGCTCTCACTCCTACCGTTCTGCCAAACAGCTTCGGCGTTCCGCCTGATCTGCCTGTTCCATACCTTTTTCAGGCGCGGGGTTTACCGCGCTATGGTTTTTGCACCCTTGAGATGCCCTAATCTCTTTCGATTCCCATTTGCCTGTTTGCGGGCCGCTCTTTCCAACTGTTTTGCTCATCTCTTTTACATTGATAGAGAATTTGTGTTTTGGCTAGCTGTTATCATAACGAAGCTGGTGGCAACGATGCGGAAACCATGCAGTGAGATTGCCGCAACTTGTTCATTGTCCTAGGCAAAAAAGTTTACTGCCGTCCCGCTGAGCAGACAGCTGTCAACGGTAATTGTGGCAGAGGCGGCAAGCAATATCCAAACGCTGGTGTGGGATAGCAGGGGAGACCGCACCTTATCGCTGTACCCAAGATCGTAACTGACCACCGAAGAAATGCCGTTGACATAGCCGTGAAACGGGCTTCCGAACAAGCCCCGTGCATACCAAATGATTGACAGCGATGCTACACCGTGCGAACCGCCCAAGCTCATCAGGTGCAGTTAAATAGGATTGCAACGACAGAATACCATGATATATTCAAAAGCAGGGCATTTATCTTTCCTCGCAAAAAAAGAAACGGTGGCTTTGATTTCTCAAAACCGCCGTTCAGATAACCTGTCAAATCCTTTCACATTTGTGCTTGTAACAGCAGAAAGCTTCTGCCCCACTTGGCTGTCTTTGTTCTAAGATTGTTCTAAAGAATAATTGAGAAATGCGTTTTGCCTATCCGATTTATGCCGTGTTTTCTTGTATCGACTTGTACTGCCGTTTCCCTGCAAAGCCTTGAAACAGCTGACTTTTTGCGGTGTGAACCAACACTTATTGGTACCGGAAGATATTGCCTAAAACGAACCTGAAGGCTTTCAGGTTCTAGTGTCCTTCACGGACGTGCGGGTTCAAGTCCCGCCTCGCGCACCATGATTGATCCTTGAAAGCATTGAGCTTTCAAGGATTTTTTCGTTTCTTATCTGCCTCTACCCTTATTTTTACCCTTTATACCTTGGTCACACTATGGATATTATGTATGTACTCCGTGCGTATTATCGGTCAGCACCCACTTGACTTGCCCGATCCGTCGCCGTATAATCAGGGCAAATTTCAACTGCAAAGGAGCAAGAGCATGAATAAGACCAACACTCCGTTCCGTTACGACTACGTCGGCAGCTTCCTGCGCCCCGCGGCACTCAAGCGGGCGCGCGCCGACTTTCAGAGCGGCAGGATCGACGCCGCAGCGCTCAAAGCCGTGGAGGACGACGCCATCCGCGATCTCGTCGCCAAGCAGAAAGCGGCGGGTTACCACGTCATCACCGATGGTGAGTTCCGCCGCGCGACCTGGCACCTCGACTTCATGTGGGGCTTCCACGGCGTCGACCACACGCCGACCAAGACCGGACTTCCGTTTCAGGGCGAGTCCGCAATGCTTGACGACACCTATCTTACGGGAAAGGTGAGCGTGGACGAGCATCCCTTTGTCGAACACTTCCGATTTGTCAAGGCGCTCGAAGATGAGAACACCGTCGCCAAGCTGACCATTCCCGCGCCCGCGCAGTTTCTGGAGCAGATGGTCATGCCTTTTGCCATGGAGAATACAAAGAGGTTCTACCCCTCCGTGCAGGAGCTGATGGATGACCTCGCCGCGGGCTACCGCAGGGTCATTGCGGATGTGTACGCCGTCGGCTGCCGCAACCTTCAATTCGACGATTGCAGCTGGGGGATGCTGGTCGATCCGCGCGCCTGCATGATCTTCGACACCGACGCCAAAGGCCTCGAGGAGATCAAGGAGCAGATGTTGACCGTCAACAACATGGCGATCAGCGGTAAGCCGGACGACCTTGTTATCAATACGCACGTCTGCCGCGGCAACTTCCACTCGACCTATGCCAGCTCCGGCGCGTATGACAGCGTGGCGAAAACGCTGCTTGCGCGTGAGAATGTCAATGCCTACTACCTCGAGTTTGACGACGCGCGCAGCGGCGGCTTCGAGCCGTTGGCCTCTGTGAGTGGAGAGAAGAAGGTCGTGCTCGGTCTTGTGACGACCAAACGCCCCGAGCTGGAAAGCAAGGACGCGGTCATCGCGCGCATCCACGAGGCGGCAAAGTACCTGCCGCTCGACCGCCTGTGCCTGAGTCCGCAATGCGGCTTCGCCAGCTGCGAGATCGGCAACAAGCTGACGGAAGCGCAGCAGTGGGCCAAGCTCGCGCTGGTCAAGGAGATCGCCGAGGAGGTCTGGGGTTGAGCAAAATGCTGTTGGGCAGACCGCGCGGGCAGATGTCGGAATCCATGCTGACGGCGGCGTTCATCATTCTCTCCGGCGGCCTGCAGGACGCCTATACCTATCTCTGCCGCGGCAAGGTGTTTGCCAACGCGCAGACGGGCAACATCGTGCTCTTCAGCGCCTATTTCTTCGACGGTGACTGGACGCACAGCCGACGCTATCTTGTGCCGGTGCTCTCGTTCATGCTGGGTATTTTCGTGGCTGAGTGTATTCATCGGCGTTTCAAGCACATGGAGAGGGTGCATTGGCGGCAGCTCATTCTTTTGGCGGAGATCGTGCTGCTGTTCCTCGTCGGCTTTCTGCCGCAGGAGGGCAGCACGGCTGCCAACGCGCTCGTTTCGTTCGTCTGCGCCATGCAGGTGCAGACCTTCCGCAAGGTGCGAGGCCACGCCTATGCGAGCACGATGTGCATCGGCAATATGCGCAGCGGCACGGAGGCGCTGTGCGTTTACTTCCACACGCACGACCGCGAGGTGCTGCACAAGGCGCTGACCTACTTCGGCGTGATCGGACTTTTTGCCGTGGGCGCGGGTCTCGGCGCGCTACTGACGAGAGCCTTTGCCGAGCGCGGCATCTGGGTGTCCTGCGCGCTGCTGGCGGTCAGCTTTCTCATCATGTTTATCCGCGAGGAGGAAGAGAAATGAGCCGTATGTTCCCGCCTATCGGCGACGCGGAACGCATCATAGCCCGTGATCAAAGAAAACGACTTACAAAAAACTCCCGACGTTTACTGCGTCGGGAGTTTTTTTACCTCGCGGGAACGATCGCCCAGCAGCATTTGCCATGCTGCGCAGCAAGGTGGCGGAGGGGGAGAGCTTCGTGGTGATCGGCCGCTGCGGCGAACAGGTGGATCACGCAGGAGACCGTTTCCGCCATATCGGAGGTCAGATACCGGCTGTCCGTGCAAGGGTAGGTCAGCAGCTTTTTTTCATAGAGGCTCTGGACGTAGTCAAGGGTCTGCTTCGCTCATTCGATGCGGGCTTTTCCGTTTCTGTTTTCAGAACCGGCCGCCCTTCACGCGGAAGGTCATCTCCGGCTTTTTGATGCTCACCTTGGTGTCGCTCTCGACCGACTCGGTCAGGAAAGCGTTGCCGCCGATGACCACGTTATCGCCGACCTCCGTCGCGCCGCCGAGCAGCGTCGCGCCGGCATAGATGGTCACGTCGCTGCCGACCTTCGGGTGACGGCGGGCGGGAGTCTCCGCGCTGTGGTGCATCCCTGCGGGCGACATGGCGCCGAGCGTCACGCCCTGATAGAGCTGCACGCGGTCGCCGATGACGGTCGTCTCGCCGACGACCACACCGGTACCGTGGTCGATGGAGAAATATTCCCCGATGGTCGCGCCGGGATTGATGTCGATGCCCGTCTGAGAGTGTGCATACTCCGTCATGATGCGCGGGATCATCGGCACCTTCTCCAGATACAGCTCGTGCGCGATGCGGTAGATGAAGATGGCAAACATCCCGGGGTAGGACAGAATGATCTCCTGCCGGCTCGAGGCCGCGGGGTCGCCGTTGTAGTTGGCGGTCAGGTCCTTGAGCAGCAGCTCCTGGATATGGGGCAGACGCTCCATCATCGCCTCGCAGACCTTCTCGGCGCGGCGTGCGCCCTCCTCCCCCTCCGGCATGACCAGCTCAAGCTGGCGCAGCAGCTTGTCGTAGACGTGCCCCATGAGCAGGGCGCTGTACTGCTCCGGCGGGAGCTTCAGCAGGTCGCGATCGCCGTAGTAGGCGGGAAACAGGATCTTCTGAAAGTCGCGGATGATCTCAATGACCGCCGTGCGGCTCGGCAGGCGCAGCGCGTCGCCGTACATCAAAATATCGCTTTTGCGGTAGTTCTCCGCCACCTGCGCGGCGGCGGAACGGATGATCTCATTTTTATCGGACATCGGTCATTCCCCCTGATACATTGGCGTGGATAGATAGCGCTCGCCGCCGTCCGGCAGCAGCGCGACAATGGTCTTGCCCGCGTTCTCCGGCCGGAGCGCGAGCTGCGTCGCCGCCCAAAGCGCAGCGCCCGCGGTGATGCCGACGAGCACGCCCTCACACGCGACCATATCGCGGCCTGCGGCGTAGGCGTCCTCCTCGCGGACACAAATGATCTCGTCGATGAGCGAAACGTCCATATTTTTCGGGATGAAGTTCGCTCCGATGCCCATCAGTCCGTGCGGCCCGGCCTTGCCGCCCGAGAGCAGCGGCGAGCCTGCCGGCTCGACCGCCACGAGCTTCACATTCGGATTTTTCTCTTTGAGATAGCGTCCTGTGCCGGAGAATGTGCCGCCCGTGCCGATGCCAGCGACGAAAAGATCGACGCAGCCGTCGGTATCGCGCCAGAGCTCGGGGCCGGTGGTGAGATAGTGCGCCTCGGGGTTCGCGGGATTGTCGAACTGTGCGGGGATGAAGCTCCTCGGCGTTGCCGCCGCCAGCTCCTCCGCGCGCTTCACGGCGCCCGCCATGCCCTCCGCCGCCGGCGTCAGCACCAGTTCCACACCGTAGGCTTTGAGCAGATTCCGACGCTCCACGCTCATGCTCTCCGGCATGGTGAGGATCACGCGGTAGCCGTGGACCTTGGCCATCGCGGCGAGGCCGATGCCGGTGTTGCCGCTCGTCGGCTCAATGATGACGCTCCCCGGAACGAGCTTTCCCTCCGCCTCGGCGCGTTCGATCATGTGCTTCGCCACGCGGTCCTTGGCGCTGCCCGCCACGTTGCAGCACTCGAGCTTGGCAAGGATGCGGGCGTTCAGGCCGTGCCTGCGCTCGTAGCGACACAGCTCCAACAGCGGGGTGTTTCCCGCTAATTCGGCGACGGAATGGAAGATGTTCATAGGGGCTCTCCTTTCCTGAAAATGCAAGTAAAATAATAGGATATTATATGCGCCGGACAGGCGCATTGCAAGCATTTTTCCAGTCCGTGCAAAAAAGAGGCGGAAATGTGAAAATACCCCTTGCATTTTCGGAGCCGCTGTGCTATGATACACAAGCTGTCTGAAAGGACACGCGCCGTTAGCTCAGCTGGATAGAGCGTCTGGCTACGGACCAGAAGGCCGGGGGTTCGAATCCCTCACGGCGT
>CEAH01032210.1_pt1 | contig 44613 bp, 37 predicted proteins | sample 557571 | NCBI WGS metagenome assembly CEAH01 (sample SAMEA3182092, study PRJEB8094) | gut metagenome | biome: human; feature: gut; material: Stool; isolation source: human stools | place: Canada | collected 2013-11-25
CCGTCATCATCAAGCCGTTTTCCTTCACCAACAACTGCTCCGGGTACAATCGGCTGCTGGCCATGCTCGCCAAGGCCAAACTGCCGCTTGACGAGGTTTCCTTTGCAATGGAAGCCACCGGACACTACTGGCTCGCTCTTTTTACCAGACTTCAGAAGGAGGGCTTCCGTGTTCAGGTCATCAACCCGGTGCAGACCAACTCCATCCGCAACTTCTATATCCGTCAGGCCAAAACAGATCCGCGGGACGCCCTGCTGATCGCGGAGGTGATTCGTTTCGGACACTTCTCCGAGTCTACCCTGCATCCCGAAAACATTTATGAGCTGCGGGAGCTGTGCCGTGGACGGCACGCCATCGTTTCCATGCAGGCAGATGTTAAGCGAAAGGTCGTTGCCCTGCTGGATCAGGTCTTTCCTGAATACGAAACAGCTTTTACCAATATGTTTAGCGACACCTCCATGGCGATTTTGCAAACCTGCCCCACGCCAAAGGAATTATCTGAGATGTGTCTTGAGGAGCTTTGTCATCTCATTGAAGTCTCCAGCCACAAGCGCTTTCGCATGGCGAAAGCGCAGGAACTTCAGGAGCTTGCGCGCAATTCCTTTGGCTTCGCCATGGCCGGCGACGTTTTCAGCACGATGATCCGGCTCTATGCAAAGCACCTCGATTTCTTAAAACAGCAGGTTCAAGAAATGGACCGCAAAATCGCCGAGATCATGGACACCCTGGATACGCCGATCACCACCATCACTGGCATCGGCCCGACCCTTGGCGCGTACATCCTCAGCGAAATCGGAGACATCAGCCGATTTCCCTCCGCGGCAAAGCTTGCCGCTTACGCGGGGATCGATCCAACCATGCGGCAGTCCGGTGAATACAACGGCGTCAGAAACCGTATGTCCAAACGAGGGTCACCGTATTTGCGGCACGCCATTTGGCTGGCGGCTTCATCAGCGGTGCTTCACGATCCGGCGCTAAAGCTTTATTTTCAGAAAAAACGAGATGAAGGGAAGCCCTACATGGCGTCCGTGGGCCACGCCTGCAGGAAGATGGTCTCCATCATTTACGCCGTTATGCGGGACAACAAGGCCTATACGCCTTACATCCCAAATGAGATTTCGGCTTGACAAATTATAGCCGGTCTGTGCTAAAATCGAACGGCCTTCGCCACTCGAAAAACCCTCCTGTAAAGTTCAGCTTTTCGCTCAAAATCGTTCCCGCAACTATCGCCAAAAAGTTACCGCCACAGCGCTGTTTCAAACCGCTTCTTATTCCGATTTTCAACTTCTCGCACAAACGGCCCACGTTCACTTTCACGGGTGAAAGCGGGTACACACACTCGCCTTCGCCAACAGGATCGCACACAGCGGCTCACACGGCGAAACACAGGGCGTTTCGGATGGGGGCGCTATTACTACCCTCGGAGCGTTCCACACGTTTCGGAAACCCTGCGTGGCCGGGGTTTAAAACGGCAAACTTTGCCGCTTTTGGGGCTTGGTCGTGGGTGCTCCCAAAGAACGCAGAGAGCCTTCGGAACAGCGATGCGCTTATGCGCGTCGCTGTTCCGAGGCGTTGCGGCCCCGCTGGGCTGCGTGGTCTTTTTGCAATTTGGTGATGTTGCTGTTTTTTCACTCTGTGGAGTAGTACCCTGTAAGTGCAGTCGCAAAATCCCCAAAAATCTGTTAAACTGAAAGAACAGAGATGGAGAGAATCGCAATGAAGCATTACAGCAAAGAATTCAAGGAAGAAGCGCTGAAGCTGTCAGACGAGATCGGCGTGAAGAAGGCTGCGCAGCAGCTCGGTGTTGCGTACTACACGCTGGCGGACTGGCGCAGCATACGCCGAAACGCGCCGCCCGCGAAGACACCGAGCGCAGAGGAGCAGACGATCCGCATCCGTGAGCTTGAGCGAGAAAATGCCGAGCTGCGGACCGCGAACAATATTCTCAAGGATGCACTCGGTTTTTTCGCAAAAGACCGCAAGAAGTAAAAGCATGTGAACGACACCTGTTCGTAGTCGAACGCAAGGGCGTCTACACGGCAAAGGAGATGTGCCGCGTCCTGCACCTGAGCGAATCCGGCTATTACCGGTGGCTGCGAAACCGGGACAGGCACAGCAGCCGTCAGCTTCTTGCGGGAAAGGTCAAAAAGATCCTCGAAGAGCATCCGGATAACCGCAATTACGGCGTGGATCGCGTCTGCCTTGCGCTTGAGCAGGATGGCGTTGACGTCAGCCGGAGAACGGTGTACCGCGTGATGAAAGAGAATGGCTGACTCCATAAAAAACGCGTTCCGCACGGTATCACGAAGACCACGACAGAAGCGCAGGAGCAGGAAAACATTCTGAAACGGGACTTCAACGCCCGGCGCCCTTTGGAAAAATTCCTCACGGATATTACCGAGGTACAGTGCGCAGACGGCAAGCTGTATGTTTCGCCGATCATGGACTGCTTCAACGGCGAGATCGTCGCGCTTGAAATGCGGGACAATAGGAAGAAGGAGCTGTGCATTGATACGGTACGGCAGTTGGAGCGGCTCTATCCGAGTCTGAGCGGAGCGGTGTTCCACTCGGATCGCGGCAGTCAATACACCAGCTTAGCCTTTCGTTCCGAGCTGTCTCGCTGCGGCATGATACAAAGTCTCAGCGGCACCGGACATTGCTTCGACAACGCACGGATGGAAAGTTTTTTCGCCACGCTCAAAAAAGAGAAGATCTACCAGATCGCGGCATACAAGCTGCCGAGAGAACAGGTCAAAACGATCATTTTTCGCTATATTTTTATCTATTACAACCGCGTCAGGGTCTATACGCGCAACCCGCTGGGACTGCCGCCTGTGAAGTACCGGGAGTGGGCGCAGGCGCAAACGGCAGCCTGATCCGATGCCGCCGCAGTTTTCCTGCGTTCCGCTACGCTCCACTTCGGAAAACTGCGCTGTATTACCGTGCTTTTCAGATTTTGGGTGTTTCCCGACTGCACATTTCTTGACATTTCCACTGTGCGCAGTACTTTTTGAACGTGCGAGGCAGGGGTGGTATCACTACCCTCGGTGCGCTTTGCGTGTTGTCGAAACACCCGGTGCCCGCTTGCCAAAAGGGCTCATTTGCCGTTTTCTGAGGTCAGGTAGCCTTCGTTGATTCCAGCGGCGCAAAATACAGTTTTATTTGGGCACGGCATTCCAACGGAGAAACGGTTGAATCGCCAACGTCTTATTCCTCCACCGGCAGGACGATGCGGGAGCAATATCGCTGTGTCTCGATCTCCCGGCCTGAGTAGGGTGCCACGATGCCCAGCACCCGCACGAACCCCGCAGGTTTCAGTCCCCGCTCTCTAACCTCCCGGCCCAGCGCCAGAAACGCTTCATCCACGCCGCTGTAATCGCCGTAGTAAAGCACCGACAGGGCTCGGCATTCCGGCAGCGTCACCGCCTCCTTGGGGGCGTTTTCAGGCCGCACCGGCACGCACACATGAAAGGGGTAGGGCGTGTCGCCAACACGGCCCTCCAGATAGTCCGTCCGCTCCGATATGGTGAAGATCGGCTCGTCGGAGAGTCGACAGCCCCGGCGGACGCACTGACCGTAAAAATCGTACATGGCATTGTATTTCTCCGCGATGGTGTGCCCCTCGCAGCGGCGCGTACAGCAGGTCACGGCGGGCAGCGTCATTATCTGAATGGACATTCCCCCGCTCTCTCCCGCCCGCAGGCGCAGTTCCTCCACGCCCCGCAAAAGTTCCCGGAGCCGTTCCTCCAGCATGGACAGCAGCTCCGTCACCTCGCCGCCGCTGACAAAGTACCTGGCGATCTCCTCCGTGCCAAGGCCCATGGCCTTGAGCTTTTCGATCTGCAGGACACGGGCCACATTGTGATTGTCGTAGTACCGCCGTCCGCTGTCCGGCGCGATGTAGGCGGGAGCCAGCAGCCCCTTTTCCTCCATACGCAGGAGCGTACTGCGGGAAAGACCGCAGGCGTGAGCCGCCTCGGTGATCTGAAAGAGAGGTCTCGTATCCTTTTCCATAGCAAAATCTCCTAAAAAAACGCTTGCTTCGTTCAGGGGTGAACGGGTTATATTATCATTATAAACGATCCCATGCCGCTGTCAAGCTCGGCGGGCGCGGGGAACGGCGGGAAGAACCCTGGAAAAGGAGCAAAAAAGCATGAAAAAATGGAAACGACTGTTGGGCCTTGCGCTGTGCCTGTGCGCGGCGGTGTGCGTGATGAGCGTCAGTGCCAGCGCGGAGGAGGGACATAGCAGCCACCCCATCTGCGGCGAAACGCATACAGACATCGGCGACCATAAATGGTCTTGCGAAAATGTTACTTGGGTGGAGTGGGACGGAACGAGCGAGATTCCGTATGATGCTAACACCAACACCGCCTATGTGTATCTGAAAGACAACGCAATGCGGAGCGGTGCGCTCAAGGTCTCGAACGGGCAGACACTCAATCTCTGCCTGAACGGAAAGACGCTCAGCAGCAGTTCCACCGTGATCGAGGTGAAGGGCAACGCCACGCTGAACATCTGCGACTGTAAAAGCAACGGCGAGATCACGAGAAACTCCGAGTGCGTCATTGAAGTAGATACGAGAGATGATGTAGACGGAAACGCTGTTTTTGGCACGGCGACCTTAAATCTGTACGGCGGCAAGCTCAGTACCGATGACACCTTCGATAGCGGCACGGTTAAACTGTACAATAACAACGGAAACGAGCCACAGACCGTGGCGGTGTTCAACATGTACGGCGGGGAGGTGCATAATAAGGATTCCGGTGAATCCGCCGTCTATGCCAGCTATGCAAGCATCGGTACTGGCTACTATAACATCAATATGTACGGTGGGAGCGTTACCTGCGAAAAAGGGAATGGCTTCAAATTGAACAACAATAAAAAAATCACAATGCAAATTACCGGCGGGACGGTCACGGGCGGCTGGTATAGTGTCTGGCTTTCTTCCCAAAATACGCTGACCTTGGCGGGAAATCCAAAATTCATAGACACAGCATTTTACTCGAGTACCGCGAACATCTATATTCCTGACAATGTGACCCTGACCGTAAAGGACGATTTTGCTCCCGCAGAGGGAGCAAAGGTTTCGGTCGAAAAGTCTGTTGACAGCTCCGGCAGTGTTGTATTCGCCGCACCCGCAGAAAGCAACAAGTCTCTTTCAAGCAAGGCGCAATACTTTGTCTCATCGAAAAAGGGCTACTTTGTAGAAAGCAACAGCGACGGAGATCTCCAGCTCACCGCCTGCGCCATTACCGGACAGCCTGCGGTTGAAAACAGCTATACCGTCAAAGCGAACGGCAGTGATGACAAAGTGAAATACCAGTGGTACAGCGCAGAATCTGGCGAAGTCCCGGTGACGAATGAGAATGCCCAGGGAATGGACTTTAGCACTGATTTCGGGGAAGAAGGAGGGTGGAGCTATGGCGACCGTGCTGAAAATGGCGATCCCGTATCTCTGGGTGCGTTCACCCTGCACATGAACGCGGACGACGTGCTGAAGCTGACAGAGGCGAGGGGGGTTTACAGCTTCTCTCTTGCTGATTCAAATAACAATCCGGTCGACCCTGTTGAATCTTCGTGGACGTCCTGCACCTACGCTGCTCCAGCAGACGGCGAATATACGCTGACGGTCACGGCAAGGCCCGAAAGTTTTGATGGAAATAATTATCATCTGCGTCCCTCTTTCAAAGCCACTGTGACGGCAGACGTGCCGGACACGGCGTTGTCCGACCAGGCAGCCGCCACGCTCAACACCACTGGTCTGCCGAGCGGCAGCTACATCTGCAAGGTCACATGGGAGAACAAGACCACGCTGAACAGCCAGACAGTGCGTTACGCCGCCGCTTCGTCCCATGTGCACAGCTGGTCGAGTGAATGGACAAGCGACGCCACCCACCATTGGCACCAATGCGAAACCGCAAACTGTCCTGTGACAGAGAACTCTGGAAAAGACGGCTACGGCCCGCACAGCGGCGGCGCGGCGACCTGCATTGCAAAAGCAAAGTGCGTGACCTGCGGCACAGCCTACGGCGACCTTGACCCCAACGGCCACGACTGGGGCGCTTGGGCCGTCACGACCCCCGCCACCACGAGCGCCGCGGGCGAGGAGATGCGCGTCTGCAAGCGGGATGGGTCTCATACGGAAACGCGCGCCATTCCCAAGCTCACGCCCACGCCGTCCGGCGGCGGGAGCAGCAGTGGGAGCAGCAGTACGCCGGCGGTTACCGTCCCTGTCAGCGGCAGCGGCAACACCGTGCATGTTTCGGCAAGCGTCAGCGGCAGCACGGCGGAGGTCAAGGAGATCAAGAGCGCCGAACTGGACAAGATCGGCACGGACAGCGCCGTGGTTATCGACCTCTCCGGCCTGAACAAGGGTGTGACGGGCGTGACGCTGTCCACCGATACCATCGACAGCATTTGCAAAGCCGAGGCCGACGGCGTGACCATCAAGTTGCCGAACGCGGAGCTTCGCATCGACCGGCAGACGCTCGCCGCAGTGACCGAGCAGGCGGCGGGCAGCAAGATCCGGCTCGTGGTAGAGCCCGACGGCAAGGCGAGGAGCACCATGACCACCGCGCAGAGGAGCGCCCTCGACGGCATGAGGAACGCCGCCGTGCTGGAGGCGTACTTCGTCTCCGACGGCACGCGCATCCGCGATTTCAACGGCGGCGAGGTCGAGCTGAGCATCCCCTATCAGGCGAGCGGCGCGCTCCGCGCCTGGTTCCTCAAGGAGGACGGTACCCGCGAGCCGGTTTCCGCGCGCTATGACAAGGAGAACGCACAGCTGATCCTGCACCACTTCTCCCACTATGTGATCGAGGAGCTGGACAGCAGCGCGGCCTATACCGTATGCGCGAAGGACGATAGCTGCCCCATCTGGCCCTTTGCGGACGCCGCGCCTACGGCGTGGTATCACGACGGCGTCCATTACTGCATTGAAAAAGGTTTGATGCACGGCATTTCGGCGGACAAACTCCTGCCGGATGGCAGCGTTACCCGGGCGCAGCTTGCCGCGATCCTATGGCGGCTGGAGGGGAACCCCGCGCCTGTCTCCGCGGCGGGTTTCAGCGACGTCGCGGATGGCGCATGGTATGCCGGGGCCGTCCGCTGGGCGGCGGACAGCGGCGTGGTCAAGGGCTATGCCGATGGGCGTTTCCGCCCCAATGACGCCGTGACCCGGGAGCAGATGGCCACGCTTTTGTACCGTTTCGCGGGGTACAAGGGCTATGATGTGAGCATTGGCGGGGACACGAATATCCTGCGCTTTACAGACGGGGCGGCTGTCAGCGGATACGCCGTTCCCGCCATGCGGTGGGCCTGCGGCTCCGGCATGGTGTGCGGCATCGCGCAGAAGGGCGGGATGCTCCTTGCCCCCAGAGATACGACCACCCGCGCCCAGGCCGCGACGCTGATCATGCGGTTTCAGAGCGCCTTTGCCAAGGAGCCTTGACCCAGAATCCGAAAAAAGCGGGCAGGGCTGGACGGAAACAATGGAAAACTCACCGAACGAACGGTGGTAAAAAGCACAAATCGGAGCCGAAACGACTCCGATTTTGCTTTGAGACAACCTACGGACCAGAAGGCCGGGGGTTCGAATCCCTCACGGCGTACCAAAGGAAGTCTTGAAACCATAGAGTTTCGGGACTTCCTTTTTCGTTTTACCCTTTATTTGACCCTTTATCCGGTTCACGCCTGCCTCCCGAAAATCGTTCTTTGAAGATATGCTTCCATGCGGTTTGCGCTGTCCTGCCTCATTTTTCCCGAAACATGACCGTAAACATCAAGGGTAAAGGCAGCAGTTGCGTGTCCTAAATTGGACTGCACGGTTTTTACATCGTCCCCGTTTTGAAGGCATAGAACGGCGTAAGTATGACGCAGACTGTGAACATTGGCTTTCTCCGCGCCAATCTGTCTGGCTATCCTCTTGAAGTGATCATATACGGTTTGCGGGCAGTAGTGATCGCCAAATTCCGTCGTGAAAACGAACCATGTATTCTGTTCTTCCGCAGAGCCCCATCCATGCCATGCAAGACCGGCCTTCATGCGCTGCTGCATCTGCTCATGCTTTCTCTCTTTCAGTAAAGCCAGTAGTGTCGGCGGAGGCGTCAGCAGACGCTCTCTGTCGTTTTTCAGCGGGGCCAGTGTGTAGCCGCCTGCGCTCTTGGGCCGCTGCAGCAGTTGATGATAAATGCGGATCGTGCCGCGCTCAAAGTCGCTATGTTTTTATCTACTACAACCGCGTTAGGATCTATACGCGCAACCCGCTGGGACTGCCGCCTGTGAAGTACCGGGAGTGGGCGCAGGCGCAAACGGCAGCCTGATCCGATGCCGCCGCAGTTTTCCTGCGTTCCGCTACGCTCCACTTCGGAAAACTGCGCTGTATTACCGTGCTTTTCAGATTTTGGGTGTTTCCCGACTGCACATTTTTTGACATTTCCAAATTTTATCCCCCAACCGTTCCTCATTGCGTTTTTTAACTTCTCTCACAAACGGCTCACGTTCGCTTTCGCAGGTGAAATTGGGTACACACCCGGCTTTCCGAGAAAAATCACACACAAGGGCTTACACGGCGGTGATATGCTCCCTCTATGAGAGACAGTGAAATAAAACACTGTCTCTCATAGAGGGAGCATATCAGAAGAGAACGGTCCCTTTTGCTGTGTTATTTGCTGACCAGCAGCTTTTTCATGCCGCGCTCGAGCCCATCCACGCTCAGCGGGTACATATCAATGAGCCGCGCGATGTGGCCGTAGCTCTGGCCCCAATAGCCGCCGTAGCGCGGCGGCTCCTCGGGATTGAGCCAGATGAGATGGTCGTACTGTTCTTTGAAGCGCTTGAGCCAGTCCATGCCGGAGAGCGAGCCGCTGCCGGCGAAATAGTCGTAACGCTTTTCCGTCAGCTCGTACATATCCATCAGCGCGTCGCCGACGAAAATGACCTTGTACTCGCTGCCGAAATTCTTCAGCAGCCACTCGGTCGAAACGCCGTGCTCGCGGTACATCCGCGGGTCGGTGTAGACGCGCGAGTAGACGCAGTTGTGGAAGTAGTAGACGTGCAGCTCCTTGAAGTGGTTGGACTGCCGCGCCGCCTGAAAGAGCATCGAGCAGAGCTGAGAGTAGTAGCTCATCGAGCCGCCCGAGTCCATCAGCATCAGCACCTTGACGGTGTTGCGCCGCGGGCGCTTGTAGCGCACCTTGAGCGTGCCCGCGTTGTCGCAGGTGTCGCGGATGGTGCCGTCCACGTCGAACTCCGTCTTGTCGCCGAGCGACTGGTCGGAATACTGCCGCAGCAGGCGGAAAGCCATCTGGAACTGGCGGATGTCGAGCGTATTGTCGCGGCGGAAATCGCGGTACTTCCGCTCTCCCGCAACCTGAAAGGCGCGGCGGTAGATGCTCTCGCCGCCGACGCGGATGCCCTGCGGGCTGTGGCCGGCGTTGCCGAAGTTGGAGTAGCCGCCCGTGCCGATCCAGTACGAGCCGCCGTTGTGCTCCTCCTTCTGTTCCTTGAGGCGTTCTTCAAACATCTTCAAGATTTCGTCGATGCTCTTTTCCGCATAGCCCTGCTCGCGCAGAAAGGCGCGGAACTCCTCAGACGCGTTTTTCGGGTGGTTGAGCCAGTCCATCAGCTCGTCCGGCAGCAGTTCCTCGGGGAAGGGCACGTCCTTGAAATACTCCAAAAACGCGGCGTCAAACTTGTCATAGTCCGCCTCGCTCTTGACGAGCACGGCGCGGCAGAGGTCGTAAAAACCTGTCAGCGTCGAGCGGTGCAGACCGAGAGACAGACCCTCCATGAGCGTCATCCACTCGTTGAGCGAAACGCCGAAGCCGCGCTGGCGCAAAAGGTAGAAAAATCCGACAAACATGGGCTTACCGCATCCGGCGCTGCATCGCCATGATGTCCTTGTCCTTTTTGAGCAGTACGCCGGCAAAGGGGATCTCGCGCGTGATGCGCGCGGGATCGACGCCGCCGAGCTCGAGCGCGCGGAGCCAGTCGACCAGCTCGCTCGTGGAGGGCTTTTTCTCGATGCTGTCGATCGAGCGCAGCCAATAGAACGCCTGCATCGCCTGTGCGAGCAGCGCTTCGTCGAGCTTGTCAAAGTGGACGCGGATGATCTTCTCCATCTGCTCCTGCGTGGGGAAGGCGATGTAGTGGAAGATGCAGCGGCGCAGGAAGGCGTCGGGCAGCTCCTTTTCCGCGTTGGACGTGATGATGACGATGGGGCGCTGCTTTGCCTTGACCGTTTCCTTTGTTTCGGGAATGTAGAACTCCATCTTGTCCAGCTCCCAGAGGAGGTCGTTGGGGAACTCAAGATCGGCCTTGTCCACCTCGTCGATGAGCAGCACCACCTGCTCGTCGGAGGAGAACGCCTCGCCGAGCTTGCCGAGCTTGATGTATTTTGCGATGTTGTCCACGCCGGCGGAGCCGAACTGGCTGTCGTAGAGACGCTGGACGACGTCGTAGACGTACAGACCGTCCTGCGCCTTGGTGGTGGATTTCACGTTCCAGATGATGAGCTTCTTGCCCAGCGCGTCGGCGACGGCCTGCGCCAGCATGGTCTTGCCCGTGCCGGGCTCGCCCTTGATGAGCAGCGGCTTTTGCAGCGCCACAGCGATGTCCACCGCGCCCATCAGCTCGGGCGAGGCGACGTAGTTTTCGGTCCCGCGGAAGGAAACAGACATAGAAATACCTCGTTACATAAAAGTTTGATCCTATTTTACATAGCCGCGCCGCCGGTGTCAATGCGGAGCGGGGGAGAAAAAATACTAAAAAACACTCAAACAGTCGTTGCATTCTTAGAGCTGCTGTGCTATAATACAAAAAAGAATCCGATAAGGAGGCAGCGGACCATGAAAAAACTGACCAAAATGCAGCAGAAGGTCTACGATTACATCGCCCAATTCATGACCAAGTGGGGCTATCCGCCCTCTGTGCGCGAGATCTGCGCAGAGCTGAATTTCAAGTCCCCGTCCACCGCGCATTTCCATATCCTGAATCTGGAGAAAAAGGGCTATCTGGAGCATGACGCTGGCAAGGGCCGCGCCATCCGGCTCAAGGGCGAGGCGCAGACCGCGCCTGCCGTGCCCGCCGCCCCTGCGGCGCCGTCGAACGCCGTTGACTTCATGGAGGAGCGGGACGCGCGCGAGAACCGCATCCCCATCGTCGGCAATGTCGCCGCCGGCAGTCCCATCCTTGCGCAGGAGTGCGTGGAGGATTACCTGACCTTTGATACCGGCAGCCGCAGCGGCGAGTTTTTTGCCCTGCGCGTGCGCGGCGAATCTATGCTGGGCGTCGGCATCCTGCCGGACGATCTGGTCGTCGTCCGCCGCCAGCAGACCGCCAACAACGGGGAGATCGTCGTCGCCCTCATCGGGGACGAGGCTACGGTCAAGACCTTCAAGAAGCAGAACGGCGAGATCTGGCTCCTGCCCGCGAACCCCGACTACCAGCCCATTGACGGGCGGGAGTGCGAGGTGCTCGGCAAGGTCGTTGCCGTTGTGCGCCAGTATTGAGCCGGAAACCGACCCTGTATATTGAAAAAGCGTTTCGCGACCGAAAGCAGGCCGCGGAACGCTTTTTTCATTGCAGGATAAGCGCTCAGCTCTCCGAGCCGGAGAGGTGGAGGCGCCAATCCGCGAAGCCGTAAAACGGATCGGAGGCCGTTGGGGTCATGCTGTCCACGAGACCGGAGGGCGTGAGCACCGTTTTGGACTTGAAGAGCAGCGGCGCAAAGGGCGTTTCCTCGGCAAAGCCCTTGACATACCGCTCGGCGGAGGCGTTCCCGCCGAGCAGGAAGGCGTCGTTCAGGCCGGAGAGCTGTTCGCTCACAAAGCCGCCGTAGTTCAGCGCGCCGCCGGCGTCGAGCAGTGCGCTCACGTCCCAGTCGGCGGTCAGGCGCACCTCGCCGAGGTAGAGGTCGAAGCTGCCGGCCTCTAGCACGGCGGCGTATTCCCCCCACGGCAATTCGCGCACCGTGACCGTCAGCGCGGCGGTCGTGAGCTGGGCGCAGAGGCTTTCGGCGACCGCACGCTTGAAGGCATTTTCCTCGTTCACCAGCAGCGTCAGGCTGCGCGGGCGCGCGGCGGTCACGCCGGCAGTCTCCAGCGCGGCGGCGTACTCCTCCGCCGTGGTGCGGTACTCGTATGTCTTCGGATAGTCCGCGTCCTGCGGCGCGATGGGAAGCTGCGCCGCCGTGCCGTGCCCGGAGAGCAGGGAGGAGACAAGCGTGCCGCGGTCGATCACGCCGCTCATCGCGCGGCGCACCGCAGCGTCGTTGAGCGGCGTGCGGCTCAGGTTGAAGCCGAGGTACTGCATTGCCGCGGTCGGCACGTCGGTGGACTCCACCGCGCCGCCGACCGTCCGTGCGCCGGTGCCGGTCGGATCGAGGCAGAGGAAGTGGACGCTGCGGGAGGCGAACCGGCTCAGCGCAGTATCGTTGTCCTTGACCGCGGCGAGCGCAATGCGCTCGAGCGGCAGAGAGCTGCCTTGCCAATGGGGATTTGCGGTCAGCGCCGCGCCGTCGGCTGCTGTTGTGTAGACGTAGGGGCCGGTGCCGAGCGGAACGAGGTCGCTCTCCGTGCCGGCCTTGACGATGGGAATGTCCAGCAGGGCGGGGAAGCTGCCGTTTGCTTGCGTCAGCGTGACGATCAGCGTATGCGCGTCCTGCGCCTTCATCGAGGCGACGTTCGCAAAGCGCGCGCCGTAGCGCGCGGACTCCGCCGCGCGGCGGTAGGTCGCGAGCACGTCGTTCGCGGTGAGGGCTGTGCCGTCGGAAAAGACTGCGCTGCGCAGCGCGAAGGTCCACGTCAGCGCCTGGGCGTCGCAGCTGCTGCGTTCGCACAGCACAGGCTGCGGCGTGAACGAAGCGTCGAGCGTGAAGAGCGGCTCGTAGAGCAGCGCGCCGACGGTCTGCTGCACGCCGTCGATGCAGGTCACGGGGTCAAAGGTCTGGCCCGAGAGATAGGGCAGGGTGAAGTCGGAGATCTGCGCCGGCTCGCGCTGCGATGTCTCCTGCTCCTCCGGCGGTAGCTCGTCGCCCCAGAAGTCGTCCGGCTCCGGCTCCGCCTCCCAGCAGCCGGTCAGGGAGAGCGCAAGGACCAGCGCGAGCGCGAGCGCCGTCAGCCGCCGCGTCACAGGGCGTCCTCCGTCAGGACGATGACCGCCGCCATGCCGCCGCGCTCGCCGCCCATGCCGCGGTGCGACCAGTAGCGATCGGGGCGGCATTTGGTGCAGTCGGGGTGTACGTCGATGCGCGAGGGGTCCAGTCCGCTGCGCAGCAGCCACAGACGGTTGATGGATTTGAGGTCGATGTGGTACTTGTCGCCGCGGCGCTCGATGCGCTCGTCCACGGCGGGGTCCATAAGCTCATGGAAGGCATCCGCCACGTCGCCGTCGGTCTCAAAGCAGCACTTGCCGATGGCGGGGCCGATGGCCGCGCGCATCGTGTAGGGGTCCGCGCCGTAAAGGCTCATCATCGTGACGAGCGCCTTGAGCACAATGCCGCGTGCCGTGCCGCGCCAGCCGGCGTGGATGGCGGCGATGGAGCGCGAGGTCGGGTCGTAGACCGTGATCATGCAGCAGTCCGTTCCGTAGGCAAAGAGCGGCAGGTTCGGCACGTTCGTGATGAGCGCGTCGGCGTCGTAGGGCCGCTCGTCCCAGCGAATTTTGCCGGCATCCTCCTCCCGCGCGACGCGCACGAGGTCGGAGTGGATCTGGCGGCAGCCGACGGCGCGCGAGGCGTCGAAGCCGACGGCGGCGCCGAGGCGGCGGTAGTTTTCGAGGATGTTCTCCTCACGGTCGCCGCGGTTGCTCGCAAGGTTGAGCGAGTCGAACGGCGCGGGACTCACGCCGCCGTGACGGGTGGTGAAGGCGTGGCGCACGCCGCCGATGGAGAGCGTGCCGGCGGTGTCGAAGATCACGCCGTTGACGTTGTGCTCGGTAAAGGACATAAGGGACCTCCTTTCGCGCTTGCGGCGCGGGGAAATTTGCCGCGCACGGCGCGGCGGGGCTGCGGTGAATGGAAAGCTATTGCTGCTTTTTCAATAAATGAAGAGCGATATGGCAGATCAGATATACAAGGCTTTGTATCCCCCAAAAACAGGCAGCAACCAATGCTGCTCCGAACCATACCGGAAAACTGATAAACCCACTTGTTTGGAGAAATAAATGGGTATGTTTAAGGCCGCACAGCTCATAGGCGGGAAAGTAGAGCAAAAAATAAAGGGGGATATTCAACAATGTATACCGCCAAGAAACGAACTTGTAAAATAACAACGGCAAACCGATCAGGCTTACCCAGAAAACATAATGCCCCATCTGACTCCGTGCGGGAGGGGAATTTAGTCCCAATAAATCATCGGAAACGATCAGGCAGAGCAGAATGGTTAAAATTCCCATCACTCCGGCCCAAAGCCACTTTTTGAAAATCCCGTGCTGATTCATTCATACCCTCCAATGATCCTGACTTGCCTGATCACCTCACAGGGTTTCCTCACCGCCGCATTCCAATGTTTCGCGAACGAAATGTGCCTGCAGATGACTTTCGGTGACCAGAACGGACTCCTGATGGAAGAAGGCGCACAGGTCCTTGGCAATGTCATTCACAACGGTCTTGTCAACGTCGATCAGGGTGAGGACCAGACTGGTCTCCCGGGCGTATTCTCCGCTTTCGTAAATATACCCGCCCTCCTGCACCTGAAAGGAAAAAGGCACTTTGTAGGAATAGCATACATTACGAAGCACCCTGATATACTTTTCGTTTTCAAAGAGCTGTGTGTTCGTCGACAGATCGTTCAGCCCAATGTAGATTTTTGACTCGACCATATTCAGCGCCCCCTGTGTGCCTGACCGATGCGAATTTATTTGCGTGACGTCCTCCGGCAGACCGTCCTGCCGGAGGCGGGAGCCCCCGGACCGGCGCGCCTTCGTGCCGAAAAGGGGTATTCTCTTTCGGAAAGAGAATACCCCTTTTTGTTGTTACCGTCCGCAGCACTGCTTATTTTCCGCACTGCCGCGCAGCGCAAAAAATGCCGGATGGCAGCTCGCTCGCCGCTGGCGCGGCAGCCGCTCGTATGCCGCGTATCAGCAGGCTGCGTCCGTTACCGTCCGCAGCACTGCTTATACTTTTTTCCGCTGCCGCAGGGGCAGGGGTCGTTGCGGCCGATCTTCTGCACCTTGCGCGGCTGCTTTTTCACGCTGCCGTCGCCCGCAGTGGTGGCGACGATGCCCTCAGCCACGCGCTCGCGCTTGACCTCGGCCTCGCTCTTGATGCGGGCGGAGAAGATGCGGCGCACGGTCTCGTCCTGAATGGCGGAGATCATCTCCTCGAACATCTCGAGGGATTCCTTCTTGTAGGCGTCGATGGGGTTGACCTGCGCATAGGCGCGCAGGCGGATGCCCTGACGCAGCTCCTGCATGGCGTCGATATGGTCCATCCAGTATTCGTCGACCACGCGCAGCAGCACCACGCGCTCAAGCTCGCGCATGATGGGGGAGGTGACGGCCTCCTCCTTGCGCTCGTAGGTGGTGACGGCGGCGTTGAAGAACAGCTCCGTCAGCTCGTCCTCGCCCATGAAGGCGAGCTCGGCGGGCGTTTCGGTGACCATGCCGCGCGGGAAGTACATACCCTCGAGGCTGCCGAGGATCTCGCGCACGCCGTCCTCGTCGAGCTTACCGTGCTCGCCGGAGTGGAGCGTGACCTGATTGGAAATGCCGCTGCGGATCATGCCGAAGATGGTATCCTTGAGGTTGCGGCCGTCGAGCACCTGCTTGCGCTGCCCGTAGATGATCTCGCGCTGCTTGTTCATCACGTCGTCGTATTCAAGCGTCGCCTTACGGGACTGGAAGTTGCGGGACTCGACGCTGGTCTGTGCGTTCTCGATGGACTTCGAGAGCATTTTGTTCTCGATGGGCGTGTCCTCGTCGAGGTTCATGCGGTCCATGAGGTTCGTGATGCGCTCGCCGCCGAACAGGCGCAGCAGATCGTCCTCGAGCGAGAGGTAGAAGCGCGTCTCGCCCGGGTCGCCCTGACGGCCGGCACGCCCGCGGAGCTGATTGTCGATGCGGCGGGAGTCGTGGCGCTCGGTGCCGATGATGAACAGACCGCCGGCCTCGCGCACGCGGTCGGCCTCACCCGCGATCTCGGCCTTGTGTTTGGCGAGCGCTTCGGCGAACAGCGCGCGGGCGTCGAGGATCTCCTGATCGTCGGTCTCGGCGTAGCCGGTCGCCTCGGCGATCAGCTCGTCGGAGAGCCCGGCCTTGCGCAGGTCGTTCTTCGCCATGTATTCGGCGTTGCCGCCGAGCATGATATCGGTGCCGCGGCCCGCCATGTTGGTGGCGACCGTCACCGCACCGAGCTTACCGGCCTGCGCGACGATCTCGGCTTCCTTCTCGTGGTTCTTCGCGTTGAGCAGGTTATGCTTGATGCCCTCGCGGGAGAGCAGATAGGACAGGTGCTCGTTCTTCTCGATGGACACCGTGCCGACCAGCACGGGCTGGCCCTTGGCGTGGCATTCCTTGACCTGTGCGATGACCGCGCGGTACTTTGCCGCCTCGGTCTTGTACACCACGTCGGGATCGTCGATACGCGCGATGGGGCGGTTGGTGGGGATCTCGATGATGTCGAGGTTGTAGATGGTGCCGAATTCCTCCTCCTCGGTCAGCGCTGTACCGGTCATACCGGAGAGCTTCTTGTAAAGGCGGAAGTAATTCTGGAAGGTGATGGTCGCGAGCGTCTTGCTCTCGCGGGCGACGGTGACGTGCTCCTTGGCCTCGATGGCCTGATGCAGACCCTCGCTGTAGCGGCGGCCGAACATCAGTCGGCCCGTGAACTCGTCGACGATGACGACCTCGCCGTCCTTGACGACGTAGTCGATGTCGCGCTTCATCGTGCCGTGCGCCTTGATGGCCTGGTTGATGTGGTGGGCGATGGTGGAGTTCTCGGGATCGGAGAGGTTCTCGATCTCGAAATACTGCTCGGCCTTGGCGATGCCGCGCGCGGTGAGCGTCGCGGTCTTGGCCTTTTCGTCCACGATGTAGTCGGCGTCAACGTTGACGTCCTCTTCCTCCTTTTCGTCCGTCTCCGCGATGACCTTCTTGCGGAAGCGGGCGACAAGCGCCTCGGTGCGGCTGTACATCTCCGTGGACTTCTGCCCGATGCCGGAGATGATGAGCGGCGTGCGCGCCTCGTCGATGAGGATGGAGTCCACCTCGTCCACGATGGCGAAGGCGTGGCCGCGCTGCACCAGCTCGGAGGAGAAGAGCGCCATGTTGTCGCGCAGGTAGTCGAAGCCCATCTCGTTGTTGGTGCCGTAGGTGATGTCGGCGGCGTAGGCCGCGCGGCGCTCGTCGCTCGTGAGGTCATGGACGATCAGGCCCACGCTCAGGCCGAGGAAGCGGTGCACCTTGCCCATCCACTCGCTGTCGCGCTTGGCAAGGTAGTCGTTCACGGTGACGATGTGCACGCCGTTTCCGGTGAGCGCGTTGAGGTAAGCGGGGAGAGTGGCGACGAGCGTTTTGCCCTCGCCGGTCTTCATCTCGGCGATGCGCCCCTGATGGAGCACGATGCCGCCGATGAGCTGCACGCGGTAGGGATAAAGCCCGAGCACGCGGCCCGCGGCCTCGCGCACGGCGGCGAAGGCTTCGGGCAGAATGTCGTCGAGCGTTTCGCCGTTGGCGAGCCGCGCCTTGAATTCCGGCGTCTTGGCGCGCAGCTCCTCGTCCGTCAGAGCGTGGTACTCGTCCGCCATCGCCTCGATCTTATCGACGATCGGATAAATGCTCTTGAGCTCCCGCTCGGAGTAGGTGCCGAAGAGCTTGGTGATCAGTCCCATATCAAAAACTTCCTTTCACGGAAAATCGAAATACTTTTGCAAAAAAGCATAAAAATACTTCTATAGTATAGCACGCTCCGTCCGGATATGCAAAGGAAAAATGCGCGGGAATGTGAACGGACGGTAAATTTCCGCACAATATGACGCCTGTGCGCCTTGCAAGCGGGTGCGGCGTGTGTTAAGATAGAGAAACCACAAAGCAAGAGGACCCACAGCGAAAGACATCGGAGGATTTTACGATGAAACTGCATTTTTACGGCGCGGACCGCTGCGTGACCGGCTCGTGCCACTGTCTGGAGATCAACGGCAAGCGCATCCTGGTGGACTGCGGCTTACAGCAGGGGCGCGACGAGCTGGACAACGCCATGTTCGCCTTCAACCCCGGCGACATCGACATCCTGCTCGTCACCCACGCGCACATCGACCACACGGGCCGCATCCCGCTGCTGGTCAAGCGCGGCTTCACGGGCCGCATCCTGACCACCCGCCTGACGGCGGATCTCATGCGCATCATGCTGCTCGACTCCGCTCACATTCAGGAGAGCGACGCCGAGTATCAGAACCGTAAGGGCGAGCGCGCGGGCCGCAAGCCGGTCGAGCCGCTCTACACCGCCGAGGACGCATCGAATGTGTTCAAATACGTCACCACCTGCGAGTACGGCCAGACGGTCGAGCTGTGCGAGGGCGTGACGGCGGTGTTCACCGACGCGGGCCACCTGCTCGGCAGCGCGAGCATCACGCTCGAGCTTGACGAGGGCGGCGTGCACAAGACGCTCGTTTTCTCCGGCGACATCGGCAATGTCGACCAGCCCATCATCCGCGACCCGCAGCTTTTGAAGAAGGCGGACTATGTGGTGATGGAGTCCACCTACGGCGACCGCAACCACACCGAGGTGTGGAGCTACACCGACGAGCTGGCGGAGATCATCGACGAAACGCTCGGCAAGGGCGGCAACGTCGTCATCCCGTCGTTCGCCGTGGGCCGCACGCAGGAGCTTTTGTACTTCATCCGCGAGATCAAGGATCAGGGGCTCGTGAAGTCCGTGCCCGATTTCCCGGTCTATATCGACTCGCCGCTCGCCAAGGCGGCGACCACGGTGTTCTGCGGCGACCTGCACGGCTATCTGGACGAGGCCGCGCTCGAGCTGGTGAAGGACGGCACGCACATGTTCTCGTTCCCGAACCTGCATTTGGTCGAGACGACCGAGGAATCCAGAATGCTCAACCTCGACAAAACGCCCAAGATCATCATTTCTGCTTCCGGTATGTGCGACGCGGGGCGCATCCGCCACCACCTCAAGCACAACCTCTGGCGCGCGAACAGCGCGGTGGTGTTCGTCGGCTTCCAGTCGCCCGGCACGCTGGGCCGCAAGCTGCTCGACGGCGCGGAGAGCGTGAAGCTCTTCGGCGAGGAGATCGCCGTCAAGGCGAAGGTCGTGAATTTCCAGGGCCTTTCCTCCCACGCCGACCACGATCACCTGATCGAGTGGATCAAGGCGTTCGATCCGAAGCCCGCGCACGTCTTTGTCGTCCACGGCGACGCGGACGTGGCGCCCGCGTTCGCGGACGAGCTGTGCTCCCTCGGCTTCTCCGCCCACGCGGCGAAGTTCACCGAGAGCTACGACCTCGCCGCCGGCGTGATGCTCAGCGAGGGCTACATTTCCGAGCGCAAGCGCACGATGCAGGCCAGCCGCGCGGACAACCTCTACGGCAAGCTGCTCGCCGCGGGCGAAGCGCTGCTTGAGCTCATCCGCCGCTTCAAGGGCCGCTCGAACAAGGAGATCACCGCCTTTACCGGTCAGATCACCGCGCTCATCGACCGCTTCCAATAAAATAAAAGGAAAGGGCGCGGGGCTCCGCGCCCTTTTTCGGGGAAAACACTATGGCTGTCACGAAAAATCAGGAATACACCGTTACCATCGAGGGCTATTCGGGCGAGGGCGCGGGCGTCGCGCGCATCGACGGCTTTGTCGTCTTTGTGTCCGGCGCGCTGCGCGGCGAGGTCTGCCGTATTCTTATTCTGAGAGTGCTGAAGTCCGCGGCCTTCGCCAAGGTGCTTGAGGTAATCGAGCCCTCGCCGCACCGCATCGCGCCGGACTGCCCGTATTTTCCGCGCTGCGGCGGCTGCACCTACCGCCACATGGACTACGCCGAGGAGCTGCGGCTGAAGCGGCAGCGCGTGCAGGATAATCTTGCGCGCATCGGTGGGAGCGAGGTCGAGGTGGAGGAGATCCTCGGCGCGGCGGAGACGCGGCGCTACCGCAACAAGGCGCAGTATCCCGTCTCGCCGGACGGGAGGATCGGCTTCTACCGCGCCCGCACGCACGAGGTCATCGACACGCGGGAATGTCTGCTGGTGAAGCCGGAGGCCGACGCCGCGGCGGAAGCCGTGCGGCAGTATATGCGCGATTTCCGCGCGGCGGGCTACGACGAGCGGACGGGGCGCGGCCTTCTGCGCCATGTCTATGTCCGCTCGAACACGAAGGGCGAGAGCCTGATCTGCCTGCTGGTGAACGGCAAGCGACTGCCGCATGAGGCGGAGCTGGTCGAGCGGCTGCGCCGCGCCTGCCCGAAGGCGGTGGGCATCGTGCTCGGCGAGAACACGCGGCGGGATAATGTGATCCTCGGCAAGCGCTACCGCACGCTTTGGGGGGCCGACCGGCTGGAGGATGTGCTCTGCGGGAGAGTGTTCCGGCTGAGCGTGCCGTCGTTTTATCAGGTCAACCGCGAGCAGGCCGAGCGGCTTTACGCCAAGGCCATTGAGTATGCGCAGCTCACGGGGGAGGAGACGGTGCTCGACCTCTACTGCGGCGCAGGGACCATCACGCTCGCGCTCTCGTCCCACGCGAAGCGCGTCCTCGGCGCGGAGATCGTGCCGGAGGCCATCGACGACGCGCGGGAGAACGCCGCACGCAGCGGTGTGGGAAATGCCGAATTCTTCTGCGGCGACGCCTCCGACGTGGCAAAAAAACTCGCGCAGGAGAATCTGCGGCCCGACGTCATCACGGTCGATCCGCCGCGCAAGGGGCTGGCGGAGGACGTGGTGGAAAGCATCGCGCGGATGCAGCCGGAGCGCGTGGTGTATGTCTCCTGCGACAGCGCGACGATGGCGCGCGATGTGAAGCGCTTCGCCGCCCTCGGCTACCGCGCCGTGCGCGCCTGCGCGGTCGACCTCTTCCCCCGCGCCGACCATGTGGAGACGGTTGTTTTGCTTTCCAAGGGAGAAATCGACTCGAAGAAGGTGCGGGTGGAGTTCTCGCTGGAAGATATGGATATGTCCGGCTTCCAGAAGGGCGCGACTTATGAACAGATCAAGGCGTATGTGTTGGAGCATACCGGTTTGAAGGTATCTTCCCTGTACATCTCACAGATAAAGCGCAAGTGCGGGCTGGATGTGGGGCAAAATTATAACCTGTCAAAGAAGGAAGATGCCAAAGTGCCAAAATGTCCGCCGGAGAAGGAAGCGGCGATCAGGGATGCGTTGAAATATTTTCAGATGATTTAAGAGTCTATTGAGCAAAAAAGCAGTAAATCAATTTCAGATTTACTGCTTTTGCTGGCCGGGCCGGTGAGCTACGAGCATTCATGACTTTTTGATAACTTGTTCCATACTGATATATTAAGCGGAAAGTTGTGGCCCTGTATTTTCAGAGGGAAACGAATGCTCCTTGAATATATCCCACAAAATATGCCATCGCTATACTCAGTGCAATGCAACATATACATAGTATTTCAGCAATTACCTTTTTTTCGATTATTTCATTTATGGACTTTCCGTAATCAATAGTAGACCATACCATTGAAAGCAAAAATAGAATTGAAATCCATTGAGTATGAAATGATAGTCCCATGCTAACAAATACATAGTTTGAGATGATGTAAAAAGCGCTTCTGACTACAACTTCTGTCACTTTTACAATCCGATTTCTCATAGAATTCTCCCTCTCTGATAATACTGGGGGCGGCAGCACTCCTTGCTGTCGCCCCTTGATTGCCTATCTGCAAAGGCGGGCGGGGCTGTCAACGGCGGCGCTTGCGCCGTTCATCTTGACCGTTGACTGGCTCGGCTGGCTTTGCTATTCCGTGATCTCTTTCAGTTATTGTCAAAGGAAATGTAGATAGTTAGACTATTGGGTATGTAGCTGACACTTAACCACTTTTCGTCGTTTGATAAAAGTGTCCCGATAGAAACATAGTTTTCTCCCTCGATTTCCTCTGACACATTTTCAATTACGGAAAAGCCTTCTTGGTTCAAAAGCTCCATATACTCGTTATAGTCGTTTTCGCTAATACCGGTAAGGTTGATATTACAATTCTCATGTTCTGTATCAAGTGTAGCCCATGCAACCGTACCAGGCGCAACAGGAAGCCCCTCTGTGTACTCATTCTCAGGCCAAACACCCTCGTCCAATTTTGTAACACTATTAGATTGCGTATTGTTCTCATTGCTTGTCGGTGTAGATGAGGTATTTTGATTAGAACACGCAGCCAAAAAAATCATAATCATGATTGTGAATACAGAAATATATTTCTTCATTGGTTACCTCCTGTTTTTGTGTATGGTTCGGATAATTAACAAAAGAGCAATAGCTGTTGCTGCAAACCCAATAGCCAAAAGGATTTGCGAAATATCAAAGGCAAACGCGCCCTCAATCTGTATATTTGTTGTCGCGTCGGCTTGTCCGATTGCTCCTTCTGGTACTTTTCCTGATTGTGTAACAGCATATACCGAAAAGGCAGCAGCCGCGATAACAAGCGCAGCAAGAGTAGAAATGATACCGTTCCTTTTTTTCGATTTGGTGTTATCAATGCCAAACTGTTCTGCGGTGCTGTCTGCAAATTCTTTTGGCGTCCCCAAACGCTGGATAATCTGCTGCTCTGTTTCTCCATGCTCCATAGCAGACGCAAAAACTTCATTCAAGTCACGTACAACCTCTTTTTTCATTTTGCGTGGTAAAGATAGTTCCTTTTCAACCTGTTTGATATATTGTTCTTTCATTTGGATACCCTCGCTTGTTGATAACTTTCTATAAAGCCGTTTACGCAGTTTTCATAGCTTGACCAAAATAAGATTAGTTCATCAAGTACATTCCTGCCTTTATCCGTTAAAGAATAATACTTTTTTGAGCCGCCATTTGCCGCAGCCGGAGCCAATCGGCATTTGATTAGTTCTGCTTCCTGCAAACGATACAAAATGGGGTAAATGGTTCCCTCTTTCGCATATCCCAAAACAGACGCACTATTGTTCAATTCAGTTATAATTTCATATCCATAAGTTTCCTTGCGTCCGATTAGGCATAAAAGTATCATTTCCAGAGAGCCTTTTTTGAATTGCTGGACATATTTGTTATTCATATCGTCGCCTCTCTTTAGCTTTGCTATTTAGGCTCACTAAGTAGCAACTATATTATATCTCTTCCGAAGTATCAGAGTCAATAGGCTTAACGAAAAAGTTACAAGATGTCTGTGTAAGGTAATGACAGAATAGCGGTGTGCTGGCGAACTATGCTTTATTTTGTTTTTTATCTAAATCATTCAATAGGGCGGTAGCATCCCTATTGGCAAGGGGATTCCAAAAGGGAACAGCGTTCTCCTTTGTCTGGGGTGTTCAGAGGGGATAGTGTTCCCCTTTGACCGGAAGAATCCAAAGAAACCGGCGGTTTCGTGGCACACGATTTTCCGTAGGAAAGTCTAGTGTGTTATACCTTTGTGGAGCAGATGGCAGCCGGAATTGTAGCACACCCTGAAAAGTGTGGCCACAGTTGCGGCGTTCTGGCGGGAAAGGTTGCCCCTTGCGGGGCAGCATAAGCGACAGAAAAAGGCTGGCAGGCGGTGCGGGCAAGCACTGTCTGTCAGCCGTGTCATTTGCGGAACAAAGGTATATCAAAGCCCCCGTCAGCCGCTGCTTCCCATCGTATCAGAACCACCACGGCAGCTTTCCGCGCAGGCTGTCCATCGCCTCGCCCTCCACCTTCTTTGTCCGGCTCTCGCTGAGATGGAAATGGAGCGCCGCGCCGATCAGCGGGTGCTCGATTCCATCGGTAAAGCCATAGCGGTACAGCAGATAGGTCTGCTCTCTGGCTGTCAGCTTGTCCAGCGCCGCATACAATTCTATCAGCTGCTCTTTTTGGATATAGATTTGCTCCGGCGTTTGGGTGTGAGGGTCGGCTATGGCTTCGATCCGCAGCATCCGTTCATCCTCTGAGAGAACGTCATCCAGATATACTCTCTGGAAGCCGGGGCCGTCTTTCTTATCCGCCATCCGTTGCTCAAATAAACCGAGGGCGGCGCGGATGCAGTCCGTCATGGCGTTGCGGAGCGCCGGTGCTGCATAGGTCAGAAATTTCATGCCCCGTCCGGCATCAAACAAAGGGATCGCGTTCAGCAGGCCGATACTTCCCTCCTGCATCAAATCATCCAAATCAATTCCAATATCATTTTCATCCAGCCCCATGTTTCGGTATTGCTCCAGCGCAATTTTTCGGATGAATCCCAGATTCTTTTCCAGCAGAATGTCACGGGCAGCCGTATCCCCTTTCTGTGCCAGTCTGCACAGCTGCTCATTGCTCCGGGTCGGCATTTTGCTTCTCCTGCGCGTGGTCTAAGGTGGATTGGAGAAATTCCGTCAGCGCCTGACCGAACTTGTCTAATGCTTCCTTTTGCACACCGTCCATCCCCGCTGCGCTCTGGGTGACGGCGGCGGAAATCATTTCGGGCGTGATGGTCGGAGTATGAACATCCGCCCCTTTGGTGAGTTCGGTAAACATCTGCTGAGTGATGCCCTTGGTCAAGGACTGCGCTGCTGTGAAATCGTTGCCGATCTCTTTCTTCACTTCCCGCAGCGCCGCCATAAATGTGTTCTGTATCATCGTCAGGTCTGCCTGATATACGGGAACTTTCTGCCGGTTGACAGTTCTGGCCGCCTGCACCGCAGCGTCTGTTTTATTGTTTCGGCGCAGCATGGCGCTGAGAGTAGTAAGCATCTGGTTCTGTCCGGCGAAACCGGCGGCCAGCGTATCGTCAAAATATTGCTCAATCATATAGGTGACTTCTGCAAAGCGAGGGCTTTCCAAAAGGCGGTTGACGATCTCTGCATTGGCTTTTCCGGTGTACAGATTCCGCGCCGCCTGCACCGACAGGCCCAGTTCTTCAATATCAAAATTTGTCCGGTCGGGCGTGTTGACTTCCCCCAGCAGGAAATCTGTGGAGACTTCAAACACTTTCGCAATGCGGAGCAAATGTTCTGTGCTGATCTTATCAGTCTTACCGCTGACAAACCGGCTGATGGCGCTCTCGGTGCTGCCGATGCGGGTCGCCAGCTGTGCCTGGGTAATTTTATGTTCCTTCATAAGCTCCTGCATCCGCTGCCGGATATTGCCGGGCAGATAGGCTCCCTCCATGTGACGCACCTCTCTTCTGAAAACTCTCTTTATCCATTATACCTGATAAAACCAGCGCGGGCAAATGCTTTCCGCTGGCTTCGCCGCTCTGAGGTCTTGCATTTTTGCAAGATTTCAGGGCGGCGTTTTTTCATTTCTTGCACTTTTAGCGGATTTTTCGGTTTATAGGCTTTTTCCCCGTATATTCAGGCAGACGGGCAGATACCGTCAATAAATAATGGAGGACAAAGCCTATGAATTTATTTGAAACTGTAAAATCCGCTGTCACCGTGAAGCAGGCCGCCGAATACTACGGCTGTAAGGTCAACCGGGGCGATATGATCTGCTGCCCCTTCCACGATGACCGGCATCCCAGCATGAAGCTGAACAGGGATTATTTCTATTGCTTTGGCTGCGGGGCTACCGGGGATGTGATCGATTTTGTAGCGCGGCTGTTCGGCCTGAGCAGCTACGAGGCCGCAAAGAAGCTGGCCTATGACTTTGGCATCGACCCGGACAAGCCCCCGGCAGCGATGGCTTTGAAAAAGCCCTATCCGCTGGCGCAGGCTTTCCGCAACGATGAGATACACTGCCAGCGGGTGCTCTGCGATTATCTGCATCTGCTGGAACGCTGGAAGGTCGAATATGCCCCGCAATCGCCGGAGGATGAACTGGATGACCGCTTTGTGGAAGCCTGTCATATGATCGAGTATGTAAATGATTTGTTGGACGTTCTCATGTTTGCGGAACTGAAGCAGCGTGTGAAAGCGGTGGATATGCTGCTGAAGGACGGCACTATCACCGCGCTGGAGCAGCGGCTCAGACGTCTGGAAAAGGAGGTGCAGCACCATGGCGAAGAACGAGCAATCGCGTGAGGCCAACCAGCCCATCTGGTTTGACGGCAAGAGTATCAATGAAGCCCTGTTTTGTGATGATTTTCTCGGCAGACACAAAATCATCTACACAAACGGGGCTTTTTTCACGCCTGATGGCCGCGTGACCGATGAGCTGCCACTGCGTGGAGAAATTTTTGAGGAACTGAAATGCTGCGCGGTCAGCAATATCCCCCGCAAAATCAGCAATATCGTGGAGCTGATGAAGCTGGCGGCGCTGGTAGAGGATTTCCCGCCGGAGGCTGACCGCATTCATCTGGCAAACGGCACGTTGTTTCTGGATGGCTCCTTTACGGAGGGAAAACCGGACATCGTGCGTTGCCGCCTGCCGGTGGCCTATAATCCCGATGCGCCCACGCCGACCCGCTGGCTGGCTTTTCTGGATGGGCTTCTTTACCCGGAGGACATTCCCACTTTGCAGGAATATATCGGCTACTGCCTGATCCCCAGCAACAAGGGACAGCGCATGATGGTCATTAAGGGCAATGGCGGCGAGGGTAAGAGCCAGATCGGCGCGGTGCTGTCCGCCCTGTTCGGCAGCAACATGAAGGACGGCAGCATCGGCAAAATTTCCGAGAACCGTTTTGCTCGCGCTGATCTGGAACACATTCTGCTGTGTGTGGATGACGATATGCGGATGGAGGCCCTGCGTCAGACCAACTATGTCAAATCTATCGTCACCGCCCAGGGCAAGATGGACTTGGAGCGCAAGGGCAAGCAGAGTTATCAGGGATGGATGTGCGCCCGGCTGCTGGCATTCAGCAATGGCGACTTGCAGGCTCTCTTTGACCGCAGTGATGGCTTTTATCGGCGGCAGTTGGTGCTGACCGCCAAAGAGAAACCTGCCGACCGTGTGGATGATCCCGACCTGGCAGAGAAGATGAAGGCCGAGGTGGAGGGCATTCTGCTGTGGGCTTTTGCGGGATTGCAGCGGTTGGTAGCGAACAACTTCAAGTTCACCGAGAGCCAGCGCACCAAAGAGAACCGGGAGGCCGTCAAGCGGGACAACAATAACGTGTTTGATTTTCTGGAATCAGAGGGCTATATCCGGCTGAAAGCGGATGCGTCCATCAGTTCAAAGGATTGCTACGACATTTACCGGATGTGGTGCGAGGAAAATAGCCTGACTGCACTCAAACGCCGCAGCTTCAGCGATGCGCTGGTGGCAGCCTGCGGTAAGTACAATCTGGAACACTGCAACACGATTACCAATTCGGCAGGACGCCGGGTATGGGGCTTTATGGGGATCGAGGCAGTGGCAAGGCCGCATATAAACGAGTTTACGGACGCTTCACAGTGTACGTACGTACCGGAAGACTGGCGGGATTGATTTCCGATCTGGTCGCCGGTACGTATGTACGCAGCGATTGACCCTGTTACCTCATATATTGTAGAGGCGCTTCATTTGGATAAAGTGGTCGTGCCCATTTTGGGTACACCTATTTTGATGTGTAAAAGTGGTTATGGATATTTTGTCCAACACCAGAACCGTGAAATTCTTCGCGCTTTTGTGCTGTGAAATAGGTGTGGTCATTTTGACCACACCTGAAGCGGTCAGTAAAAGCGGTGATTTTGCAGGCATATTTTAGAGCAATCTCAAAACAGCGAAATGTTTCTCTTTTATCCGTATACAGTTCGCCGGATGGCGGCTCACGGAACGACGTACAGATTGCAGCATTTTGTGACAATACAGCCCGAACAGTGAAAAGTCCCGCATTTCTGTAAAGTCGAATATTCCGCCGTTGACCAACGATACGCAGGGAATCATTTCTATCGCAAAACAGCATTTGCACAAATTTCACCATTGACCAAAGCCGGTGCGCTCCCCAGCGTAGCCGGTTCTTTTTATGACGCAACCGAAAATCATGTTTTATCTATCAAGTGACAAAGGGCTTCACTTGCGAAAATGGAGGAATATATTTTATGAAGTCAAGTATCCGAAACGAAATCAAGGCGCAGATCATCCGCGCCGGTTACACCATGCAGGAAATCGTTGACCAGCTGCACGATGAGTATGGGTGGAGCGACAGCGTATCCAATCTTTCCGGAAAATTGCAGCGGGAATCGCTGCGGTATCGGGAGGCCGTGGAGTTGGCTGACGTGCTGGGATATGACATTGTCTGGCAGAAACGGAGGGATTGAGTATGGAAAAAGCACAATACGCGATTATGCGATTTGCCAAATATAAGGGGCCTGAAATCGGCAATATCGAGGCCCATAACGAGCGCACAAAGGAAAAGTACGCCAGTAATCCCGATGTGGATACCAGCCGAAGCAAGTACAACTTCCATCTGGTCAAACCGCCCGGCAAGTACCGGGCCAAGTCAGAGAGGCAAATTGCCGCTGCCGGATGCCGTACCCGGAAAGACAGTATCCGTATGATCGAGACGCTGTTCACAGCCAGCCCGGAGTTCTTTAAGGGAAAGAAACGGGCGGAAATTCGGGTATTTTTCGAGGAAGCTCTGCACTTTCTGGAACAGCATCAGTCCAAAGAGACAATTATATCCGCCGTGGTGCATATGGACGAGAAAACGCCCCATATGCACCTTTGTTTTGTCCCTTTGACGGAGGATGGCAGGCTCAGCGCCAAAGACATCATGGGCAATAAAAAGAAGCTGACCTGGTGGCAGGATGAGTTTTGGAAACACATGGTCAAGAAGTTTCCAGATTTGGAGCGTGGCGAGAGCGCCAGCCTGACCGGGCGCGACCATATCCCGCCCCGCGTATTTAAGGAGATGACCAGACTGACCAAACAGAAAAGCAAACTGGAGGATCTGCTCACTGGAATCAATCCCTTTAACGCCAAAAGCCGGGCGGAGGAAATCTGCAAGATTCTGGATAGCTATATTCCCAGCGTGGAGAAGATGGACACGCTGCTGCGGAAATATGGCGTGGCTTTTACGAAAACAGCATCCGAAAACAAAAAGCTGAAAACGAAAAATGCCGAGCTGGAAGAATCTCTTGCATCGGCGCAGAAGGTCAGCACCCTAAAGCAGATCGAAGACCTCAAGCTGCGGCGCGACTATGACAGTGCCGTGGCGATTTTGGAACAGATACCGGCAGAAGTTTTGAACATCTATGCGCAGAGCAGCCATAGAGGAAAGGAGCGGCCTATTGAGCAAAGTTTATGATGATCCAAAATATAATGCGGCATTTGACCGCTGTGTTGATGTGATGGCGCGGCTGTTGCAGAAGTACGGGCCGCAGCTGTTGGAGCAGATGCAGGAGACTGCGAAGGATGGCTGTACACAGTCTGCGGTATCAGGAAAGCAACCCGTTCCTGTGTATCAGGAATTTGACAAAGCCGCTTGATATAAATTAAATTTACACGTTGCGTATTTGTTTAGCGTATGCTATAATAAATACGCAACGTGTATTTTGCTTTATGGGGTAAATGAAATGGACTGCAAAACCAAAATAAAAGAACTGCGGGAAAGCACCGGCATGAACCGCAAGGAATTTTGTAAATATTTTCGGATTCCCTATCGGACTGTGACAGAGTGGGAACTGGATAACCGCCATGCGCCGGAATATGTACTCCGTTTGTTGGAGTATTACATTCAGAATGAAGGTCTGGCGAAGAAGAAAGTAACGGATGAATGTTCAGAGCTGGAAGAAAGGAGCGGCCTGCATGAAGAAAACTAAAACAAAATGTTATCTCTACACACGGGTATCTACATCCATGCAGGTGGACGGATATAGTCTGGATGCTCAGCGAGACAAGCTGCGGAAATACGCTGAATACGAAGATATGGTAGTGGCCGGTGAATATTCTGACGAAGGCTTTTCCGGCAAGAATATTCAGGGCAGACATGAATTTCAGCGGATGCTGCAAGACATTCAGGACTGCAAAGACGGCGTGGAATATGTGCTGGTATTCAAGCTGTCCCGGTTCGGCAGGAATGCCGCTGATGTGCTGAATTCCTTGCAGCTGATGCAGGATTTCGGCGTCAATCTGATTTGTGTGGAAGACGGCATTGACAGTTCCAAAGATTCCGGCAAGCTGATGATTTCTATCCTTTCTGCGGTGGCAGAGATTGAGCGTGAGAATATCCGGACACAGACGATGGCTGGACGAGAGCAGAAAGCCCGTGAGGGAAAATGGAATGGCGGCTTTGCTCCTTATGGATACCGCCTTGAAAAAGGCGAATTACTGATTGCCGAGGATGAAGTGGATGTGATCCGTACTATCTTTGACCGTTATATTCACACCAACGATGGTGTCAGCGGCGTGGCGAAATATCTGAACCGGCAGGGCTTTGTGAAGAAGTTGCGGCAGAACGGCACCATTCCTGGTTTTTCTGCCAGCTTTGTGAAAAGTATCATTGATAATCCGGTATATATGGGGAAAATTGCCTATGGCAGACGCCGGACAGAGAAGAAGATCGGCACACGGAATGAGATGCACGTGGTTGAGCAATCGGAGTTCCCTGTGTACGAGGGGAAGCATGAGGCTATCATTTCAGAAGAAGATTGGAACCTCGCGCAGGAAAAACGGAAAATCAATGCTTACCGGCGTGAGAAAGTCAATGACCCTACCCACGCACATATCTTGTCCGGTATTCTGAAATGCCCCTGCTGCGGCAAAAGCCTGTACGGGAATATTGCGAAAGCCCACAGTAAGGACAAAAAGACCCGCTATTACTATTACTGCAAGAATACCGTTACACCGACTGGTCATGAGTGCACTTTCCGGCTGAACATTGAACAGACAGAGATGAACCGCATGGTAGCGTCAATTATCTCCGCTATGGTCAGCGACCCACGGTTTGCGAATGCAATCAAGGCGAAAATTGGCTCCGCTGTCGATACGAACGATTTGGAGAAGCAGCTGGAAGCATTGCAAGCGCAGCTTCGGCAGACGTTAGGCACAAAAGCCCGCCTGGAACGGCAGATGGACGGTTTGGATGTGAATGACCCGTATTATGACCGGAAAATTTCTGATTTGCAGCGTCGCTATGACGAGCAATATGGTAGAATAGATGAGATCGAAGTCCAGATTGACGATGTGCAAAGCCAGATACGGAATATCCGACAGGAGAAAATTTCTGGCGACAACATTTACCGCCTGCTGCTTGCGTTTGATCAGGTCTATGAAGCCGCCTCCGAGGTGGAGCGGAAGGAGTTCATGCGGGCGTTCATTGAGCGGATCGAATTGTTCCCGGAAAAGCAGCTGGACGGTAACTGGATCAGGAAGATCATCTTCAACTTCCCTGTTCCTGTAAATGGGACGGAAGTGAAAGAATTGCCCTTGGAAAATGAAACAATGGTCGAGGCGGTGGTCCTCTTGTCACGGGAAACAAATCCACGGACGGTCGAGGTCGGAATGGAAGCGGAGACCGGCGAGGGCAAGCGCGTCAATTACACCGGAAAAGCATAAGAGAACAAAAGAAAAACCGCCGTCGGACTCACATGGGGTCCGGCAGCGGTTTTTTAATCGCTTCGTGTGATGTCATGCACCCATTTGCCGCTGTGGATGCGCCAGAGGCCGACGGGGGTCTTTGCCAGATGCTCGATGGCGATGCACAGGCAGAACATCTCGTTCGGCACCTTGAGGACAAGACCGAGCAGGCACATCAGCGGCAGCTCCACGCACCAGAGAGGGAAGTTGTCGATGAGCAGCGAGGCGCGCACGTCGCCGCCGCCGCGCAGCACACCCACGACCATCGTGGACGAAAAGCCGTGGAGGGGCATCACGCCCGCGTAGCAGTACACCATGACCGCGCACATCGCCGCCGCGCCCGCCGAGAGGGAGAAAAGCGGCAGCACATACGGCCGGAGCAGCGTAAAAAAGGCCAGAAGCTCCACGCCGCCGAGGGCGAGCGCGAAGAGAAATGCCGTGAGGCACACGGCCTTGCCGATGCGCACGACGCTCTCGCGGCTGCTGCCGATGCCGATCTCCTTGCCGACGATGACGGCGGCTGCGTTGGCGATGCCGTAGATGCCGGCGGTGGAGAGCTTGTCGATGCTGCCCGCCACGGTGTAGGCGGCGATGAGGTCGCCGCTCGCGGCCATGTGGCCCATGATGACGGTGATGAGCGAGTAGCCCACGCCCCAGAGCGTTTCGTTCGCCAGCACCGGCGCGCTGTAGTGGATGAAGCGGCGCAGCATCTCGCGGCCCGGGCGGAGAAGGGCGCTCCATTGGAGCGGCACGGTGCGGCAGCGCAGGGCGTAGCCGAAGGCGAGCGCAAATTCCACCACGCGCGAGAGCAGCGTGGCGGCCGCCGCGCCTGTGACGCCGAGCGCGGGGAAGCCGAGCTTGCCGAAGATGAGCACATAATTGCCCACGGTATTGCAGAGCATGGACGCGCCGAACACCAGCATACCGAAGCGCGGATTTTCGATGCTGCGCTGCATCCCGATGTAGATGGACGAGAGGGAATTGAGGATATACGAGAAGCCGACGATGCGGATATACGGCGTGCCGATCGCGACGAGACGGAGATTGTCCGTCACCAGCAGCAGAACATCCGCCGGGAAGAACGCCATGATGAGCGCGAAGAGCGTCGAGACGCTGCCGGCAATGCACAAGCCAATGCCGATGACGCGGTTGATGCTCTCGCGGTCGCCGCGGCCCCAGTATTGGCTGATGAGCACGCTTGACCCGCTCTGCAGTCCGAAGACGATGAGCTGGATGATGAAGATGGGCACATTCGCCACCGTGACGGCGGACATCTGCTCGCTGCCGAGCAGACCGACCATGAAGGTATCGAGGAAGCCGAGCGAGGTGGTGATGAGATTCTGCACGATGATGGGCAGGGCGAGCAGAAAGAGCCGTCGGTAAAAGCCCCCGGGCTGACGAAGATAGGAGAACATGAGCGACCTCGAATGGAAAAATTACAGCATGGGAAAGCGCGTTTCCCTGTGCTTGCGGAGGGCGGAAACGAGCGCGTCGACGTCCGCTTCGGTCGTTTCGGGCGCGAAGCTGACGCGCAGAACGCCTGCGGCGGTCTTTTTGTCGAGCTTCATCGCGGCGTAGACGTGGCTGAGCTTGCCGCGGTGGCAGGCCGAGCCGGCGGAGATGCAGATGCCCTGTGCGCCGAGCTCGGTGACGACATTCGCGCTCGGATAGCCGACGAGCGAGACGGAGAGGATATGCGGGGTGTCGCCGTTCCCGATGCGCACCACGCCATCGATGGTGAGGAGCTGCTCGAGCGCGTACTGCTTGAGCTGCGCCATGCGGGCGAGCTTTTCCTCATAGCCCGCCAGCCGCAGCTCCACCGCCTTGGCGAAGCCCGCGATCTGCGCCGTGGCCTCGGTGCCCGAGCGCAGGCCGCGTTCCTGTCCACCGCCCGCGAGCAGCGGACGCACCGCGCGGCAGCGCGGGCCGATGTAAAGCGCGCCGACGCCCTTGGGGGCGTTGAGCTTGTGTCCGCTGACGGAAATGAGGTCCGCGCCCAGCGTATCCGCGCGGAACGGGAGCTTCAAAAACGCCTGCACGGCGTCGGTGTGCAGCAGCGCCATGGAGCCGCGCTCGCGCAGGAGCCGCGCGATCTCGCCGACGGGGAACACACAGCCGGTCTCGTTGTTCACGAGCATCACGGAGACGAGCGCCGTATCCTCACGCAGCGCGTCCGCGACCTGCTGCGCGGTGATATTCCCCTGACGGTCGGGCGCGAGATAGGTGACGGCATAGCCCTCCTGCTCCAGCTGACGGCAAGGCTCGAGCACGGCGCTGTGCTCCACGGCGGTGGTGATGATGTGCTTTCCGACGCGGCGGTTCTGGTGGGCGGCAAGGCGGATGGCCCAGTTGTCGCTCTCCGTGCCGCAGGAGGTGAAGTACAGCTCGTCCGGCTTGCAGCCGAGCGCGGCGGCGATGACCGCACGGTCCGCCTCCAGACGCTTTTTCGCGGCGGCGCCGTAAGGATACTGCGAGCTGGGGTTGCCGCTGCCGTTTAGTAAAACATCGTACATCGTATCCGCCACCTCGCGCGCGACGGGCGTGGTGGCGGCATGGTCGAGATAGATCATAGCAAAGCATTCCTTTCTTTGCACTTGCAATCAAGCGAAAACATGGTATGATTATATGCGGAAAATCCACGAAAAGCAAGGAGAAAGCATGAAGATCGGTATTTACACCCTGGGCTGCAAGGTGAATCAATACGAGACGCAGGCGATGGAGCAGGAGCTGACCGCCCGCGGGCACGAGCTGGTGGATTTTGAGTCTCCCGCCGATGCCTACATCATCAACACCTGCTCGGTCACGGCGGTGAGCGACAAGAAGTCGCGCCAGATGATCCGCCGCGCGAAGAAGAATAGTCCCGACGCGGTGGTCGCCGCCTGCGGCTGCTACGTCCAGACGCACGAGGAGGAGGCGAAGAGCCTCGGCATCGACCTTTTGATGGGCACGAACGACCGCGCGCGATTCCTTGACCGGCTGGAGGAGGCCGTGAAAACGCGCGAGACGGTCGCGGACATCGACGACGCGCTGCGCCGCCGCACGTTCGAGGTGCTGCCGGCGGGCGGCATGGCGAACCGCACCCGCGCGATGCTCAAGGTCGAGGACGGCTGCGTGAACTTCTGCACCTACTGCATCATTCCCTACGCGCGCGGCCCCGTGCGCTCGCTGCCGATGGACAAGGCGGCGGAGCAGGTGCGCGCCCTGCGCGCGCAGGGCTACCGTGAGCTCGTGGTCACGGGCATTGAAATTTCATCCTACGGCCACGACCTCAAGGACGGCACGACGCTCATCGACCTATTGGAGCTTATCGCCCGCGAGGGCGGGGAGATGCGCATCCGGCTCGGCTCGCTCGAGCCGCGCACCGTGACGCGGGAATTTTGCGAGCGGGCGAAAAAGCTCCCGACCCTCTGCCCGCACTTCCATCTCTCGATGCAGTCCGGCTGCGACGCGACGCTCAAGCGCATGAACCGCCGGTACGACACCGCGCGTTATTATGAGTCTGTGGAGCTGCTGCGCGAATATTTCGACGACCCCGCTGTCACCACCGACCTCATCACGGGCTTTCCCGAGGAGACGGAGGAGGAGTTCGGCGAGACGCTCGCCTTCATTGAAAAGTGCGGCTTCGCCGCCATGCACATCTTCCCCTATTCCGTCCGCCCCGGCACGAAGGCCGCGGCGATGGCGCAGGTGGACATGAGCGTGCGCGAGGAGCGCGCGGCGCGCGCCGCCGCCGTCGCGGAGCGGATGCACCAAGGCTATCTCGCCCGCTGCGTGGGAAAGACCTTCCCCGTGCTCTTTGAGCAGGACAGGGGCGAGGGCAGCGTCGGCCACGCGCCGAACTATATGCCCGTCACGGTGGGGATGAAAGGGTTACATAACACTGTGCAAAACGTGCGCATCACCGCCGTCGACGGCGACGGCCTGCGCGGGGAACCGGAGGAGACATGAAAAGCCACTTTTTTGCCTACATCGCGCGGATGCGCTACATCACACGCTGGGCGCTCATGCGCAACACCTTTTCCGAAAACGTGCAGGAGCACAGCCACATGGTCGCGGTGCTCGCGCACGCGCTCGCGGTGATCCGAAACCGCGTGTACGGCGGGCAGATCGACGCGGGACAGGTCGCCGCGGCCGCGCTCTACCATGACGCGAGCGAGATCATCACCGGCGATATGCCGACGCCCATCAAGTATTACGCGCCCGAGATCCGCGACGCCTACAAGAAGGTCGAGGCGGTCGCCTGCGGACGGCTCCTTGCCATGCTGCCCGATGAGCTCAGGCCGGACTACGACGACGTGCTCGACTGCGCGGACGGCGAGGTGCTCGAACTGGTCAAGGCGGCGGACAAGCTATCCGCCTACATCAAGTGCGTCGAGGAGCTCAAGGCGGGCAACGCGGAGTTCCGCCGCGCCGCCGAGCAGACCCGCGCCGCGCTCGACGCGATGCATCTGCCCGAGCTGGATTACTTTATGGAGCACTGCGCGGAGAGCTTTTCCATGACGCTCGACGAGCTGGAATAACAGGGAGGAAGAAACCATGATCAAAATTCGGACGCTGTATATCGTTCTGCCGCTTACGATCCTGATGGCGGTGGGCTGCTACCTCAAGGGCTGGACGGCGGGCATCGCCCTGTGGGCGCTCCTTGCGCTCGTGTGCGTGGGTCGCATCCTGCGCGAGCGGAAGGAGAAGAACGGCGCGGAGGACGCACAGAAAAAGGAATAACGCGCCGTGCGCGCAAAAAGGGAGAGCTTCCGCCGGAAACTCTCCCTTTTTGCTGTCGTTTCCGCCGTCTCAGCGCCGCGCGGGGTCCACCATGTCAACGTATTCCAGCGCGGCGGGCCTGCCGTCCTCGTCGGAGACGAGCCGCCAGACCGTGTGCGCGCTGCTCCACGGCGCGCAGGCGTAGAGATAGACCCCGTCGGTCGTGTAGTCGTAGAGCTCCCGCGTGAGGTCCGTGCGGTCGACGGTGAGGAGCCATTCCTCGCCGGTCGCGATGTCATGACATCCGACGCCGACGTACCGCTGTTCGGCAAGCTGCCATTCGTACTGGTCGTAGAAAACGAACCCGTCTGCCGCGGCGACGTAGCTGCGTGTGTTCGGGCAGCGCAGCGTTGTGACCGAGCCGTCCGCACCGAGGCAGAGCATATTGTGTGTCAGCTTCCCGCCTCTCACACACTCGACCAGAGCGTATTGGCCGCCGCGGAGCACGAAGAAGCCCTGATCGAACAGCGTCCCCTCGGGTGTCACGTCCTCGCCGTCGCGGAGAAGCCGGTAGCGGGCGACCCCGTCCGCCCGCTGACCGCTCGGCACGAGGGTAAATTCGTACCCGCCGAACGTGAGGTGCGTGTTTTCATAGAACTGCTCGAAGCCCGCGCCGGAGGATGCGTACTCCTGCCGGACCTCCAGCAGCCCGCCGGTCCTGCCGTCGAGCAGGTATTCGCTCCAGACGATGGTGTCATTATAGCTCCGGGACGGTACATTGGGCTCTGTGTCGGTTGGGACTTTGTCCTGATGAATGGTATAGCTGTTGAAGCGGAGCCGGACGTCGATGCGCCCGTCGCCGAGCAGCGAGAAGAAAAGCCGCGTGCAGTCCTGCGGTGCGGTGTAGAGCTTTATCCGCTCGCCCGTCTCGTGTACCTGCACATAGAGCGTTTCGCCCCGAAGGTAGTAAATGCCGTAGCCGTTCACCGCGTAGCCATCGTACCAGAAGGTGCTGAGCACCCGCTCGCTCGTGCCCATGGCGGGATCGTAGCACCAGACGCCGCTGTGGCGGACGTGGTAATAATAGCGGCCGTCCGCGATCGTGCCGGGGCTGGAGGCGCAGCCCGCGCCGAGCGAGTAGTCGAAGCGTCCGGCGACGTAGATGCCGCTGAAAAGCACCAGTGCGATGCACGCGGCCTTGATCAGCGCCGTCCGCCATGAGCGCTTCGGCCTCTGCCGCCGCGCGCCGCACTCCGCCAGCAGCTCGTCGCCAAGATAGCTGAGGGAAGCGCTGAGCTGTTCGTTCGTCATACCGTAAAGCCCTCCTGTTCCAGATGTGCGCGCAGACCCTGCCGCGTACGGTAGAGGAGGCTTTTGACCGCGCCGATGCTTGTGCCGTACTGCCGCGCGACGTCGGCAAGCGGATCGACGTAGAAATAGCGGGCGAGGAAGACGCCGCGCTCGCGCGGCGAGAGCGTGCGCAGGTAGCGCTCGATGCTCTCGGCGAGCAGCCTCGCGTCCAGCGCTTCGTCCGCCTCGCCGCCAACCGCGTCGCCCAGCTCTTCAAGGGAGAGAAGATATTCCCGCGCGCCGCGCTTCTGCGCGCCGTCGCGGCGATAGCGGTCGATGGCGCCCTGCCGCGTCAAACGGCTGAGAAAAGCCGGAAACACCGGCGGGCGCTGCGGAGGAATGGCGTTCCACGTTTTCAGATAGGTGTCCGAGCGCACCTCCTCGCAGGCAAACTGGTCGAGGAGAATGCGCTGCGCGAGCTGCAGGAGCCGCGCTCCGTATTTTTTGTCGGTCTCGCCGATGGCATCCTCATTGCGCGCAAAATACAGTGCGATGATCTGCTCGTCCTTCATTTGGCCCCGCCTCCTTTCACTCTATTTACCGCAAACGCGGCGCGAAGGTCGCGCGGAACACGCAAAAAATTTTTTCTTCCTCTATTTTATCCGATGGCGGGGTGAAAGTAAATGCCGCGATTTGTGCGTTCCGCAGCTTGCATTTTGCGGCGAAGCCTTTATAATGATGACATTCTTTTGCGCAGGGAGGAAGGACTCATGGAACAGCGGAGGGCGCGCGGGATGCTTGCAGCCGCGGCCGTTATCTTCGGTACGCTTGCGCCGTTCGTGCGCGGCATTTCCGTTTCCTCGGGCGAGCTGGCGCTTTACCGCGCGGTGATGGCGGCGCTGCTCGTCGGCGGCTATCTGCTCGTGAGCGGACAGAAGCTCGCGCTGCGCGCGAATCGGCGTGAGGCCGCGCTGCTGCTCCTCTCCGGCATGGCGATGGGCGTGAACTGGATCTTGCTTTTCGAGGCCTACCGCTACACCACCGTGTCCGTCGCGACGCTGAGTTACTATTTTGCGCCCGTGCTCGTCACCGCCGCCTGCCCGCTGCTCTTTCACGAAAGGCTGACGGGAAAGCAGATCGTCTGCTTCGTGATGTCCACGCTGGGACTGGTGCTGGTCATCGGCGTCGGAGGGTTCCGCGGCGTCGCGGATGTGCGGGGCGTGCTCTTCGGCCTCGGCGCGGCGGCGTTCTACGCCGCGGTCATTCTGCTCAATAAGTTCATCCGAAGCGTCGCGGGCATCCAGCGGACCTTTTTGCAGTTTTTAGCCGCCATCGTCATTCTCATTCCCTACGTCGCCGCGATCGGCGGCGTATCGCTGGGGACGCTCGACGCGCGCGGCTGGGTCTGCCTGCTCATCGTGGGCTTCTTCCACACGGGCGTGACCTACTGCCTGTATTTTTCCGCCCTGCGCGAGCTGCCGGGGCAGGAGGTCGCTCTGCTGAGCTACATGGACCCGCTCGTGGCGGTCATCGTCTCGGTGACGGTGCTCGGCGAGCCGGTCACGGCGCCGCAGCTCGCCGGCGGTGCGCTGATCCTCGGCTTCACGCTCTGGAACGAGCTGCCGGAGAAAAAATAAAAAAGGGAGACGGTTTGCAAAACCGTTTCCCTTTTTTCAGCCCGCGAAGCGGATGGTGATGGGGCAGATCTCGGCTCTGGTCGCCACGCGCATATTCGGCCCGAAGAGACCGACACCCGAGGTCACGATGCTGTGCATCGACCCCACGCGGAGACAGCCGCAGGCATTCTCCCAAAATAGCCGGACGGTGAGGTTGCCGGGGAACATCTGCCCGTCGTGCGTGTGCCCGCAGAGATCGACGTCCACGCCCGCCGCGGCCAGCGCCTCCAGCTCGCGCGGCTGGTGGTCGAGGATCAGAATGGGCTTGTCCGCGTCCAGCCCCTCGACGAGCTCCGCAGGCGTTTTGCGCACCTCGACGCCGCGCCCCGGGCGCTGCGCATCGGGGCGGCCGTAAAGATAAACCTCGCCGCCGAGCAGCACGGCCTCGTCGCGCAGGAGGCGGATGTTCGCGGACGCGAGAAAGGCGTCCATCTCGGGGCTGCTCTGCTTTTTCCCGTCGCTTCGGAAGGTGAAGCCCGCCAGGATGGGCTCCTCGATGTCGTGGTTGCCGTAGACGGCGTAGACGCCGTACCTCGACCGGATGCCGCGCAGCACCGCGGCGATCTGCTCCGGCTCCTCCACGGTCTCCCAGGCGTTATCAAAAATGTCGCCCGCAATGACGACCGCATCGGCGTCCTGCTCGTTCACGCGCGCGATCATGCGTTCCATCTGCGCAAGCCCCACGTTGTAGCCGAGGTGGAGATCGGCGAGCAGCACGACCTTCATGCTCTCCATGCTGCCGGCGGACTTGTTTACGGTGATCTCGTAGGGCGTGACGCGCACGACGCGGGCGTTGATCACGCCGCCGACGGAGGTCGCCAGAATGACCGCCGCGCACAGACAGCCCGCGATGCGGTGCATCCGCGCCGAGCGCAGAGAGCGGAGCTTCAGACCGTGGACGAGCAGCAGCCGCAGTCCGTCAGCGAGCAGGACCGCCAGCAGCAGATAGAGCAGCACGCCGAGCCAATAATTCCCGATGAGCATGAGCGCGCGCTTCAGCCGTCCGGCAGGCAGCGGAAAGGCCAGAACAAAGGAGAGCGCAAAGAAGGCGTACAGCGCGGCGGGCACGGCCCAATGCTTCCGCTTGCGGAACCATGGGAACCACGCCCGCACCCAGCCCATGATACGGCGGAACAGATAGAGATTGAAAAGCAGGTAAAACGGTGCGAGGAGAAAAGCAAGCATGGCGCGTTCCGCGCTCCTTTCCGAAAGGGGAGACCCCCTTTGTTTTCGGCGCTATTCTACTCCCTTTACGCCCTTGGCGCAAGAGAAAAGATGCGGCGCGAAGCGCACACTTTTTTGGACAAAAGTGACATTGACAACCCTTTCCTACAAATTTATAATCACAATCTCGTATGAAAGACATCAAAATACACCGTGGTAAAAGGTGAGGCTTATGAATCATCAGTCGTCGTTTTCGCTTCGTTCGTTCTTTCAGCCCGTGGACCTCACGCAGGGAACGTGCTGGAAGACGCTGCTCGTGTTCGCGTTCCCCATTATCGTTTCCTACCTGCTCCAGCAGGTCTATTCCATCAGCGACGCCGCCATTGTCGGTCAGACGCTGACGGCGAGCGAGGTCGCCGGTGTGAACGACACCACCTCGCTCGCAATGATCTTCCTGCAGTTCGCCTTCGGCGCGAGCGCGGGCTTCTGCACCGTGACATCGTGCTTTGTCGGTGCGCGCGACAGCGCGGGCGTCCGCCGCTCCATGGCGACGCAGATCGTCCTCTCCGCGGCGCTGACCGCTGTTCTCACGGCGCTGGCGCTGGCGCTGCTCGACCCCATGCTCGCGTGGATCAACGTCACGCCCGCGAGCGGGGAGGTCTACCGCGCGGCCTATACCTACTGCGCCATCCTCTTCGGCGGCATCGGCGCGCAGCTTTTCTATAACTTCATCTGCTCGTTCCTGCGCAGCATGGGCGACAGCGCCACGCCGCTCGCGTTCCTGCTTTTCTCGACGATCCTCAACGTGGGGCTGGATCTGCTCTTCATCCTCTCGTTCCACTGGGGCGTCGCGGGCGCAGCCGTCGCCACCGTTGCGGCGCAGCTCATCAGCACGCTCGGCTGCTTTCTCTACGCCTTTTTGAAGTATCCCGAGCTGCGATTGCACCGCGAGGACTGGCGCATCACAAGGCGCGACGTTACGCGACATCTCATTCAGGGCATCCCGCTCGGATTGCAGTTCTCTGTCCTTGCCATCGGCATCATCGTGATGCAGAGCGTCATCGTGCAGTTCGATACGCTTGGCGGTGAAATGGTCTCCAACGCGGCGCAGAACGGCTTCGGCGCGGCGAACAAGCTCAACAATCTTCTTATGACGCCGCTCAACGGCCTCGGCGCGGCGATGACCAGCTTCACCGCGCAGAACCTCGGTGCGGGCGACCACGCGCGCATCAGGAAGGGAACGGTGCAGGCGCTCATCATTGTCTGGACGATGTGCCTCATCTCCATCGCGGCCGGACTGCTGCTCTCGCGCGGCGGCGGGTATCTCTATATCTTCCTCTCGCCCGATAAGGTCACGGCGGAGACGATGCGCTACGGTAACACCTATCTCTATGTCGACCTGTCGCTCTACCTCTTCCTCGGCTTCATCTTCGTCGTGCGCAACTGTGTGCAGGGCATCGGCAAGCCGCAGTTCGTGCTCGGCGCGGGCGCGGCCGAGCTGGCCGCACGCGTGAGCGTGTGCCTGCTGCTGCCGCCGCTGATCGCAGGCGGCGCGGTCAATTCCGATGCGCCGCGCGCGGCGGTCTATGCCCTCTGCTTCGCCGATCCCTTTGCCTGGATGGCGGCGGACGCCGTGCTGCTCGTGCCTTTCCTGCGCAATATCATGAAAATGGACTATCGCTACCTGAAGGGAACAATGTAGGAAGAAACAAAAAGTTTTTGCCGCTTTTTTAAAAAAACTTGAAAATAAGGCTTGCAATTTGCGCCGGGATATGCTATCTTATTTAGGCTGAGTTCAGCAAAACAGCATATCCGGGTGTGGCGAAGTTTGGTATCGCGCTTGAATGGGGTTCAAGAGGCCGCTGGTTCGATTCCAGTCACTCGGACCATGCAGAGTGTCCTTATAGGATCTGAGTATCCTGTAATGGACACTCTGCTTTTTTATGTGAAGAATGGTGAAAAGCTGGAGCTGTCGATCATCATCCGTTCCCGCACGCACAGCAGCTTGACCTTGTGCTCGGTCAGCAGGTCGATGTATTGCTTTGTCATGCCCCAATCCCGCCCCAAGCGGTCAAGGCTGTTTACCAGCACTACATCCACCTTTCCGGCAAGAACGGCCTCCGTCAGCTCTTGCAGAGCCGGACGGTCAAGGGTCAATCCAGAGCCATGCTCGGCGGCAACACCAACGATGGTGTACCCGGCCTGTTCCGCATAACGGCGAAGTTTGGCGGCCTGCTGTTCCAAGGAAAAGCTATCGTCGTGAGCGACCCGGCAATAAAAATAGGCTTTCATCGTGTCGTACCTCCTTATACTGCAACCTGTTCCGGGGCGTAGCTGAGTGCTACGCCTTTTCTCGTTTCCATGATAATGTCGGCCTCCGGGATCTTCCGGCGATCCGGCACATCGAAAGCGCCGATGCAGTTGTAGTAGATCACGACACGCTGATTGGTAACGCCGTCCTGCTTTTCAGCGTGGTACACCTCAATGTGGTCGATTAGCTCTGCGACCATACGCTTTGTAATGGTGGTCGCGTCTGTGTACCGCCGCACCGTTTCAAGGAAATCGTCAATGTCCATGCGCTTGCTCTCGTCCTTTTTCAGTTCCAGCCGCAGCGCCTTGATCTTCTTTGCGTTCTCGCCCTGCTCCTGTTCATAGCGTTTGGACATTTTGGCAAACCGGGCATCGTCGATTTTGCCTGCCACATTGTCCTCATAGAGCCGTTCAAAGAGCATATCCAGTTCCCGGTCACGGGCGGTCAGAGTGTCCAGCTCACGCTGCTTGCGGAGCGCGGTATTTTCCGCCACCTTTGCCGAGCGTCCGATCATGGCCTTGATAAAGTCATTTTCGTATTCGCTGGCGAAGCAGGCCAGCCGCTTGACCTCATACAAAACGACCTGCTCCAAGAAGTCCAGCCGGATATAATGCGTTTTGCTGCACTTGCGATAACCGGAGTTATGATTTTGACAACTGAAAAACTTGATGTCGTGGTTGTTCTGGTTGAAGTGGAAATTGAGGTTGCCGCCGCACTCCGGGCATTTCAGCAGGCCAGAGAATACGCTGGGCTCCTGCGTGACCGTGGGCTTTTTGCGGCGCGTCCCTTTTTGGAGCGCCTGCACCTTTTCCCAAGTCTGGCGGTCAATGATAGCCTCATGGACATTGAGGAAGATCGCCCGGTTTTCCTCCGGGTTTTCGATCCGCTTTTTCATCTTGTAGGACTTGGAGTAGCTTTTGAAGTTAATGACATCGCCGCAGTATTCCTGTAAGGTGAGGATCTTCTTGACGGTGGTGTGTCCCCATTTGGTAGGCTCCACGGTACTTTTTGACCCGCCCCGGCTCGTCCCACGGCTGCGCCAGTAATAGGTGGGATTGACCACACCATCGGCGGCAAGCTGTGCTGCCGTTTCTGCCAGCCCGTACCCCTCCAGCGCCATGCGGTAGATCCGGCGCACTACCTCGGCAGCTTCCGGCTCTACCACCCAAAAGCGGGGATCGTCCGGGTTTTTGATGTAACCGTAGGGCGGCGGAGAAAGCGGAACACCAGCGTTTCCTTTCATCTTGTTCACGATCCGGCGCTTCTTGGAAATATCCTTGGCGTAATACTCGTTCATAATGTTCTTGAACGGAGTAAAATCGTCCTCGCCCTCGTCGCTGTCCACGCCGTCGGAAACGGCGACCAGTCGAATATCGTGGAGCGGGAAAAATTCCTCGGTCAGCTTGCCGACCTCAATATAGTTGCGCCCCAGCCTAGACAGGTCTTTGACGAACACCGCCGAGATATACCCGGCCTCGATTGCGGTCAGCATTTTCTGAAAACCGGGACGCTTCATGGTCGTTCCCGTGATGCCATCGTCTACAAAGAAAACCGTGTCGGTGTATCCTTTGTCTTTGGCGGCCTTTTGAAGTATCTTTCTCTGATTTTGGATGCTGTTGGACTCGCTGTCCATATTATCGTCACGGCTCAGTCGGCAGTAGAGAGCGGCTGTGCCGAGTTCGTGTTTTTTGCTTGACTGTTTCATATAAACCTTCTCTCTGGCAGTCAAGCAAGAGGTCATTCATCCTGACTATATTATACCTCGCCTGACCGCCCATGTTAAGGATGTCGATGGGGTTATACCGGCTCCAAGTCAGCCAGCATCAGCTTCAAAAGGATGTCACGCATCAGCTCTCCCGTTTCCTTGTAAACAGGCGTGACGATGAAGCGGATCTTTCCGATATGGTACACATATTCTTCCGCAGCGGGCTTTTCAGTCATGGCGTCCTCCTTTCACAGATGCAAAA
>CEAH01016997.1_pt1 | contig 44369 bp, 37 predicted proteins | sample 557571 | NCBI WGS metagenome assembly CEAH01 (sample SAMEA3182092, study PRJEB8094) | gut metagenome | biome: human; feature: gut; material: Stool; isolation source: human stools | place: Canada | collected 2013-11-25
CTGATCCCTTGCTGCGCACAGAATTCCCGATTATTCAAGGGGCTATCTTTGCGCTGCTGCATAAGCTGCCGCCACTGTTCCACTCGGTATGCTTCTCGTACTTGCATGACTTCTGTCATCCCTTATTCCTCCCATTCTCTCGAAAAACTTACCGGAAGTTTTTCGACATATGGGAAGATTTTCGCACACCTTTCTCCTTTGTTCCAGCCGTGCCATTATTGAGCGCTTACGTAGCTTTTGGGTTGCTCTCGTTTTTGCTGCGGCTATTCTATTGCAAAAAATGCGGGTACCCGCAAAATTTTTCAATAAGCGGCACGGAAGCACGGTCGTAAAAAGAGACACCTGCCTGAACAATCTCATCAACAAGCAGCACAACAGCCTGAAGCTACTTGTGTTGGGCGGAAAAACCCGACTGTTTGCCAATCCACTCGGAGGCGTGCGGGCCAGCGCTGCAATCTACAACCAAATTGAAACGGCGAAGGAGAACACCTTAGATCCGTACCGATATCTGCTTCGGGTCCTGCGAAATGCACCAACTCTGAGCGAAACAAAGTAAGCGTAAAAGCAGACAGCGGCTGGACAGACATGAGATGATCCATCTGTACAAAGACGTGTTGAATGATTTCCCAATGTATTATCGAGGCATTGTGCTTTGGCAGATTCTTCATTATCAAGGCAAGCTTTCTCCTTCCACTGCACCATCTCTTTTCAGGATTCAGCTTTTCTTCTTGTTAACATGGATCGCCAAAAGCACCGCCGCACCGCCGCCCACCAACTTGGAAACAATCATCGGCATAAGCATGGTCTTGTCCACGCTGGCAATAAACCCCAAATGATCTCCGAAGACGCAGGAGGCACTTACTGCAAATGCCGATGCTACCGTAATGCCCGCCGGTGACATTTGATTGCACGAACCAAGTATTGGCATAATATTGGCAAAGCCTCCTATGATGCCTTGGGTCGCAACTTGATCAATTCCCATTAGTCTGCCCACCCTTTTTATGCTCTTTCCGAAAACACGGTTAACTATCTCAAGCATCGGATACGCCCCGCATAAAACAATCGCAACACTGCCAACCACGCGAATGCCATCAAGGACTGACGCAATTTCTGGAAGAATCACAACCGGTGTAAGCTCCTGAATAATGCCGATTGCAAAACCTATTGCCGCTATCGCCGTAAGTGCCCTGCCAAAAACATTGAACACGAAGATCGTCTGCTTTTGTGCCCGCCACAGGCCGACGGCGATGATAAGCGAAATCAAAAGTACGGGGAGTGCATTGTGCAGTAGCATCGCTAACGAGCAGCCCATGACTAGTCCACCCGCGAGCAGGCCGATGGGAACAGTGACAATTCCAAGAAGCACACCGATGGCAAAAGGAGGGAGGTTCTCCTTTTTTACCATGGTGATTCCTACAGGAATCGTAAATGAAATAACGCCGCCAAGTGAGCAACTGAGAATGCAGCCCGCGAGTTGCCCTGCCTGCGGATTCTGTGCCATATTCAGCGCAAGCGAATAACCGCCCATATCACAGGCGAGAACTGTACCGGCAAACATCGCTGGATCGGCCTTCATCGCAGTAAAAAGAGGACCCACGACAGGACTGAGCAACTCACCAATCACAGGAGCAAGCAAAAACATCCCCACCATTGGTATACACATTGGCCCGATCGTATCGAGGGCCTCATCCAGCTTATTTCCAAGGCCGAACTGTGATCCGATGCACTTATCCAAAACAGCGACAACCATGAATACGACCATAAGGTTGATAATAATTTGATTCAAATCCACTGTACTCCACCTAAATTCCTCAAGAATTGTTTACCCAAAATACTCAAAGCAAAAATCTTTCCTTGCAGGATAGTAAAAATCCTGCTATTATCATAAATATTACATTTGATCTGACCAATCATTGCCGCAGGGAGGTATTCCTATGGATATAACCGATATAAAAGGAGCAAATGTTCGAAAAATTCTTGATGCGCTCCGTTTTTCCTCAGGAATGGTAAAGCGTGAGATAGCCTCTGATACCGGTCTAAGCTTCTCAACCGTTTCAAATGTATGTAACGCTTTAGAAGATCTCCATATTCTCTACGAAACCAAGAGTGGTGATACCACTGTCGGACGTACCCCCGACAAATTTCATTTTAACAGTAGTGGGTATTGTTCTCTTTGTGTAGAGCGGCCGCAGGAGGATATTTTAAGAATATCCGCACTGGATTTTGCAAACAAGCTTTTGTTCCAGACAGAGCTTCCACTTACAGCAGATGACGATGCTATGTCCCTATCCAATTATATCCAGCAGGTCTATGAAGATCTGGCCCATTCTCAGGGGTTTAGCGGTATTGTGTTTGTTGGTGTAGGGCTTTCCGTTTCCGGTGGGCAGGGGCATAAAAACAGGCAGCTCACCAATGGTCTTCATTCTAATTTTGATAATACCTCATTGGAAGATCTAATCCGCCAGCGTACGGGGTTGCCTTGCTACACAGAAAGCCAAGCAAATCTTTGCGTTGTTTCAGTAAGCCAGGCAGGTCATAATTCCGAAAATATCCTCTATCTTCATTCCTCGACTATCCTCAGCGTAGGCGTTATTTGCGAGGGAAACCTGTTGCGCGGCAGAAATGGGAACGCCGCGGATATCGCCCATATCCCGATCGGAGCCCCTGATAACGTTTGTCCCCGCTGCGGGGCGCATGGCTGCATTGAAAATGATCTCGCACAACGCGGCATGGATATATTTTGGGCTCCACAGCTTTCGGAAGATGAGCGCACTAGGCTATTAGAAGATCGTGGAAAGAAACTTGGTGAGCTGTTGTCTATTCTTATCAACCTGTTTGATCCCCAAACCGTCTATATCGGCGGCAGAGGCTTTGAAATTTATGAGCTACTTGAGCCTTATGCGCTATCCGTCTTGAGGGTTCGGTCACCATCTGCATTCGATAATGGACTGCATATCGAGCACGACAGAAATAGCGCGGACACGGTACAGCGCGGGATAAACCAGCTTGTCTACAAAAATTGGAATCCGATGTGAAGCTCTTTCAGTTTCTACTGTTTTGACGCACTGACGCTGTGTCTTTTCCAAAGAAGACGCACAATGCTGCAACTATACAGAGTATTTCTTTTCTCATATAGACTTTTTCTCCACCGAAGAAGGGGGCTGCTTATCGCAGCCCCCTTCCCCCTTATCGCAGATCAAACATTAACCCACTCGATGCCGAATCAGTGCATATAAGGCTCGTCCCAGAGGTTCAGTTTAACACCAAGGCCCATTTCAACAGCCTTGTCATAGCACTGCTTGCCCCATGCAACATCATAGATAGGCAGACCGCCCTGGCCGAAGATAACGATCTGATCGTCGCTCGTGCGCCCCGGGCGATGTCCGTTGACAATCTCACCCAAATTACACAGCTGATCGCGCTTCATAGTTCCCTCCTTGATCCAGTCGAGATAATAAGCGCCGATCAGCTCGATAGAATCATGCCACGGATAGGTCAATTCCTCAGACCACGCCTCGTACATTCCCCAATTATCAACAACACGCAGAATATCGTCGCGGAGAACAAACTCTTGATCCATTACGATCCCGGCAGGAAGTGATACATAGGCTCCCTTCTTAATCCACTCTCCGTTAATATACGGTAGAGATTTTCCGGAGGTTGCCGAGTTAACAACATCCGAGCCGCGGACGCATTCCTCGCAGGTAGCAACTGCATACGCCTTTTTGATCTGTGGATAGGTTTCAAGTATCCACTTGGCAAGCTTTTCGGCATTCTCGGGAAACACGTCAAAAATCTTGACCTCATCAAGCTCCTTGCACGCTTCTACAAGGGACATGAAGCAGCTACGATTGATCGGGCCGGAACCAATCAAACCGCAAACTTTTGCATCCTTACGGGCAAGATAGCGTGCGCCGACGCCCGGAACCGCGCCCGTACGCATACCACTGATCTGGTTGCCAGACATGAGTGCAAGCGGTGCACCGGTATCGGGGTCGTTGAGCATGACCATCAGAATGGAACGCGGAAGGCCCTTCGCCTTGTTCGCAATATTGGAGCCATACCATTTCTCACCAGCAACGTTAAAGCGTCCGCCAACATAGGCTACCATCGCCATGAAGCGGCGGTCAGGACCCTCAATCGGCATATTGGGGAACGGGGATGTTTTGGGGAACACGATCTTAACGCCGTGCGAGTCATGATTTTTGCCGCCCATGACATAGTCGCCCTGCCCGAGCAGATGATAGCACTCCTCTACAATATCCATGCAAGCAGGCATATCACAAACGCCAGCCTTAAGCATTGAGGGTTCATCAAGGTATAAGAAGTCAACTTTCGGATAGCTCATAGTCATTTTCCTTTCATTATCATAATTTATCCAACAGCTTCCGCTGAATAGACCTGTATGGAACTGTATTGTGCAAAGCTCTTTGTTTCTCTATCCCTGGAGGCGGCAATCCAACCATTGCCGCCTCTCCAAGTGGTTTAGAGAGGCCACATTACTCGTCCAAACCGTAGCCGCCGCGGCCTGCAAGAGGAGCCTTCCCCCACCACGCCTTGCAAACGATCGACACGAGCAGAGATACAATGCAAATCGCAGCTGCACCCCCCACGACTGTCCAGCCCTTGCCGTTAATAAGCATCACTGGCACCAGAGACCAAACAACGATCTCAGCAAAGCTGATCCATGGGGACAAGGCAATATCATCGACCGTAAGAGATCTGTTTTCCGGATCGACGATTCGAAGCAGCACGAAGCCAATAGCAAAAACGCCCGTAGAATAGCCGTAGCAGAAAATGGATCTCTCGAACCAGCTCTTGTTATTCATGCTGGAGCCGAGCGGGATCATTGTCAAAAATACGCAAACGAAGCCAACAATGATCTCAATAAGCAGAGGAACCGCATAGTCGATAATAACTTGAACATTGATCATCGCAACACCGAAAAATACCAGATAGTCTGTTGCTGTACCGGAAATTCGGCTGTTAACATCTTTATCTATAAAGTTGTAGACTGGCGTGTTCTTGAAGATCAAGAAGAAAATCAAGCCCACAATAAAGGCTACAGTGAAATCCGGCGCTCCCGCGACAAGGTAGACCGCGATAATCTTTGAATTGACCAGATAACCGCCGCCGGAGATCAGCAGCACAAGGCAGAGATGGAAGGCAAGGCTCTCCAAGCTGACCGAAGATGTAGTCTCCTCACCCATGGAGCCGCGATTTTCTTTAGCAACCATACCGGTTTTCATGTCACCTGAGATATATTTGAAATCCTTGATATAAGCCGTCCAGCCGCGCTTCGTGCCAATCTTAATAAATGCAAGGCCGCCAAAGATACCTGTCAGAATGCCAACAGTAGCAAAGGTCATGCCAAGGTCACCAGCTTCCGCCCAGCCAAGATCCGCTAGAGTCTTGCCGACTGCGGCAGCCGTACCATGTCCGCCGGTAAAGCCGGACGCCATGAGCATACCAAACGCAGGGTTGATATCAGGCACGATTGCTTTGACAATAGTTAAGCAGACTGCGATACCAAGTGCAAACTGCATAAAGTAAATAACATTGCGGTACATAGTGAAGCCAAGAAGTCGCTTACCCATACCGCCGCCAAATCCAGAAAAGCCGTTAAGTCCAACAACACCAAAGATAATGATGATCAGCACTCCCGTATAGGAACCTGCACTGGCAGAAAAAGGGAGAACATTGAGAAACTGCTTGCCGAGGAAGAGTCCCAAAAAGCCTGCGATCATGCTGGCTGGCATGAAAAACTCTTGGAAAAACTTGATTTTTGCGCGAAGAAATTGGCCAACGAGAATAAGTGCTGATGCAATAGTAAAGTCAACTAATAGATCGTAAACGGTCACTATTTTCTCCTCCTTCTTTATTTATGGGATTGGAAAAAAGGTTTTGCGAAGTATTCGTGTTTTCATCTAGGCATAAGCATTATGCTTAAGAAGCGTCTGCAGCCAACTTCTTATTGGCATTATTATAATCGTTATAATAAGTCTTGTAAAGATGTCTTTCCCAATTTCAGTGCACAAAAATCAGTCTATTTTTTGTTGAATATGTCAAATTAGCCATCTCTCGGCTGAAAAATCCACCGTGCCTTGTCTAAAATCACACATCCTCTTTCCTGTTTTTGTTTCGCCCACTGTTATTGATTTTTATATATTTATAACTTGACTTATTACAAATGAAATAATTATAATGATATTATTCTAAGGCTTTAAGGAATGGAGGTTGTTTACACGTATGCAAAAGTATATTCTGACGCAAGATATCGGGCTGTTCTCCTGTAAAGCCGCACTCTTTTCAGTGAATGGCACTCTTATCAAAAGCAACGTTGTTCATTACTCTCCACAAAATAGCAGCGAAGGCTGGGCATGGCAGTCGCCCGATTTGTGGTGGAGTGCCTTTTGCCAAAACTGCCGCATACTCCTTGCTAATATTCCTTCCAAAAGTGTCGTAGGTGTAAGTATGTGCGGGCAAATGATGGGGTGCCTGCCTGTTGACAAAGACCTGCACCCGATCTGTGATTCCATTACATGGGATGATCGACGCTCATCACGGCAGGTTATGCAAATCGAGCGGCAACTTGGAAATGAAACGATCCATAAAATAACCGGAACCTGTATCGGTGACTCATTTTCCCTTCCCAAGGTACTTTGGATAAAGCAAAACCGACCAGATATTTATGAAAAAGCTTATAAGTTCATTACCTGTAAGGACTATGTCTGCTATATGCTGACCGGCATTCTCTGTACCGACGAGACCTGTGCTGGCTTTACGCAGATGTATGATCTCTATAGTGAGTGCTGGTCAAAATCAATCCTCACCGCATTTGACATAGACGAGGAGAAGCTTCCCGATGTACTTCGTGCCGGCTCTATTATCGGCACATTGACCGAAAGGGCCGCCTCGCAGACAGGGCTTTCAGTCAATACACCAGTCGTGCAGGGCGTTGGCGACGGGCGTGCCCCCGCCGTTGGGTGCGGACTACTTTCTCCAGGTGATGCCTATATCAACCTAGGATCCTGCTCGTGGATCTCTCAATGCACAGACAGTCGCGAGTTTGATTCCATGCACTCGATCACTAAGGCATCTTATCTCAGTTCCGGCCTATATGTTAATGGTGGAACCACCCTAGCCGGTCGCCTTTGCCTCAACTGGTTTTGCAATACTTTTCTCAAGCAGGGTAATATGGAGTCTGATTCCCTTGACTTGTTTCTTCAAGAACAACTTGAAAACTCTCCGGTCGGGAGTCGTGGCCTCCTGTTCATGCCTTATCTTCGCGGAGAGCGCGCTCCGTGGTGGAGCAGCTCCGCAGGCGGTGGTTTCATAGGTCTCAATTCCCGACACACGAGGTACGACCTGTGCCGAAGCATTCTCGAGGGCGTGTCATTTCAGCTTGCGCAGATCAAAAACCAGATTTCGACGATACAGCCTTTTTCCAGTATGTGCTTAGTTGGTAGTGCCGCATCACAGGCATGGCAGCAAATTCTGTCTGATGTACTTGAAGTTGAGATCACGGCTTTTGACCATTCCAGTCTTATTGGCTGTATCGGCAGCGCTGTAATCTGCGGCGTCGCGCTCGGCGAATTGAACAATTACTCGGACGTTTACTATTTTAGGCAAAATCCAACCATCACTCTCCCAATCGAAAAAAATGTTAAAATGTATCAAGATATTTTCCCTGCCTTTGAAGACTGTTACTATGCATTGGCCGACATCAGTAAGCATCTCGGTCAACTGTAGCCGTTGCTCTTTCATGATTTCCTAATGAGCGTCTTTTATCATATCCATCTGAGAAAACCGGCAGAATCTCCGCCGCCCAAAGGCTTCACCCATTTTCAGTAATTGTTCCTTCACAGGATTTATGGTGTCAAAGAAGGAACAATCCGTGCCCTCGATATTGTAGTAGTAGGAAGCAAAAGATAAAGATATTGAAGATGGTGAGCAGGTCGTAGAGGCCTTTAATAAGTACGACCGACTCACAAAGGGAATCTAGTGACTAAAGAAACTGGTCGAAATGCAAAAACAAAGGTGCAAGTTTCTACATCATGATAGTGAGCTTGTTAGCCCAATGAAAAAGAGGGATACCCAGTAAATGGGTATCCCTCTTCCAGTCTGTCGAGGAACCCGGTCTGCACTCAGGAGCAGACTGGGGCTCGAACATATATGAGCGAAAAAACAGCAAAGCGAAACGAGGACAACAGATTCCTCCATTTCCATGTGGCCAATTTTTTCAAGTTCATGGCAGCAAACTTAAGCTTCACCCAGTTCGTCACCTGAGCCAAGCCTCTGTATTGCGTATAACGCATCGCGTGTTTTTCCTTGGCGTCCGCAAAGACCCGTTCAATAGTCTCTTTGCGCCGCTTGTAAAGCTCCCTGTACGCAGGCGTATATCTGGCATCGTCCGCCAATTCCTCATAGTCCTTCCAGATATGCCGCTGCACCGTTTTGATACAGTCCTTGGAATGCGTACACCGTTCTCTGGTCGGACAGGCCGCGCAGATATTCGGATCGCTCTTGTATTCCCTATATCCATCCCGGTTCGTGGTGCTGTATTTCAAGGGCTGGTATTCGGGACATATCACGCAGTCGTAGAATTCATCATAGACATACTTCCACCACTCGTGTCCATTCTTCATGGTCTGCGGGCGCTTGTAGGCTGTGGAAAGGACTCTGCCATCGTCAAACACTTTCTTGCAGATATGTGGCGTTTTGTAGGCGGAGTCGGCCACAACGGCCTCTACCTGTGGGAAATTCTCCGTTACTTTGTCGTAAACTTCATCAAAGGCCACGCTGTCATGGACATTGCCGGGAGTTACCACTGTCTCAAGCACAAAACCGTTCTTGTCGCAGGCGGTATGCGCCTCATAGGCGAACTGACGCTTGTGCTCTCCCTTTACGAATAAGCCGCAGTCTGGGTCCGTAACGCTTTTCGTTACGGTACGAAAGCCCTGCTTCTTCCTGCGGGCCAGCTTCTTCTTAGAGGTGTTGTCTTTGTGCTTCCTGGGAGAGGCCGGAGGATCGTTGTCATCATCAAAGGGCTTTTTACCATGCGCTTCTCTATCAGACTATACCAACGCCACATGAGGCGTGGCCGACAGCATGGAGCTTTGCCCGCGTAAGGAATATCCCCGGCTTGGCCGGGGATATTCCTTACGTCTCTCTGCCATGATTACAGTGCAAAACAGAAGAACATGCTCCGGGCCCTTCATCGCCATGTCCTAATTGATAAAGAGCTTTCATTGTTCCTGCATCGCTGCAATAGAGGGTCTCCGAAGATTCTCTCTATTGTGATGATATGCCGAGCATCCTCCATGGTGCATCTGAAGCCTTCGGCTTTGCGCCCGGACAGTACAGCGTGCTGAGAGGAGGCTCCCTGTGCGTCGAGGCTTGTCTGATTCTGCATACTTCTCTGCAAGCAGGATCTTCTCGACTTCTGCCTTACAAAAGCCTATTTACCCGCCTGCGTTTCGCAGTAGCGGCAGCGGTAAACGCGCTTTTCACGATCCGTTAGCACAAACTCCTGCGGCAGCTCCTGCTCAACGGAGGTGATGCAGCGCGGGTTTTTGCACTTGAGCACGCCGCGGATGCGCTCAGGCAGCTTGAGCGAACGCTTCTCCACAAGCTTGCCGTCGCGGATGATGTTGACGGTGATGCTCGGATCGACGTAGCCGATCAGGTCCCAGTCAAGGTCCATTTCGCGGTCGATCTTGATGATGTCCTTGCAGCCGAGCTTGCCGCTCGTAACGTTTTTGAGGATGGCCACCGTGCAGTCAAGCTGATCGAGGCCGAGGATCTGATAGAGCTCCATGGATTTTCCCGCGGTGATGTGGTCGATGACGATGCCGTTTTGAATAGAGTCAATGATCATTGTGTCGCACTTCCTTTCTCACTTGATTTCCAACAGCTTGAGGATCAGCGCCATGCGGATGTACTTGCCGTACTGCACCTGCTTGAAGTAGCACGCGCGCGGGTCGTCGTCCACGGCGACGGAGATCTCGTTCACACGCGGCAGCGGATGCAGGATGCGAAGAGACTCCTTCGCGCCCCTGAGCTTGTCGGGCGTGAGGATGTAGCTGTCCTTGAGGCGCAGATAGTCTTCCTCGTTGAAGAAGCGCTCGCGCTGCACGCGCGTCATGTAGAGGATGTCCAGCTCCGGCATGACGGCCTCGAGGTCGGTGGACTGCGTGTAAGGGATGTTCTTGGCCTTAATGTACTGCTCCTTGACATAGCGCGGCAGCTTGAGCTCCTCGGGGGAGATGAGCACAAAGCGGACGCCGGGGTAGCGGCTCATCGCAGAGACAAGGGAGTGCACCGTGCGGCCGAATTTGAGGTCGCCGCAGAGACCGACGGTGAGGTTTTCAAAGCGTCCCATCTCGCGGTGGATGGTCAGAAGGTCGGTGAGCGTCTGCGTGGGGTGGTTGTGACCGCCGTCGCCTGCGTTGATGACGGGCACGAGCGAGTGCATGGAGGCCACCAGCGGCGCGCCCTCCTTGGGGTGGCGCATGGCGATGATGTCGCTGTAGCAGCTCACAGTGCGCACGGTGTCCGCCACGCTCTCACCCTTGGCAGCGGACGAGCTTTTCGCCTCCGAGAAGCCGAGCACCTTGCCGCCGAGGGAGAGCATCGCGCTCTCAAAGCTCAGACGGGTGCGGGTGGAGGGCTCGAAAAAGAGGGTCGCAAGGATCTTGCCGTCGCACTTGTGTGCGTATTCGGCGGGGTTGTCGATGATGTCGCCGGCGGTATTCACCAGCTCCATGATCTCCTGCTCGGAGAGCTCCAGAATGTCGATTAGGCTTTTCATATCAGTTTGTTCCTCCTTTTGTGATCCAGCTTTCGTCGGCGGGGTCGTCGCGGAAGGCCAGCAGCCGCGCGACATCCGCCTCTGTGATGTAATGCTCCTCTGCGCCCACGCGGGCGATGGTATCCAAATTTGTCAGGCTCACGCTCTTGACCTTCGCCTCGGCCATGCGCTCGACGCCCTTTTTCATGCCGTAGGTGAAGATGCTCACAACGCCGAGCACCTCGGCGCCTGCCTCGCGCAGCGCCGCGACCGTATCCAGCACGCTGCCGCCGGTGGAGATGAGGTCCTCGATCACGACGACCCTCTGCCCTGCCTCGAGCCTGCCCTCGATCTGGTTTTTTCTGCCGTGGTCCTTGCTGCCCGAGCGCACATAGCCCATGGGCAGGCCGAGCAGATGCGCGGCGATGGCGGCGTGGGCGATGCCCGCCGTGGCGGTGCCCATCAAAACCTCCGCCTGCGGGAACTCGCGGCGCACCGTGTCCGCGATGGCGCGCTCGACCGTATCGCGCACGGCGGGAGCGGTGAGAATGAGGCGGTTATCGCAGTAGATGGGGCTTTTGATGCCGCTTGCCCAGGTGAACGGCTCCTGCGGGCGCAGAAAGACCGCGCCGATGGAGAGCAGGCCCTGTGCGATTTTGCTGCTGATGTCCATGTCCATTTTCCTCCCTGTTTTTTTATTGTTGAAGCAATGCTGTTTTCAGCTCGTCGAGATCGGCGGCCAGAAAGTCCGCCCCGGCGGCGCTCAGCTCCTCACGGCTGCCGTAGCCGTAGAGAACGCCGATGGCCTCAAGGCCGTTGGCATGCGCCCCGTATATGTCGTGGCGGCGGTCGCCGACCATGACAGCGCGTCCCGTCACGCCGGCGCGCGTGAGCGTCGTGCGCACGACGCTCGCCTTGTCCGCGCTGGCCCTGTCCTCCGGATGGGAGCCGCAGATGAGGTCGAAATAACGCTCCAGCGCAAAATGCTCTAAAATTTTGCGTGCAAAGCTCTCAGGCTTCGAGGTGGCGACGATCAGACGCAGCCCCGCCGCGTGCAGCGCGGCAAGAAACTCCGCCATTCCCTCGTAGGGCACATTCTCCGCCCAGCCGCGGCGGGCGAAGTAATCGCGAAATTCGCAGACCGCCCGCTCCGTCTCCGCCTCGTCCATGCCGCAAATCGCCGAAAAGCTCTCGTGGAGCGGCGGGCCGATGAAGGCAGTCAGCGTATCTCGCGGCGGCAGCTCGCGGCCAAGGCGCTCGAGCGCATAGCTCACCGATTTTACGATGCCCTCCTGCGAGTCGGTCAGCGTTCCGTCCATGTCAAAGAGAACTGTATCCCATCGCATCAGCCCACGAACTCCTCTCGGCAGCGGCGGTAGGCGGCCGCGGGGTCCTCCGCCTGCGTGATGGGACGGCCCACCACGATGTAGTCGGAGCCAAGTTCTTTGGCCTTGGCCGGCGTGGTGACCCGTTTCTGGTCGCCCGCATCCCCGTCGGCAAAGCGCACACCGGGGGTCACGGTGAGGAAGTCCTTGCCGCAGCGCTGGTGGACTGCCCCAGCCTCCAGCGGAGAGCACACCACGCCGTCCAGACCCGCCTGCGCGGCGTTTTCGGCATAGTGCATCACCACCTCGGCAAGCGGCTTTTCGATCCACAGCTCCCGCTCCATGCGCTCCTGATCGGTAGAGGTGAGCTGGGTCACGGCGATGAGCAGCGGCCGAGTACCGTCGGGGCGCGTCAGACCCTCCAGCGCGGCGGTCATCATGGCGGCGGTACCGGCGGCGTGGAGGTTCACAATGTCCACATCCAGCGCAGAGAGGGCCGCCATGGCCTTTTTCACGGTGTTGGGAATGTCATGCAGCTTGAGATCCAAAAAGATTTTATGTCCGCGACCGCGAATCTCCCGGACGATGGAGGGCCCTTCGGCGTAGAATAGCTCCATGCCGATCTTCACAAAGGGCTTTTCCTCGGTGAAACGGTCTAAAAAAGCCAGTGTCTTTTCCTTGCTGTCGAAGTCCAGCGCAACGATAACGTCCTTACCCATGATGTGCTCCTCCTATGATCTCCGTCAGATTTTCCATGCCGTATCGTTCCATCACGGCAGGCAGATTTTCAATGATGGTCTTGCAGGCATACGGCTCCACAAGGTTCGCCGCGCCCACGCCGACGGCGGCGGCCCCCGCCAGCATCAGCTCGATGACGTCCTCCGCCGTGGTGACGCCGCCCATGCCCACGATGGGGATGGAAACGGCCTCATAGACCTGATACACCATCCGCACCGCCAGCGGGAACATCCCCGGGCCGGACATACCGCCGGTGGTGTTGGCCAGCAGCGGACGGCGGCGTTTCAGGTCGATGCGCATCCCCGGCAGGGTGTTGATAAGGCTCACGCCGTCGGCCCCCGCGTCCTCGCAGGCCTTGGCAACGGCGGCAATATCAGCCGCCGTGGGGGACAGTTTCAAAATGATGGGCTTTTTCGTCACCGCCCGGACAGCCTTCGTCACCTCGGCGGCGGACTTGGGATCCGCGCCGAAGGCGGCCCCGCCGCTGTGGACATTGGGACAGGAGATGTTGACCTCCAGCCAGCCCACCTGCTTCTGCGCGTCTAACTTCTCGCAGACCTCGGCGTATTCCGCCACGGAAAAGCCGCTGACATTCGCCATCACCGGCTTGTGAAATACCTGCTTGAGCTTCGGCAGCTCCGTTTCGATCACCGCGTCCACGCCGGGGTTTTGCAGCCCCACCGCGTTCAGAAGACCGCCCGCGTACTCCGCGATGCGGGGCGTGGGGTTGCCGAAGCGGGGCTCCCGGGTCGTACCCTTGAAGGAGAAGGTACCCAGCATATTGATGTCGTACAGCTCCGCGAACTCATAGCCAAAGCCGAAGGTGCCGCTGGCGGGGATGATGGGGTTGTCCATCTCAATGCCGCAGAGGGTCACTTTTGTGTTCACCATACGATCTCCTCCTTTTCCAGCACGGGGCCATCCTTACAGATGCGCTTATTGCCGTATTTTGTCTCGCAGGAGCAGCCCATGCAGGCACCGAAGCCGCAGCCCATCCGCTCCTCAAAGCTGAACTGGCCGGAGGTCTTGCAATCAGCGTACACCGCCTTGAGCATCGGCTCCGGGCCGCAGGTGTAGAGATAGGTATAGTCGGACACGGCGGCCATGCCATCGGTCACAAGGCCGTGGATGCCCGCGCTGCCGTCGGCGGTGGCGATGACGACCTCCGCCCCCAGCGCCCGAAATTCCTCCGCTAAAAAGATCTCGGATGCCCGGTTAAAGCCCAGAACGGCGGTGACACGCTTGCCTTGGGCGGTCAGCCGCTTGGCAAGGCCGTACAGCGGCGGGATCCCCACGCCGCCGCCCACCAGCAGGGGGTGTTCCCCGCCGCGGGACACGTCAAAGCCGTTGCCAAGGCCCGTCAGCACATCCAACTCCGTGCCGACAGCCATGCCCGTCATGGTCTCGGTGCCGTGGCCCAAGACTTTATAAATAAGCGTCAATTCTCCGTTCTCCCAATCGCACACGGAGATGGGGCGGCGGAGGAAAAAGCCAGAGAGCTTCAGATTTACGAACTGGCCGGGGGCGGTGATGGCAGAGGTGTCCCCCGCCAGCCGCAGACGGTAGATGCCGTCGGCCAACCTTGTGTTTTCAAGTATTGTCAGGTTTGTTTGTTTCACAGTCTCTCTCCTCTTAACAGCCGCTCCTCATCGCACCACACAGCGCCCTCGCCCGTCGCTGTCAGCAGGCAGCGGCCTTGAACCTCCCAGCCTGTAAAGGGGGTTGCCTTACCCATGGAGAGGAAGTCCGCCGGGTCGACGCGGTAGCTGTCATTCAGGTCGAACACGGTAAAGCCGGTGTCCGTGGGGATGTTGAAACGGCGGCAGGGCGCGTCGTGGAGCAGCTCCATGAGCCGTTCCATGGAAATGACGCCGGGCTTTACAAGGTAGGTGTAGAGCAGCGGGAAGGCCGTTTCCAGTCCCACGATGCCCATGGCGCTTTTTTCCAGTCCCCTTCCCTTTTCCTCGGCGCTGTGGGGGGCGTGATCCGTGGCGATCATGTCGATGCTGCCGTCCGCCAGACCCTCCAGCAACGCCTCCCGGTCGCTCTTATCGCGTAGAGGCGGGTTCATCTTGAAGTGGCCGTCCTCCTGCAAACAGGCGTCGTCCAGCAGCAGGTAGTGGGGGCCGGTCTCGCAGGTGACGTTCAGCCCCTCGGCCTTGGCCTTGCGGATGAGCGCGACGCTCTCCTTGGTGGAGATATGGCAGACGTGATAGCCGCAGCCCGTCTCCCGCACCAGTTCCAGATCTCGCTGGATGGGCCGCCACTCGCTCTCGGAGCAGATGCCCCGATGTCCGTGGGCGCGGGCATAGGCGCCGTCATGGATGTAGCCGCCCCGCAGGAGGGAATTGTCCTCGCAGTGGGCCACGATCAGCTTGCCGAGGCGCTTGGCCTCCAGCATGGCGCGGCGCATCATATCACGATCCTGAACGCCCTTTCCATCGTCGGAGAAGGCCACCGCATAGGGGGCCATGGCGTCCAAGTCCGCCAGCTCCCCGCCCTGCTCGCCTTTCGTGATGGCCCCGTAGGGCAGAACGCGGATCACGGCGTCCTTTTGAATGGCGTCCAGCTCCATTTGCAGCGTCTCCATGCTGTCCGGCACCGGATTCAGATTCGGCATGGCGCATACGGCGGTATAGCCGCCGTGGGCCGCCGCTAAAGAGCCGGTGCGGATGGTCTCCTTATAAGAAAAACCCGGCTCCCGAAGATGTACATGCACATCAACGAAACCGGGTAATATGGTAAAGGAAGAAACATTCAGGGACGAAGGAAAAACAATATCCTTGCAAAAAACACGATCCCCAAAGGAAACGGAAACATCACCGCCGCTGAAAGTACCTCGGTGGAACACCTGCGCGTCCTTCAAAATCACGGTCACGGTCATCGCCTCTCTTTCGTCAAATTTTTGTTAGAATACCATGCGCCACCTGCCTTGTCAAGACAAAAAATGAATTTATGCAGATAAGATTTTCAAGGGAACGACATAAGCGTACCTTATGAATCGTCATAATGATATAAATGGAGCTAAGTTTTTCGCGTTCTTTCTCCCTTTTGCAGAATAGACGGAATGAGGGGTGTATGGTACACTGGACATAAGTTGAGCCCTTTGTAACTGACGGAAGCGTGGAGGACCACGGGGGAGCAGAGGGCGTTGCTCTGGATCGCGCAAGTGTTCAGAGGCCGACCGTCTGGGCACTCCAACTGCAAGAGGCAGCGGAGCGCCTATTTTTATGTTTGAGGGAGGGAACGCAAATGAGAAAGGTTGCGATCGTTATGGGCAGCAAGAGTGATCTGCCCGTCGCGGAGAAGGCCGTAGGCGTATTGCGAGACTACGGCGTCCAGATGGAAGTGCGCGTATTATCCGCTCACCGCTGTCCGAATGAGGCAAGGGAATTTGCCGCGTCGGCGCGGGAGGGCGGATTTTCTGTTATCCTCGCGTTCGCCGGCATGGCGGCGCATCTTGCCGGCGCGATGGCGGCAAACACCACGCTCCCAGTGATCGGCGTGCCGTGCAGTGGGGCAAAGCTTGACGGCATGGACGCATTGCTCTCCACCGTGCAGATGCCGAGCGGCATCCCCGTGGCGACGGTGGCGGTGGACGGCGGGAAGAACGGCGCGCTGCTGGCGGTGCAGATCATGGCGGTTTCCGACGCGGAGCTCGCACAAAGGCTGGACGAGGCGCGCGAGCGCGAGCGTGACGGCGTGCTGCGTGCGGACGAAGAGGTCCGTGCGCTCTATCAGTGAAGCAGGAAAATACACTTCAAAAAAACATAAAGGAGAGCACAAGAAGATGAAACTCGTATATACCGGAAAGACCAAGGACGTATTCGCACTGGAGAATGGCAACTACCTCCTCAAGTTCAAGGACGACTGCACCGGAAAGGACGGCGTGTTCGATCCGGGCGAGAACAGCGTGGGACTGACCATCGAGGGCGTGGGCAACGTCAATCTGCGCATGACCAAGCACTTTTTTGAAAAGATCAACGCCGCCGGCATCCGCACACACTATGTTTCCGCGGACCTGAAGGAGACCTCGATGGAGGTCCTGCCCGCGAAGGTCTTCGGACACGGCCTCGAGGTCATCTGCCGTCTCAAGGCGGTGGGCAGCTTCCGCCGCCGCTACGGCGAGTACATCGCCGAGGGCGCCGACCTGCCCGCCTATGTGGAGACGACCTTCAAGAACGACGCGCTGGGCGATCCGCTGGTGACGAAGGACGGTCTTGTGGCGCTGGGCGTGATGACCGAGCAGCAGTATGACGACATCAAGGCCATGACGCAGAAGATCACCGAGCTCGTTGCCGATGACCTGCGTGAGAAGGGACTTGTCCTCTACGACATCAAGTTCGAGTACGGCTACGCACCGGACGGCAGCGTGATGCTCATTGACGAGATCTCCTCGGGCAACATGCGCGTTTACCGCGACGGCAAGTACGTCGACCCCATGACGCTCTCCGAGCTGTTCTTTGCGTAATGGGGGGCTTTTTCGGCGCGGTCTCGGACCGCGATGTCGCGCTGGATGTCTTCTTCGGCACGGACTATCATTCTCACCTCGGCACGCGCCGCGGCGGAATGGTGCTCTTTGACAAGAAGGAGGGCTTCCAGCGCCAAATACACAACATTGAAAATACGCCCTTTCGGACGAAGTTTGAGCGGGACCTCGCGGACTTCCGCGGACACGCGGGGCTCGGCTGCATCAGCGACAGCGACCCCCAGCCGCTGCTCGTGCGCTCCCATCTGGGCTTGTACGCCATCGTGACGGTCGGCATCATCAACAACACCGACGAGCTGGTGAAGGCTTATCTCTCCGACAAGGGCCAGCAATTTCTGACGCTGAGCAGCGGCCGCGTGAATGTCACCGAGCTGACCGCCGCGCTCATCAATCAGGAAAACGACCTTGTCTCCGGCATCCTCCACGCGCAGGAGGTCATCGACGGCTCCATGACGATCCTGATTTTGACCGAGGAAGGAGAGCTGATCGCCGCGCGTGACAGCATGGGACGCCTCCCTGTGCTGATCGGACAGCGCGAGGACGGCTACTGCGTATCGTTCGAGTCCTTCGCCTATCATAAGCTCGACTATCAGGACGCCTATGAGCTGGGGCCGCGGGAGATCGTCCGGCTGAACGCCAAGGGCTTCCAAACACTCTCTCCCGCGGGGAAGCAGATGAAGATCTGCGCCTTTTTGTGGACCTATTACGGCTACCCGAACTCCAACTACGAGGGTGTGAACGTGGAGCTGATGCGCTACCGCAACGGCGCGATCATGGCGCGGGATGAGGCGGAGCGCGGCGGCGTGCCCGAGGTGGATTTCATCGCCGGCGTGCCGGATTCCGGTGTGCCGCACGCCATGGGCTATGCCAACCACAGCGGCAAGCCCCTTGCGCGCCCCTTTGTGAAATACACCCCGACCTGGCCGCGCTCCTTCATGCCGGAGGATCAGCAGGTGCGCAGCAGAGTGGCGCGCATGAAGCAGATCCCCGTGCCGGAGCTGATCGAGGGGAAGAAGCTGCTGTTTGTGGATGACTCCATCGTGCGCGGCACGCAGCTTCGTGAAACGGTCGAGTTTTTGTACAGCGCCGGCGCGGCGGAGGTCCATATGCGCTCGGCCTGCCCGCCCATCATGTACCCCTGCCGCTACCTGAACTTTTCGCGCGGCAACAGCGCCATGGACCTGCTCGCGCGCCGCATGGTGCAGGAGCTGGAGGGCAACGAGGGCCAAAAGCATCTGGAGGAATACGCCGACAGCCGCACCGAGCGCGGAAAATGCCTGCTGCATGAGATCTGCGCACAGTTCGGCTTTGATTCACTCTCCTATCAGTCCCTTGACGGGCTGCTGGAGGCGATCGGTATTGACAGGGACAAGGTCTGCACCTACTGCTGGACCGGAAAGGAATGACATTATGGGCATCTCTCACTCGGAAGCATACGCGGCCGCCGGCGTTGACATCGAGGCGGGCTATCAGGGCGTAAAAATGATGAACCGCTATGTGCAGCGCACGCTCACAGCCGATGTGATCTCCGATCTCGGCGGCTTCGGCGGGCTTTTCTCGCTGGATCTGCACGGGCTTGAAAAGCCGGTGCTGGTCTCCGGCACGGACGGTGTGGGCACCAAACAGCGCATCGCGCAGCTCATGGATCGGCACGACACCGTCGGCATCGACTGCGTGGCGATGTGCGTCAACGACATCATCTGCTGCGGGGCGAAGCCGCTGTTCTTCCTTGACTACATCGCCATCGGCAAGAACATCCCGGAAAAGGTCGTGTCGCTGGTCTCGGGCGTATCCGAGGGCTGCGTACGCGCGGGCTGTGCGCTCATCGGCGGCGAGACCGCCGAGCACCCCGGCACGATGAAGCCGGACGACTATGACCTTGCGGGCTTTGCCGTGGGCGTCGTGGACCGTGGCAAAATTCTGGACAAGAACAAAATGCAGCCGGGAGACGTGGTCATCGCGCTGCCCTCCAGCGGGCTGCACTCCAACGGCTACTCGCTCGTGCGTAAGGTGTTCGATGTGGAGAACGCCGACCTCGGGCGGTATTACGGTGAGCTGGGCTGCGCGCTGGGCGAGGAGCTGCTGCGCCCGACAAAGATCTATGTCCGTCCTGTGTTAGCGGCCATCGAAGCCGCCGATATCCGCGGCATCAGTCACATCACCGGCGGCGGCTTCTATGAGAACATTCCGCGCTGCATTCCCGACGGCCTGTGCGCGAAGATTGAAAAGAAAGCGCTGCGCATCCCGCCGATCTTCCCCTTGCTCTCGCGCATGGGCGGCATCTCGGAGCGCGATATGTTCAACACCTTCAACATGGGCACAGGCATGGTGCTCGTCGCTGCAAAGGACAGCGCCGACAAGGCGCTCGCCGCGCTGCATTCTCTCGGTCAGGAGGCCGGCGTCATCGGTGAGATCGTATTGGGCGAGGAAAAGGTGGAGCTATGCTGACACCCGCCCGCATCGCCGTGCTGGTCTCCGGCGGCGGCACGAATTTGCAGGCGCTGCTCGACGCGCAGCGTGACGGAAAAATGCCGCACGGCGAGATCGTGCTGGTCGTTTCTTCCCGCGCGGGGGCCTATGCGCTCACGCGGGCGGAAAACGCGGGTGTTGCGGCGCGCGTGCTCACGCCCTCCTGTGGGCAGGAGCCGTTTGAAAACGAGCTTTCCGTGCTGCTGCGCGAGCAGGAGATCGACCTCATTCTCCTCGCAGGCTTTACGGTCATCCTCAGCGCGGAATTTACAAAGCAGTGGCCGCGGCGCATCCTGAATGTCCATCCGTCCCTGATCCCCGCCTTCTGCGGCAAGGGCATGTATGGCCTGCGGGTGCATGAGGCCGCGCTCGCGCGCGGCGTGAAGGTCACGGGCGCGACGGTGCACTTTGTCAACGAAATTCCCGACGGCGGCGAGATCCTGCTGCAAAAGGCGGTGGAGATCGCGCCGGACGACACGCCCGAAACGTTACAGCGGCGCGTGATGGAGCAGGCGGAATGGCAGATGCTGCCGCTTGCGGCAGAGCGCGTCTGCGCGGAGATCGTAAGAGAGAAGGAGCAGAAAAATGACTGATTTTCTGGAGTTTTTAAGGGCGACCTCTTATCCCGGCCGCGGCATCCTTGTCGGACGCCGCTGTGTGTATTATTTCATCATGGGGCGCAGCGAGAACAGCCGCAACCGCGTCTTTGTCAAGACAGAGGACGGCATCCGCACCGAGGCGTACGACCCCGCCAAGCTCTCTGACCCCAGCCTCATCATCTATCATCCCGTGCGCACGATGGGGCGCGACCTCGTCGTGACGAACGGCGATCAGACCGACACCATCTGCGAGCACGGCGACTTTCGCCGCGGCCTCATGACGCGCGAATACGAGCCGGACGATCCGAACTGGACGCCGCGCATCTCCGCCATCATGCACGAGGACGGCTCCTTCGAGCTGTCCATCCTCAAGCGTAAGGATGGGCGCTGCCTGCGCGAGTTCTTCTGCTACGAGGGCTGCGACGAGGGCAAGGGCTATTTCATCAGCACCTATCGGGGCGACGGCAGCCCGCTGCCGACCTTTGCCGGCGAGCCGATGGAGGTGAGCGTCCCCTCGCCCGAGGAGGTCTGGGCGGCGCTCAACGCGGACAACAAGGTCTCCCTTTATACGAACATGAACGGCGAGGTGAAGCTGTTCAACAAAAACTTAGGCGACTGAGGAGGACGATATGAACGAGCTGGAACTCAAATACGGCTGCAACCCCAACCAGAAGCCCGCGCGTGTTTTCATGAAAAACGGCGCAGCCCTTCCCTTTACGGTTCTCAACGGCAAGCCCGGCTACATCAACCTGCTCGACGCCTTCAACTCCTGGCAGCTCGTGCGCGAGCTGAAGGAGGCGACGGGCCTTCCCGCCGCGGCGAGCTTCAAGCACGTCTCCCCCGCGGGTGCGGCGCTCGGCCTGCCGCTCGATGAGGTGGACAAAAGGGTCTATTTCGTCGCGCCCGGCGCGGCGCTCTCCCCCATCGCCTGTGCCTATATCCGCGCCCGCGGCGCGGACCGCCTCTGCTCCTACGGCGACTGGGCGGCGCTCTCCGACGAGTGCGACGCCGCCACCGCCGCGTATCTGAAAAACGAGGTCTCCGACGGCATCATCGCCCCCGCTTACAGCGACGAGGCGCTTGCCATCTTAAAGACGAAAAAGGGCGGCAGGTACAATGTCGTGCAGATCGACCCCGCCTATGTTCCCGCGCCGCTGGAGCAGAAGGATGTTTTCGGCATCACCTTCGAGCAGGGGCACAACGACTGCAAAATCGATGAAAGCCTGCTCCAAAACATCGTCACCGAAAATAAAGGCCTGCCCGAGAGTGCGAAGCGCGATATGCTCCTTGCCCTCATCACGCTCAAATACACCCAGTCCAACTCCGTCTGCTACGTCAAGGACGCTCAGACCGTCGGCGTGGGCGCAGGCCAGCAAAGCCGCATCCACTGCACCCGTCTGGCGGGACAGAAGGCGGACAACTGGTATCTCCGCCGCCATCCGAAGGTGCTCGCTCTCTCGTTCGTGGACGGCATCCGCCGTCCCGACCGCGACAACGCCATCGATATCTACCTCTCTGACGAGTGCGACGATGTGCTCGCCGACGGCGCGTGGCAGCATATCTTTAAGGAGCGCCCCGAGGCGCTCACGGGCGAGGAAAAGCGCGCTTGGCTCGCGCAGCAGCGCGGCGTGACCGTCGGCTCGGACGCCTTTTTCCCCTTCGGCGACAATGTCGAGCGCGCGCGCAAGAGCGGCGCTTCCTACATCGTCGAGCCGGGCGGCTCGATCCGCGACGACAATGTCATCGAGACGGCGAACAAATACGGCATCACTATGGCGTTCACGGGTATGCGCCTGTTCCATCATTAAGCAAGGAGGAATTTCTCCATGAAGCTCATGATCATCGGCGGCGGCGGCCGCGAACACGCCATCGTTAAAAAGCTGAAGGAAAATCCCGCGGTCGAGAAAATTTACTGTCTGCCCGGCAACGGCGGCATCGCCGCCGACGCAGTCTGCGTCAGTGAGATCGGCGCGAAGGACATCCCCGCGCAGGTCGAATTTGCCAAGGCGCACGGCATTGATTATGCCGTTGTCGCGCCGGACGACCCCCTTGCCCTCGGCGCGGTGGACGCGCTGAGTGCGGCGGGCATCCCCTGCTTCGGCCCTGACAAAAAGGCCGCCGTCATCGAGGCGAGCAAGGCGTTTGCAAAGGACTTGATGCAAAAATACAACATCCCCACCGCAAAATACCGCGTCTTTACCGACGCGCCCTCCGCCTGTGCCTACATCGACGCCGAGGGCGCGCCCATCGTCGTCAAGGCGGACGGTCTCGCGCTCGGCAAAGGCGTCGTCGTCGCGCAGACAGTCGAGGAGGCGAAGGCCGCCGTGCGCGCGATGATCGAGGATAAGAGCTTCGGTCAGAGCGGCGCGCGCGTCGTCATCGAGGAATATATGGAGGGTCCCGAGGTCTCGGTGCTGAGCTTCACCGACGGCGAAGCGCTCGTGCCGATGGTCTCCTCCATGGACCACAAGCGTGCGCTCGACGGCGACAGAGGCCCCAACACCGGCGGCATGGGCGCGGTCGCGCCGAACCCGTATTATACAAAGGAGATTGCGGCGGAGTGCATGGAGAATATCTTCCTGCCGACGATCCGCGCGATGAGGGCGGAGGGCCGCCCCTTCCGCGGCTGCCTCTACTTCGGGCTGATGCTCACCAAGAGCGGCCCGAAGGTCGTGGAGTACAACTGCCGCTTCGGCGACCCCGAAACGCAGGCGGTGTTGCCGCTGCTCAAAAGCGACCTGCTCACCGTCATGCAGGCGACGACGAATGGTACGCTCGCGGACGCGAGCGTGGAATTTTCGACCGGTTCCGCCTGCTGCGTCGTGCTCGCGTCCGAGGGCTACCCCAAAAAGTATGAGAGCGGCTTTCCCATCACGATGAGCGAGGAGGCCGCCGCGCACTGCTATGTCGCGGGCGCAAAAAAGGATGGCGATACGCTCCTGACCGCGGGCGGGCGCGTGCTCGGCATCACCGCCGCCGCCCCCACGCTGAGGGCCGCCGTCGAGGAGGCGTACCGGCTGGCGGAGGGCGTAGCTTTTGCCAACAAATACTGCCGCGGCGACATCGGCAGCGCCGCGCTCGCGGCGCGGGAGGAGAGAGGATAAAATGGTATTTCGGACCTATGTGGAAAAGCGGCAAGGTCTCGCGCCCGAGTGCGAGGCGCTGCTGACGGACTGCCGCGATTTTCTCGGCGTGCAGGGCCTGCGCGCCGCGCGTATCTGGAATCGCTATGATGTAGAGGGGATCGAGGCCCCTCTCTTTGAAAATGCCTGCAGGAGCGTGTTCTCCGAGCCGCCGCTGGACCTTGTGTCCGACGCGGCGGACACGCAGGACGCCTGCGCGGTCTTTGCCGTCGAGCCCCTGCCCGGTCAGTTCGACCAGCGCGCAGACAGCGCAGCGCAGTGCATCCAGCTTTTGAGCCAAGGCGCTCGCCCGACCGTGCGCACGGCAAAGCTCTACGCGCTCTATGGCACGCTGACGGATGCCGATGTCGAGGCGGTCAAGCGCTATGTCATCAACCCCGTCGAAAGCCGCGAGGCGAGCCTTGCAAAGCCCGAAACGCTCGCCGAGGAGCTTGCCGAGCCAAAGCGCGTTGCGTCCGTCGAGGGCTTTACCGCCATGGACGAGGCCGCGCTCTCCGCGCTGCTCTCCTCCATGGGGCTTGCCATGGATATCGCCGACCTCAAGGCGCTGCAAGACTATTTCCGCGAGACCGAGCGCCGCGACCCCACCGTGACCGAGCTGCGCGTGGTCGACACCTACTGGTCTGACCACTGCCGCCACACGACCTTCTCCACCCACCTTGACGAGATCCGCATCGACGATGACGCCGTCAAGGGCGCCTATGCGCGCTATCTCGCCGCGCGCGAGGAGGTCTACGGCGCGGAGAGGGCTGCCAAGCGCCCGCAGACGCTCATGGATATTGCGACCATCGGCACAAAGACGCTCAAAGCCCGCGGGCTGCTCCCCGAGCTCGACGAGAGCGAGGAGATCAACGCCTGCTCCATTCATGTGCCCGCCGTGGTGAACGGCAAGGAGCAGGACTGGCTTTTGATGTTCAAAAACGAAACGCATAACCACCCCACCGAGATCGAGCCCTTCGGCGGCGCGGCCACCTGCATCGGCGGCTGCATCCGCGACCCGCTCTCCGGCCGCGCCTATGTCCATCAGGCAATGCGTGTGACGGGCGGCGGCGACCCGAGAAAGGCGCTTGCCGAAACGCTTTCAGGCAAGCTCCCGCAGCGCAAGCTCGCCCAGACCGCCGCGGCGGGCTACTCCTCCTATGGCAACCAGATCGGCCTTGCTACCGGCCATATCGCGGAGCTGTACCACGAGGGCTATGTCGCCAAGCGCCTTGAGTGCGGCGCGGTCGTCGCCGCCGCGCCCGCGAGCAATGTCGTGCGCGAGCGTCCCGCGCCGGGTGATGTGGTCATCCTGCTCGGCGGGCGCACAGGGCGCGACGGCATCGGCGGCGCGACCGGCTCCTCCAAGAGCCACGATATGAAATCGCTTTCCACGATGGCGAGCGAGGTGCAAAAGGGCAATGCGCCCGAGGAGCGCAAGATCCAGCGTCTGTTCCGCGACGGCGCGGTCACGCGCCTCATCAAGCGCTGCAACGACTTCGGCGCGGGCGGCGTGTCCGTCGCGGTCGGCGAGCTGGCGGACGGACTCATCATCGACCTCGACGCCGTGCGCAAGAAGTACGAGGGCCTCGACGGCACGGAACTTGCGATCTCCGAATCGCAGGAGCGCATGGCGGTCGTCGTCGCACCGGAGAACGAGGCGAAATTCATCGCCGCTGCCGCGGCGGAAAACTTAGAGGCCTACCGCGTGGCGGTCGTGACCGAAAGCCCCCGCATGGTCATGCGCTGGCGCGGACAGACGATCGCCGACCTCTCCCGCGCCTTCCTCGACACCAACGGCGCGACGAAGCACGCCTCCGTCGCCGTCCCCGCGAGGGAATGTGCCGCTCCCGCCGCAGCTCAAACGCTGCGCGGCATGGCGGGCAGCCTCAAGAGCGCGTCCCGCCGCGGCCTTGTCGAGCGCTTCGACTCCACCGTCGGCGCGGGGACGCTCCTCATGCCCTTTGGCGGCAGGACGCAGCGCAGCCCCGCGCAGGCGATGGCGGCGCTCCTGCCCGTCCTCCCCGGCGAGAAGACCGCGCAGGGCAGCGTGATGACCTGGGGCTGCGACCCCGACGCGCTGAGCGCCGACCCCTATCGCGGTGCGCACGATGCGGTCTATACCTCGGTCGCCAAGCTCGTCGCCGCAGGCGCAGACTATCATAAGGCGTACCTTTCCTTACAGGAATTTTTTGAAAAGCTCCGCAATGAGCCCGCGCGTTGGGGCAAGCCCTTCGCGGCGCTCCTCGGCGCGCTGGACGCGCAGCTGGAGCTGAGCGCCGCCGCCATCGGCGGCAAGGACTCCATGTCCGGCAGCTTTCTTGACCGCGATGTGCCGCCGACGCTCATCTCCTTCGCCATCGCGCCGCTGCTCGAAGGCGAGCTGCTGACGACCGACCTGAAGGCGGTGGGCCACGGCGTCTACCTCTTCGCAGGCAAAACGCCCGAGCAGCAGGCCGCCGCGTGGGAGCGTTTCACCGCGCTTGCGCGCGCGGGCAAGGTCGCGAGTGCGTGGGCAGTCGAAAACGGCCTTGCCGAGGCGGTGATGAAGATGTCCTTCGGCAACGAGATCGGCTTCGCCGCGGAAAATACGGCGCTCGACTGGTTCGCCCCCATGCCCGGCGCGATCGTCGCCGAACTGACCGATGAGGTCTCCGACGCCGTGCGCATCGGCGTCACCACAGTGGAAAAAACCATTGCCCTCGGCACGGACAGTGCCTCCATCGAAGAGCTTGCCGCGCTGAACGACGCTGTGCTCGAAGCCGTCTACCCGACAAAGACGCGGGACAGCGGCACGGTCGAGAGCTTTTCCCATGAAACGAAGACGCGCGTCGCCCCCGCCGTCAAGCAGGCGCGTCCGAAGGCACTCATCCCCGTTTTCCCCGGCACGAACTGCGAGTACGACACGCAGCGCGCGCTTTCGGAGGCAGGCGCGGACGCCGAGCAATTCATCGTCCGCAACCTCACGAGCGCCGATGTCGCAGACAGCGTCGAGCGCTTTGCAGCTGCCGTCAGGACCGCACAGATGATCGTCATTCCCGGCGGCTTCTCCGGCGGCGACGAGCCGGACGGCAGCGCCAAGCTCATCACCGCGTTTTTCCGCAACGCCGCCGTCCGCGAGCAGGTGACGGCGCTGCTCGAGCAGCGCGACGGCTTGATGCTCGGCATCTGCAACGGCTTCCAGGCGCTCATCAAGCTCGGCCTCGTGCCCTACGGAAGGATCATGGATACCGACGAGTCCTTCCCGACACTCACCTACAATGTCATCGGCCGCCACCAGTCCAAGCTCGTGCGCACGCGCGTGTGCTCGACGCGATCTCCGTGGCTTGCGGGAACAGAGGTGGGAGATATTTACACCGTTCCCATTTCGCACGGTGAGGGGCGTTTTCTCGCCTCGCAGGAGCTGATCGAACAGCTTGCCGCAAACGGCCAGATCGCCACGCAGTATGCGGGCCTTGACGGATATGCTACAATGGATACTGCTTTCAATCCCAACGGCTCCGTCTGCGCCATCGAGGGCATCACCTCCCCCGACGGGCGGGTGTTTGGCAAAATGGGGCACAGCGAGCGCATCGGCCCCGCGCTTTACCGAAACGTGCCGGGGACTTACGATATGCACCTGTTCGCCTCGGCGGTGCGTTACTTTAAAAAATAGGAGGGCAAGTCATGGCCTATTACTATCCCGATCCGTCTCATACCTTCAGCGAGTACCTGCTCGTACCGGGCTACACCTCGGAGGAGTGCGTGCCCGACCGCGTTTCGCTCAAAACGCCGCTGGTCAAATACCGCAAGGGGCAGGAGGACTGCCCCATCAGCCTGAATATCCCGATGGTCTCGGCGATCATGCAGTCGGTGTCGAACGACACGCTCGCCGTCGCGCTTGCCAAGGAGGGCGGGCTTTCATTCATCTTCGGCTCGCAGTCCATCGAAAGCGAGGCGGAGATGGTGCGCCGCGTGAAGAGCAGCAAGGCGGGCTTCGTCGTCAGCGCCTCGAATCTCACGTCTGAGCACACGCTGGCCGATGTGCTCGCGCTCAAGGAGAAAAACGGCTTCTCCACCGTCGCCATCACTGAGGATGCCATGCCCAACGGGAAACTCCTCGGCATCGTCACGAGCCGTGACTACCGCGTCAGCCGCATGAGCACAGACCTCAAGGTGCGCGATTTTATGACGCCGCGCGAAAAGCTCATCACTGCTCCCTCCTCCACCACGCTCAAGGAGGCCAACGACATCATTTGGGAGCACAAGCTCAACGCCCTGCCCATTGTGGATGAGAACGACTGCCTGCGCTACTTCGTTTTCCGCAAGGACTACGCCGAGCACAAGGAGCACCCCCTCGCCCTCCAGGACGCGCAGAAGCGCTATCTGGTCGGCGCGGGCATCAACTCCCGCGACTACCACGAGCGCATCCCCGCGCTTGTTGAGGCGGGCGCGGATATTCTCTGCATCGACTCGTCCGAGGGCTACTCTGTCTGGCAGAAGAAGGTCATTGACTTCGTGCGTGAGAACTACGGCAATACCGTGAAGATCGGCGCGGGCAATGTGGTCGACCGCGACGGCTTCCGCTTCCTCGCCGAGTGCGGCGCAGACTTTGTCAAGGTCGGCATCGGCGGCGGTTCCATCTGCATCACGCGCGAGACCAAGGGCATCGGCCGCGGTCAGGCGACCTCTCTCATCGAGGTCTCCGCCGCGCGCGACGAATATTTCCGCGAAACGGGCGCCTATGTTCCCATCTGCTCCGACGGCGGCATCGTCCACGACTATCACATGACGCTCGCCCTCGCCATGGGCGCGGACTTTCTGATGCTCGGCCGCTACTTCGCCCGCTTTGACGAATCGCCCACGAATAAGCTCCTTGTCAACGGCGTGTATGTCAAGGAATACTGGGGCGAGGGCTCGAACCGCGCGCGCAACTGGCAGCGCTACGACCTCGGCGGCAAGACGGGTCTTGCCTTTGAGGAGGGTGTGGATTCCTATGTCACCTACGCAGGCTCTTTGCAGGATAATGTCGCGCGTAGCCTTTATAAGGTCAAATCCACCATGTGCAACTGCGGCGTGACCACGATCCCCGATCTTCAGAAGAACGCGAAGCTCACGCTCGTCTCCGCCACCAGCATCGTCGAGGGCGGCTATCACGATGTGATGCTCCGCTCCACCGGCAAGGGGAATGACTGAGCAGGGGCGCGCCAATTGACAACGCAAAGCGCATCCAGCTTATCGCTTATTGGGCGTAGATTTTCAGAAATTCGCAGATCTGCGCCGCGTTCAGTTTTTTTCGCAGGGTCGACCCCCTCCCCCGCCGCCCGCGCGGGGCGGCGGACGCGGCAGGGCAAAAAAACGGCGGCTCGAAAGCCGCTGCACATAACGCTTATCAAAAACAACGATGACCCTTGGCCGATCTCCTGCGTTTCACGGCCAAGGGTCATCCATGGTTCTTAATATCTAACATCATTGACTACCTCTCTTTCTGCGGAGTCACGGCATACAAGATCTTTCCTGTGCTGGGGTACTCTCTGCTATGCAATGCACCGTTGCGCGGTTCTCATGATGCGGGGAACATTGGAGTGTTTTTCTCAGATCCCTTGCAGCCGTCTTCCCCGTGCCGCCACGGCTCGGGGGTATCCTCACTGTACATTGGACTCACCTTTTTCTGTACTTAAAGGATAGCATCTTTTTGTGGGGACTGCAATTCGCAAAACAGCAGAAAAAAGCAGCGAAAAAACTGTTTGAGCTAATGAAATTCCGCACGATCCCGAATTTTCGCTTGACCGATTTATCGCTTTATCATATAATGGTATTGTTGGGGTACGGAGCCTTTGTTCTCCGCGCACGGACGCCATCCCTCCATCAGCGTGTCGTTCTCCATGATAAAGGACCGGGCGGTGTCCTGCCCCCACGAGATGTCATACTTGCCCATGAGATAGTCGCTCAGCGCCGTTCGGTCAGTAAAGCGCAGCAGTCGGTAAGGCTCCTGGAACGCCACCTTTTTGATGAAATAGAGCGTCCCGTCCTCCGCGCACAGCAGCACACCCACATGCCCGACAAACAGCAGAGATCCCTCCTCGGTCGGCTTATCGTGAAAGAACACCGTGATGAGGCGTATCCTCTCGCTGTCGCGGAAGCTCACGCCGCGCTTTCTCCACTGCGCCTGCACGGTACGCACATGGCGCCTGACCTCCGTGCTGTCCTCCGCTTTCATGGAGGCATACAGCGCGCGGAAATCGTTCAGACTGCTCCCGCCCAGTGCCTTCGGATCGGCCTTCAGCGTTTCCTCGTCCACGGACAGCACATCCTCGCCCGCGTCGAAGTCGGTGTCCTCCTCAAAAGAGAGGAACTCCCCGAACAGGCTCATGGCGGTGATGCGACAGTTATACCCTGGAAAGGCGCTGTTCTTCGCTGTCCACAGATCCTGCATCTCATACGGGTCGTACTTTGTCTCCGTTATCCCTGCTGTTTCAAAGCCCTGCGTGAGCCACTCCGCGCTCACGCTGTCGTTGAAGCGGTCCACGCGACTGAAAAAGTCCTCCATGCGCTCCTCCGACACCCCCGCGTCGGAGAGCAGCCTTTCCAAAAGCTGCCGCGACGCACTATCGTTCAGGTTCGTATATTCGACCGTGTCCGCCGCCGGACGCTGCTCGGCCGAGCCGTCCTTCCCGCCGCAGCCCGCGAGCGCGGAAACGATAAGCGCGACACGGAGCAGCAGCGCCGCGCCCCTCTGCTGTATTTTCGTGGCTTCGATCCATCCTTTCTTTTTGCTGACAAGCATCAATGTGTTTAAGCGTTCCTTTTTGCGCCGCACCCCTTTGACTGCATATTTGCCCACAGACAGCGAAAAGCCGCCCCGCCGGGGATTTCCCTCCGGCGGGGTGGCCTGTTTCCTGTTATGCCGTCCGTCTGCTCCATCGCTTTCTTGCATGGAAGTCGGTCATCGTGCGCTCTTGTAGTGTGTTTTCTTCTGCCGGCAGCGGCTGCGCTTTGGCAATGCCTGCGTCGATTTTCACCGCTGCCTGCCGCCGCATCTCCTCCGTGATGTGGGAGTAGGTGTTCAGCGTGGTGGCTGCGGAGACATGGCCCAGGATGGTGGACAGCCGAAGACCACCAGTTTACTGATGGTTACGATTCTTGCGGCAGGAAGAAGCAAGCTGCTGCCGCAGGCATCAGGTCAGGGGAGAAAAACCGTAGCTGTTGGACAGCGCGTCAATTTTCTGTCCTGCCTTGCACATGGGACAATCCTTGACAAGGCTAGTCACATATCCGGGGATATCCTCCGGTGAAAACAGGCTGATCACGGGAATGTCGCCCACCTGCTTCAAGGCGCTGAAGACAGCTGCGACCCCCTGCGTGGTGCCACCGTAATACTCGATGCACTCGAGTGCGCGAGCCGCAGTCTTTCCCGAATTCACCGTGGAGATCAGCAGCAGGACATTCTTTTCGGACACCATGGGGCGAAGATTATTCCGGAAGATCAGAAGTCCGTTGGAATCGTGCTCCGGTGTGACAACGCAGACATTTTTTTCACTGCTCAGGGAAAAGAGATTCTTCTGAGAGAGCTGGCGGGCGAGAAATGTACCGATGACCTCGCTGCCGTCCAGGCAGACGACCGTATCGATCTCCTTTTCATAGACATAGTGATTGGCAAGAGAGGCGGCAGCGATATCGGCCATTGCACATTCATGCTTCATGCGGGTGATGTCGAGATAATGGCTGTTGTGAGAGTGGCGGGTCACAAAATGCCCATGGTATGCGGTCAGCTTCAAATCGTTTGCTTCTCTGGATTTGATGATCATTGAACTCATAGCTCCGTCCTCCTTTTTGTTTTTTATGCGTTGATGGGAAAAGAGAGAATTCAGCGATTCTTTTTAGCTTCCAGATAGTCGTTCAGTTCGGAATTGATGATATCCGTGATGAACATGTGGCCCGGGGCATGGGTGATAGCAATGGGCGGCTTCGCATTTTCGACCGCCGCCTGCGGCGTCACGCCGCAGGGCCAGAACACGGGAATCTCACCCTCGTAGAAATCAACCGCCTCGCCGTAGTCAGGCTTCATCACATCGACAACGCCGACCTCGGCGGCATCGCCCATGTGGACGGGCGCGCCGTGGACATTCGGCATTTTGACGGTGATGTCATACGCCTTTTTGGCGTTTTCCGGCGTCATGGGGCGCATAGAGCAGACCATGGGGCCGCAGAACGGACCGGCCGGCTCGGTCATGATATTGGTCTTGAACATCGGTACATTGCGTCCTTGCGCGATGTGACGGATCTCGATACCCTCGCGCATGAGCGTTTCCTCGAACGAGAATGAACAGCCGATCAGGAAGCCGACATAGCCCTCTTTCCAGTAGTCGCTCACATCGGTCAGCTCCTTGCCATCCCACTTGCCATCGCGGTAGATGCGATACTTGGGAATGTCGGTGCAGATGTTGCCGCCCTCGCCCATATCGTGCGTCTCGGGCGTACCTCGGATAATCTCAAGGATCGGGCAGGGGAAGGGGTTGCGCTTGGCAAATTCCTCAAAATCTCCCGCGTATTCCGGCGGAAGGATGATAAGGTTGGCCTGTGCGTAGCCGCGACACATACCGGCGGTTGGGAAGTCAATGACACCCTCGCGGATGAGCTTGCGAACCTCGCTCGGCTTCTTATCGATATAAGGGGTAATATCAAAGGCCATGTGTCGTTCCTCCTATTACTATTATTTTTTGTGTTTTAGGGCTGCGTCAACGATTCATGGCGCCGCGCAGGCAGCGCAGCGCAGCGCGCTGGGCAAGCAGCGCCTCCTGTGCGGCGGTGATGGACACCTTTTCAAAGCGCACCCTGTCGCCCGCTTTGAGTTGGGCGAGGATGCGGAAGTCCGCGGAGATGACATTGGCGATCTTCGTGTAGCCGCCGGTGGTCTGGCGGTCGGCCAGCATGATGATCGGCCTGCCCGCAGAGGGCACCTGAATCGCGCCGAAGGCAATGCCATCGGAGATGATGTTGCCGTCCTTGATGTGTTCGATCAGCTCGCCGTCAAGGCGGCAGCCCATGCGGTCGAACTCCGGTGTAAGGGTGTAAACGCTGCTGAGAAAGGTCATAGCGCCAAGCTCGGTGAAGGCGTCGTCCTGCGGGCCGAGAACGACACGCAGTTTATACTCTGCGCGCGGCACGAACTCAGGCGAAATGTGGCGCACGCCGAGGTTCTTGAGGTCGGCCTTGGGCGCGCGGAAGGCGATGACGTCGTCCTTTTGCAGCTTGCGGCCCTGATAGCCGCCGATCTTCGCTTTCATGTCCGTTGAGCGGCTGCCCATGACCACGGGGATATCGAGTCCGCCCGCGAACGCCACGAAAGCGCGGCAGCCGGTGCGCAGCATGGTGAAGCGCAGCGTCTGACCCGCGTTCACGGGAACGGCGCGGTAGGTGTCGATGCTCTGACCGTCGAGCGTTGCGCCGAGGTCTCCGCCGGTGATGGCGATGATGTTGGGTGCATCAAAGCGGAGGTGGGGCCCCATCATCGTGCATTCAAGCACAGCCTCGCCCTCATCGTTGTCGACGAGGATGTTGGCGATAGACGCGCTGCGCGGATCCATCACGCCGGAGACGGACACGCCGTACTGCTGGTAGCCGATGCGGCCGAGATCCTGTACGCTGGTGAGCATGCCATGGTTGAGAATGGTGATGCTCATGCCTGCTCCGCCTCCTTTCTCGGGTAGGTGTGGACCGTATAGCCGCTGGAGGCCTCCAGCGCGGCGATACGGTCAAATTCCGCCTGATCGATGGCGTAGAACTTGATGTACTGGCCTGCCTTGGGCAGGATGGGAACGGCGCGGCCAGGGTCGTACATGCGCACGGGCGTGCGGCCGATAAGCTGCCAGCCGCCCGGGGAGTCGATGGGATATACGCCCGTCTGGCTGCCGGCGATGCCGACGCTGCCGGCGGGAATCCTGACACGAGGCTGGGCAAGGCGCGGCGCGGCAATTTCCTCGCTCATACCGCCAAGATAGGTGAAACCGGGGGTAAAGCCCAGCATATAGATGAGATATTCCGTGGAGGTGTGAATCCGGATGACCTCCTCAGGCGTTTTGTGATTGTGCTCGGCAACAAAGCCAAGGTCGGGGCCCATTTCCTCCCCGCCGTAGAGCACGGGGATCTCCAACACATCGCTTGGCGGAATCTGGATGTGGTCAAGCTGATTGAGCAGGCCCTTGAGTTTCTTGACAAGCGCACCGTAGGGGATGACCTCAGGGTCGTAGTGAACCATCAGCGAGCGGTAGGTCGGCACGAGTTCCACGATCCCGGGGAGTTTGCTCTCGGTGAGCGCGATGCTGAACGCACGAATCTGCGCGTTGATGTGCTCACTGATCTCGTTGCCGAATTCCACGGTTACGGCTGAGTCGCCGCTGAGCAGGAATCTGACGTCGGACATATCGTTCTCCTTTCAGGCGGAGCCGGTCTGTGGGACAGACCGGCTCGCGGAATGGTGCAGGTTCGTTACGCGAAGAGCTTGGCAAGGTTGGGCAGCGCCGTGACGGCAAGGTAGCCTGCGACACCGACCACGCACCAGCCAAGGATCTGCAGCCACACGGGGTGCTTGTACTCGCCGACGATGGACTTCTTGTGGCAGCCAAGCAGCATGCAGCACAGGGAAATTGGCAGGATCAGGCCGTTGAGTGCGCCAGCCAGGATGACCATGCGCTTTGCACCACCAAGAATTGCCATAACGAGCGTGGAGAAGGCGATAAAGCCGACGATGAACCACTTGTCATTCTTGGCGATGAAGGGGTGAACAGTCTTGAGGAAGGAGACAGAGGTATAGGCCGCGCCAATGACGGAGGTGATACCGGCAGAGAACAGTGCGAGACCGAAGAGACGGTAGCCGATGTCGCCGGCAGCAAGGCGGAAAGCCTCGGCTGCGGGGTTGGCAGCGCTGGTGACGGCCGTGACATTTTCCGCCACGACGACCGTACCGGCCGTGCAGACGCCGAGCACGCACAGGAACAGCAGAATACGAACGCTGCCCGAGACGCAGATGCCGGTCAGGACGGACTTGCGGAAGTGCTTGACTTCCTCAGGCTTGCCGCCCCAGCCCGCATCGAGCAGCTTGTGTGCGCCGGAGAAGGTGATGTAACCGCCGCAGGAGCCGCCGAGCAGCGTGACCATGACGGGAATGAGTTCCTTGGGATTCTCAGGGGTAAAGATATGGGCGACCGCATCGCCGACGGGGGGCTTTGCCATGAAAGCCACGACCAGCATGACGACGATAATAATGCCGCCGAGGATCTGGGCGACCCTGCCGACGATGTCGTTTGCCTTCTTGGAAAGGAAAATGCAGATAGCAAGCACGCCGCCGATGATGACACCGGCCTTTTCGGGAATGCCGATCATGGCATTGAAGCCGAGTGACACGCCGCCGACATTGCCGATATTGAACGCAAGACCGCCGAGTACAACAAGCACGACAAGAAGATAGCCGAGACCGGGAAGGACCTTATTGGCAATCTCCTGACCGCGCAGGCCGGAAACGCCGACGATGGACCATACATTGGTCTGCGCGATCATATCCATGATGATGACGCAGACGATGACGAAAGCGAAAGAAGAGAGATACTTTGCGGTGAATTGCGAGGTCTGGGTCAGAAAGCCGGGGCCGATGGCGGATGTCGCCATCAGAAAGGCCGCGCCAAGGCTGACGGACAGTGAGCGCTTCTGGGTAGTTTCGTTACTCATGATCATCCTCCTGAAATATTGCCGCAGTGCGGCAGATTTGGGGTGTTGGTCTTTGCGGAACGGAACAGCTGGAAACGAGGCTCTTTTTATACGATCTCGCGGATGGGGGCAATCTCCACGCCACGGGCGGTGAGCTGCGTGCGGATATTTTTGACGAATTCGACGGCCGAAGGGTTGTCACCGTGGACACAGATGGAGTGAGCCGCGATTTCGACCTCCTCGCCGGTGATGGCCGTGACCTTGCCCTCGGTGACCATGCGGACGGTGCGCGCGATGGCCTCGTCCTTATTGTGGATGACGGCGCCGGGCAGCTTGCGCGGCACAAGCGAGCCGTCGGCCTGATAGGCGCGGTCGGCAAAGACCTCGTTTGCGACGCGCAAGCCCAACTGCTTGCCTGCATCAATCATCTTGCTGTTGGCAAGGCCAAGCAGGATAATGTTCTTGTCTACCTCGGCAATCGCCTCGGCGATGGCAAGCGCCAGATCCATGTCTTTACCAGCCATGTTGTAGAGAGCGCCGTGGGGCTTGCAGTGCTGGAGCCTGATACCCTCTGCCGCAGCGAAGGCCATCAGCGCGCCGAGCTGATACTTGACATACGCCTTGACCTCCTTGGGCGAGACGACCATGTTCCTGCGGCCAAAGCCCATCAGATCGGGGAAGCCCGGGTGTGCGCCGACGGCGACGCCTGCCGCCTTGGCTGCGGCAACGGTCTTTTCCATCACCAACGGATCTCCTGCGTGATAGCCACAGGCCACATTGACAGAGGAAACATGCGCGATGACCTCGTTGTCGAGCCCGATGGTATACGCGCCGAAGCTCTCGCCGAGGTCGCTGTTGAGATCTACCTTGTACATACTGAAATACCCTCCCTTTCATAGTTGGTCTACAAGGTTTTCGAGCAAACGGCGTTCCAATTTAATCAATGGGAGCGCTATTTCAAAAATGCCTGCTCTCCTCTCCCTTGATAATGTCATTTTACAGGATACCGCCGGAAAAAGCAAGAATAATAATACAAGGTCTTAGTTGTCATAACAGCAGCATGAGCCTGTTTTGCAAAATGCGATTTTGCAGGTCGGCAGTGGCAGTCTTTCTCCTTGATGATAGCATCCCGCGTCGCGGGGCGACCCCGGCGTGGGTTTTCTGTTATTTCATCGGGCGAAGGATTTGGGCATCAAGGACACTACAAAGCCCTCACCGGAGCAGCTCCGGCGAGGCCTTGCCTTTGACCACATAAAATGCCACAGACATGTGTAGAACACATGGGAAACTCAGGTCTCAAGATGTTAGAGAATGAATTAAAATCGAGAAAAAACCGCTAAAAGCGACTAAAAGTGCAGAAAAAAGCAACAGCTCTTTGATTATGGCATCCCACGCCGCAGGGTGCCCCTTCCACCGCGGAAGGGAGGCCGATCTGCATCAACTCTATTCCTGTTCGGGGCAGTTGGAATGACGGCAACAAGTTATGCAGTTTCTGTAGTCCTTCTTTTGTCAATCTGCTTGCAAACTGTGGCCAATTGGCAGGGATACTTTACAGTTGCGGGCATGGTAAACATTCCAGTAGAAGATGAAATATGAGACTCAAAGAAAGTCCAAGCAGGCAGAAGTAGGCCAATATCGTGAAAAATCAGCGGTACAGTCCACAAATGTGAAACTGTACCGCTGTCTACATAATAATTCACTACGGAAGTATTGCTAATGCATCGGCTCACTTTTTATGCTTAAAGCAGTTTGAGTTACACATTCCTCTACAAGTTCAGACTATCTAAAAATTCTCGGGCGACCTCATCCACATCCCGTCCGAGAACATCGACCTGATAGATCAACTCTGCCATTTGTTCCGTTGGAATCTTCCCGGAAAGCCGGTTCAGAATGCCCTCCAGTTCCGGATACTGTTCCAGTACATCCTCACGGACAAAAAAGGCACCATTGTAATCTGGGAAAAAGCCCTTGTCATCCTCAAGGATTTTCAACCCCACCTTGCGGTTCAGGCCATCCGTTGCATAGACCACAGAAACATCAAAGCTGCCGTTTTCAATGGCAGCATACTTCAGCCCCATGTCCACAGGCTTGGCCTCTTTGAAATGCAGCCCATAAGCCTCTGTGAAGGGACCGTATTTCATACTGCCTTCCAGTGTAAAAAACTCCTGTTCTGCGCCGAAGGTTAGTTGCCCTGCGATCGGAATCAGGTCACTGATGCAGTTCAGGCCGTATTCTTCCGCCAGAGCCTGCGGTACACCGATGGCATAGGTGTTATCGAAACCCAGTTGATCCAACAGCGTCATACCATAGTCCTGTCGGGAAACCTGATTGACATACTCATAGATAGACATTCCCGCCGGTACATCGTCTACATCCTGCCCGAAGAAGGTGGTCAGCAGGGTACCATCATAGGAGATCATAAGGTCGCAGGTGTGATTGCTACCGACCATGGCTTTGAAATTATTCACCTGAGACATCTGGTCACCGATGTTGACTGAGAGGCCTGTTTGCTCCTCCACCAGCATTTTGACCATGTGGTGCATAAGCTGTGTTTCAGAATAGTCCCCATCATAAAGAGAGAGATCACCGGCGGAAGTCCTTCCGTAAGGCAGCAGAAGCAGAAAGCACATCAGCAAACCAGCCACAGGGATCCACATTTTTCGAGAACCGCCTCGGCTGCGGCGAGCCTGCCGCTCCAACCACCCCAAAAGTGAATCCGCCAGAACTGCAATGATCATCAGGCAGCCGGTGCCTGTAAGAATCAGGCGCATATCCTGAATGCGGATACCGCGATTGATGATGCCGCCAAGGCCTCCGCCACCCACAAAAGCCGCGAATACCGCAGTGCCGATGGCATTGACAACAGCGATGCGAACACCTGTGAACACGGTCGGGATCGCCAATGGGAACTCGACCATCAGGATGCGGTATGGTTTGCTCATGCCCATGCCGCGAGCGGCTTCCTTTACACCGGGATCGACCTGCTGCAGTCCCAGGCAGGTATTGCGGACGATGGGCAGAAGAGAGTAAAGTGTGATGCCTATGATCACGGTGATTTTTCCAGCTCCGAGAAAGACCATAATGATGCCAAGCATGGCCAGTGAAGGTATGGTCTGAAGCAAATCAACGACCCGCAGAATTACAGGGCGAGTTTTCGAGGAGACATAGGCCCAGATGCCAAGAGAGACTCCGACAAGAATAGACAGCAGACTGGCGGCAAGGACAATAAAGAGGTGTTCCAGCACAAGGTTCCAGCTCATCAGTTCCCCTCCTTTCGAAGCCCCTTCGGTGTCACTCTTTTCTGCAGAAGGTCTACAAAAGCTCCAATTACGACAGCCAACAGCGCAGACGGGATCGCACCAAGCAGGATCAGCGTATTGTTATTGGACGATGTTCCCTGATAGACAAAGCCTCCCAACCCACCAAGCCCGATCATTGCCGCAAGCACCGCCCAGGATACCGTGTAGATGGCGGACATGCGAAGCCCTGCAATGATGCTTGGCATTGCCAAAGGAAGCTCAACTCGCAGCAGGGACTGAAGTTGAGACATGCCGCAGCCTTTGGCGGCCTCCAGATATTTTTGCTCCACACCCAAAAGACCGGTGTAGGTGTTTTTCAGCACCGGAAACATGGCGTAGATGGACAGCGCAATGATGACAGTCATTGGCACCATACCCAGCCAGAGAAATAACACGCCGATAAATACGAGCCCGGGGATCGTCTGTAAAACAGAGATGACAGGCAGCACGATACCGGATATCCGGGGCGTTCGGGAAAGGGCAACGCCAAGCAACAGGCCCAGAAAAAATCCGACGGTCACGCAAATCAGGACATAGCCAGTATGAACCAGGATGGCATGCCCCAACATGGCACCGTATGTATCGAAGAGAGCTCTCATTTCTCATCACCCCACAGTGTCTCTGCAACGGCGCGGGCCACACTGGTTTTGGTGACGATGCCGGCTACAGTATCGTCCTCGTTGAGGACGATCACATAGGAGGCGCCGGATTCCAGCAGATAGTCAAAGGACTCCTTTGCATCATCTCCGATTCGAACCGTCCGTGCAGCCTGGCGGATGATGGGATCGATAGTCTTCAATTCCTTACCCCATGCGCGGATATCCCCGATGGAAACTGTTCCGGCATAACGGTTGCATTCGTCCACCACCAGCAGGGTGTCCACGCTGTGGCGTGCCATCCGCTCGGCACATTCCAGAATACCGCGATCCCGTTGGACGGACTGCACATTGGTGCGCATGAATTGTTCCACCTTAGAAGGCGGCTGCGTACCAGAAGCATGCTTACCCAAGAAACTTCGGACTCTTTCGGTGGCGGGGTTTTCCAGCATCTCCTCAGGAGAGGCCATCTGCACAACTTCTCCGCCATCCATGAAGATGATGATATCGGCCAGCTTCAGTGCCTCATCCATGTCATGGGTGACAAAAATGATGGTCTTGCCAAGACGCTGCTGCAGGTTTTTCACCTCGTCCTGAAGAGCCTCTCGCGTTTGCGGATCCAATGCACCAAAGGGTTCGTCCATCAGTACAATAGGCGGAGAGGCCGCCAAAGCCCGTAGGACGCCAATGCGCTGCTGTTGACCGCCGGAAAGCTCGGAGGGATACTTTTCAGCATAGTCCTCCATATGAACCAGCTTCAGCATCTCCTGCACGATCTTAGCACAGCGGGTCTTGTCGTATTTGAGGAGTTTTGGGACAACGGAAATATTCTGGGCTACGGTCATATTTGGGAACAGGCCAATCTGTTGAATCACATAACCGATATGTCGGCGCAACTCCACCTTGTCCTGCAAGCGGATGTCCTTCCCATTGATGGAGATGATGCCGGAGTCCGGTTCCAAGAGTCGGTTGATGAGTTTCATGGTGGTGGTCTTACCACACCCGGATGGGCCAATCAGTATCACGAACTGTCCATCCGGAATCGTGAAATTCAAATCTTTCAGGATGATGGCTTTTCCATAGCTTTTGGTGACATGCTCAAATTGAATCATAGGGCCTCCTTTCGGGGTGGCTGCGCAACTTCGCAAATCTTGAATATCCACCTTCTAATCTGAAAATGAGTATGAATATATAATTTTATATTATCGTATTTTCGGATAAAAGTAAAGTTAGGTTCCTATCAAGAGGATGCTTTTCCCTGTGGCTTTCTTATTTTCCGGCAACGCCACAGTAAAAGCTATAGACAAGCTTCCGTTGTTCAAACAGGGGGGCACAACCTAAAATCCACACCCGGTGTTGGCAAGGGATTCTTCGCTGATTGCCGCTCCAGTCTGACCTCAGCCCCTTTGCGCTGAGCTTTGGCCGGCGCCTTAGAGCAGCGCTCAAGTACCTCTCTTGGTTTGACCGTGATCAGATAACTTGTAAGAAATACTGTTTTACCTCCTGACGGTGTCTGTGATCGATGCGGACAACAGAAGTGTTACGGCCAGAGCACTGCCATTGTCATTGCTTTCCTCCACCCAGACGCGGCCGCCGTGGAGCCGCGCAATCTCCCACACCAGCGGAAGGCCGAGCCCCGCTCCGCCAAGCTCGCGGCTGAGTGACTTGTCCACGCGGAAAAAGGGCTGAAAGATGCTCTGCCAGAATTCCTGTGGGATGCCGCGGCCAGTGTCCGCTACATGGATGACCGCCTGTCTGTCCCGCTGCTGAACATCTACATTCACCATACCGCCGGGATGGTTGTATTTGACGGCATTCTCCACCAGGTTGGAAAACATACGGCAAAGCAGAATATTGCTGCCGACAACAGTAATATTCTCCCCTTCACGTTCACGCGAGAGGGAAATCCCGTTGCGCTCGGCCAGCGGGGCGAGGTCGGCAAAGACCTCGTCGATCATGGACGAGAGCAGAATGACATCGTTGCGCGGAACGGACTGAAGATCGCTCATGTCCAGCAGCGCATGCGTAAGCCGACTGAGCCGCTGGACTTCGTCCTGCAGGGCGGCGAGGAACGCCGCGCTTTCCGGCGGAATATCCGGATGCTCATCGGGGAAAAGCTCCAGTTGTGTTTGCAGTAGCGTCAGCGGCGTGCGCAGTTCATGGGCGGCGTTGCCGACGAACTGCCGCTGAGCGTCAAAGCCGCGGCTCAAGCGCTCCAGCATTTCATTGAGGGCGTGGGTGAGGGAGCGAAGCTCCGGCAGGGTCTCTTCGTCGAGCCGGATCTCGGAAAGGTTGCTTGTCTTCACCTGTTCGGCCTGTTGCGCAAAACGGCACAGCGGACGCAACGCATGACCGCTGACGAAATAACATCGTCTGATGGTATTGCCGCCGAAATGCTCTGATTAAGTGCTGTGAGGGTAATCTCTGTGAATAGATGAAGCCAGATATGCTCGCTTTTGAACAATGCCACGCAGAGGGAAAAACAAGCGATTTTCAACCCTTAGATGTGCAAAAGCAGGCGGCACTCAACCGAAGTTGAGCGCCGCCCGTTTTACTGCCAACCCCTGTCCGGCATCTGCCGGACAGGAGTTGCGCCTGATGAAAACACTCAAACGGCGCAAACAATATATTGTGTTTTTATATTGACATTAAACACAATATACGGTATGATTATTGCGCTACACATTCTCGCTTAGGAGGAGGGAGGCATCACCATGCGCATTGGCGGATTACAGAAACTGACGCTGCTGGACTACCCCGGCAAGGTCGCCTGTACGGTGTTCCTATCCGGCTGTAATCTGCGCTGTCCCTATTGCCATAATCCGGGCCTGGTGCTGCCGGAGCAAAGCGAAGGGTCGGAAATACCGGAAGCGGAGGTACTTTCCTTTCTGGAACGGCGGAAAGGAAAGCTGGACGGTGTCTGCATCACCGGCGGGGAACCAACGCTCCAGCCGGAGCTTCCGGAGTTTCTTGAAAAGCTTCGCCGTCTTGGCTATGCCGTCAAGCTGGACACCAACGGCACCAACCCCGCCATGCTCAAGGCGCTTCTGCAGGAGCGCGTTCTTGACTATGTGGCGATGGACATTAAGAACAGCCCTTCTCGTTATGCGGAAACCTGCGGCGGCATCGACTGCCTTTCCAGGGTGCGGGAGAGCGCCGCCCTGCTGATGGACGGCACGGTGGACTACGAGTTCCGCACCACCGTCTGCGCCCCGCTGCACACGCCGCGGGACATGGAGGAGCTCGGCCGCTGGCTGAAGGGCGCGAGGCGCTATTTCCTCCAGCCGTTTGCGGACTCGGGCGCGCTGGTCGGCGGCGGCGTGAGCCCCCTGAGCGAGGACGAGATCAAGGCGCTGCGGGACAGCGTTTTGCCATACATACCGAACACACAGATCCGCGGACAATAGAGAACAGGAGGAGACAAGCATGTACCAGGTCATCAAACGGGACGGAAGAAGGGTGGATTTTGACCTTGCCAGGATCGCCAATGCCATCACCAAGGCGTTTGACGCGGCGAAGATCCCCTACAACACAGCTATCATCGACCTGCTTGCCCTGCAGGTAACGGCGGACTATGCCGGCAAGGTCAGGAACAACGAGATCGGCGTGGAGGACATTCAGGACAGCGTGGAGGCGGTGCTGCAGCGCGCCGGGTATGCCGCCGTAGCGAAGTCCTATATCCTCTACCGGAAGAACCGGGAGAAGCTGCGGGAGATGCACTCCACCGTGCTGGACTATAAAAAGCTGGTGGACGACTACCTGCGGGTGTCGGACTGGCGGGTCAAGGAAAACTCCACCGTCACCTACTCTGTGGGCGGGCTGATCCTGTCCAACTCCGGCGCTATCACCGCCAACTACTGGCTCAGCGAGATTTACGATGAAGAGATCGGCGATGCCCACCGCAGCGCGGATCTCCATCTGCACGACCTGTCCATGCTCACCGGCTACTGCGCCGGCTGGAGCCTCAAGCAGCTCATTCAGGAGGGGCTTGGCGGCGTGACAGGCAAGATCACCAGCGCCCCGGCCAAGCACCTTGCGACACTTTGCAACCAGATGGTGAATTTCCTCGGCATCATGCAGAACGAGTGGGCGGGGGCACAGGCATTCTCCAGCTTCGACACCTATCTCGCGCCCTTCGTGCGCACGGACAAGCTCAGCTACAACGAGGTCAAGCACTGCATCGAGAGCTTCGTCTTCGGTGTCAATACGCCCAGCCGCTGGGGAACGCAGGCCCCGTTTTCCAACATCACGCTGGATTGGACGGTGCCCGCCGACCTCGCCGATCAGCCCTGTATCGTGGGCGGCAAGCCCATGGACTTCACCTACGGCGACTGTCAGGCGGAGATGGACCTCATCAACAAGGCGTTTATCGAGGTGATGATCGAGGGCGACGCCAACGGCCGCGGCTTCCAGTACCCCATCCCCACCTATTCCATCACGAAGGATTTCGACTGGTCCGAGACGGAGAACAACCGCCTGCTCTTTGAGATGACCGCCAAATACGGTACGCCCTATTTCTCCAACTATATCAACTCCGACATGGAGCCCGGTGACGTGCGCAGCATGTGCTGCCGCCTGCGCCTGGACCTCCGGGAACTGCGGAAAAAGAGCGGCGGCTTCTTCGGCAGCGGTGAGTCTACCGGCTCCGTGGGCGTCGTGACCATCAATCTGCCCCGCATCGCATACCTTGCCAGGGACGAGACGGATTTCTTCGCCCGACTGGACCGCATGATGGATATTGCTGCCCGCAGCCTGAAGATCAAGCGCACAACGGTAGAAAAGCTTTTGGAAGAAGGGTTGTATCCCTATACCAAACGCTATCTCGGCGGCTTTGATAACCATTTCTCCACCATCGGCCTTGTGGGCATGAATGAAGCGGGGCTGAACGCCAACTGGCTCCGCAAGGATCTGACCCATGAGGAAACGCAGAATTTTGCCGTGAGGGTGCTCAAGCATATGCGTGAGCGGCTGAGCGACTATCAGGAACTGTACGGCGACCTCTATAACTTGGAGGCAACCCCGGCGGAATCCACCGCCTACCGCCTGGCCAAGCACGACAAGGCGCGCTATCCCGATATCATCACCGCACACGAGGGAGGGACGCCTTACTACACCAATTCCAGCCATCTGCCCGTTGGCTACACCGAGGATGTGTTTGCGGCGCTGGATGTGCAGGATAAGCTTCAGACCCTCTATACCAGCGGCACGGTGTTCCATACCTTCCTTGGTGAAAAGCTGCCCAGCTGGCAGTCTGCCGC
>CEAH01017587.1_pt1 | contig 43757 bp, 47 predicted proteins | sample 557571 | NCBI WGS metagenome assembly CEAH01 (sample SAMEA3182092, study PRJEB8094) | gut metagenome | biome: human; feature: gut; material: Stool; isolation source: human stools | place: Canada | collected 2013-11-25
CCAAAGGGTCTTCGACCCTCTGGACTCCCTTTTTCGCGATTGAGTTGGTGACGACTTCATACTTTACCCGCGTGTTTATTTGGGGGAACGGTGCATCCTCTTGCGCAGCTTCTTCCGAAACGTTTCGCGGTCGAACAGCAGGAAGCCAATCGTCCGCTTCACCAGCCCGGTCTGCTCCGGGATGAAGCCAATCATGCGGCTCGGTGCGTCCGCCGCGCCCATCTCGTGCGCCGCAAGCGCCGCTTCCGCCGACTGGTCGCACACCAGCGTCCGCAAATCCAGCGCGTTCTCCCCCGCGAACACCATGTCCTCGAACGGGATGTTCCGCAGCAGCTCCGCGTCCGCTTCGGGCAGCTGCCGCAGCGCCCCCTCGAAGGGCAGCGACATTGCCAGCTGCACGCCGGGATTGTCAAGCGACTGCATCACGCCCGTTCCGGCGAAGGTATCGTGGAAGTCGCGCACGAACTGCAGCGCGTGATGCTGGACGCAGGTCGACAGGAAATGCGCGGCTTCATTGCGCCCCTCCTGCGCGTACACCGGGACGACACGCTCATTCTGCCGCTCGAAGCCCACGCAAGGCGCCTCGTCGGAGGACAGCAGGAACTCGCGGAACGCGCCGGACATGGCGGGCGGCATCGGATAGAAGCAGTGCACAGGAAAATCATACGCAGCGGACAAGCGCTCGCTGTTCCGCCCGTCCGCATGGACGTAGTAGACCGGAACCGCGCGCTGCGTCAGCTGGCAGAGCGCCGCCTGCAAGCGCCCGCTGTACCCCATATCAAAGCACGCCGCGCCTTCCGGCAGTTTTTCCTCATAATACGCCCGTGCCGCGCTGTATGCCGCCTGATGACGGCAGCCGTCGTAGAGTTTATCGCGGAAGAAGCGCAGAAACGATTCCCAGCGCGTTTTCTCCTGAAACGGCGATTGCCACGGGAAACCCGCCGCCTCCGCCTGATGGTGCAGTTCGCTTTCCGGCGCGTCAAGCGTGCAGAAGGACAGCAGCTTCAGCGTTTTTTCAGGCGTGTAGACCGTCCAGCGCACCGGCAGCGCCGCCCAGTCGGTCGGATTCGCCATCAGCGCGGGCAGCAAGCACCGCCGCGACGCGGGAATGTAGTCTGTTTCGACAGCATCCGCATCCGTGCGCAGCAGCTCGACTGCCTGCCGCAGCAGCGCACCATCCCGCGCGAGGAACACCAGCCGCTTTACGCCATCCGCCCGGCAGCGGCACAGCAGCCACTTTGCCAGCGCCAGCAGGTGTGTGCCGACGGCGTAGTACCCCAGCCGCGACGGATACGCCGCAAACGCGGAATCCGCCGTCGCGGGGGCATAGCCGTCGTCAAAGAAGCGGTTTGCCGCCAGCCCTTGTGCGCACCTGAGCGCCAGCGGCTGCATGGCGTCCGCCGTCGTGAAGCCCGCCAGACACCCGTGTCCCAGATTCGCCATCTGCGTGCAGTCCGCATCCATGAAAACGTCCGCCGGGCGCGGCAGCAGCAGAGCGTGCAAACCCGCTTTTTTCGCGGCTTCCACGTCGATTTTCGCATTGTCGCCGATGTGCAGCACGTTATCCGGCTTCACGCCCAGTTGCGCCGTCAGCTTGCGATAGAGCGCGCCGTTCCATTTCAGCGCGTTCTGCTCGTTCGAGAGGAAGAAGCCGTCCCAGCCGCGGACGCCGCATTTTTCCAGCATCCGCCGAATCGTGTCCGCGTCAAGGTACATGTCCGACGTCAGCACGACGCGTTTTCCCGCCGCTTTCGCCAAATGAAACAGCTGCACGCCGGTTTTGCGCGGGCGGCAGAAATGCACCTCCGCCTCCCGCTCGTTGTAGGTCATTTGCCCCACGCAGTCGTCCGACACGCCCAGATTCTGCATCATGGCGCTGTAAATGTTCCACATCGTCACGTCAGCTTGCGTTTCGGGCAGCCACGCGCGCGCGCAGCTTTCCGCCTCTATCCGCGCCTGTGCGAAGGAGGTCATGTTCCGCCGCGCCGCCCGTTGCCATTTGCCTTCCAGCGTGTGGAAGAGGTCAATCGGTGTGCGGAAGGGGCGCAGAATCAGCGTGTCGAACACATCCAGCGAAATCACCGGGCAGTCGATGCCGTCCAGCCCCAGAATCGCGCGCTTGATGCGCTCCGTCCCGTCCCGCCACGGGGTCATCGGCTGGTCGAACCAGAAGATTTCCGGCAGATTCGCGTCCTCATCAGGCGAAAAATCCGGGCAGAGCGCCGCCGTCAAGCGGCTGATTTCCGGCTGATTCGCCGCCTTCCGCGCCTGCTCCGCCCACATCCGCGCATACCACTTTCGCGCCTTTTGCAGCTGCTGACGCGCTTGATCCGCCCCTTGCTGATGCAGAAATTCATCCGCAAAGGCAAACACCTGCGCAATATCGGCGTAATTTTTGCGGAATTTTGCCGGATTTCCCGCCGCCCCCGTCGAGGACGACGCATGTTCACAGTAGAACACGCCGTCGCCGCGGTGCCGCCTGAAACCCTGCGCAAAGAAATACAGCACGACGGAAAACGCAATGTCCTCCGTCATCACAATGTGCTTTTTCGCCAGCGGCGCGTAGTAGGGCGCGCACCGCAGCCACAAATCGCGCCGAATCACCTTGTTCCAAATGGTATGGAAGCTATAGCACGTCATCGCCTGCTGGAAGAACGCATCCCGCACCGCATTGCCGCGCAGCTCGTCCTCCAGCACACAGTCCGCATGAACCGGGCGCACGAAGCGGTCGCCGTTTTCGCGCTGCCAGACCGTGTCGCCCATCACGAGGTCAAAGTCGTTTTCTTCCGCCAGCGCGACGGCGGCACGGTAAAAATCCACCGACACAAAATCGTCGCTGTCCAGAAAAGCGAGGTACTTGCCCGTCGCCGCGTCCGCGCCGGTCATCCGCGCCGCGAAAAGTCCGCGGTTCTGCGAATGCGTCAGCACCCGAAAGCGGCTGTCGCGCCGGGCATACTCCGCCAGCACCGCGCCCGCGCCATCCGGCGAGGCATCATCCACCAGCAGGAACTCCGCGTCCCGCAGTGACTGCGTGCGCAGCGACTCCAGACACGCGGGCAAATCCCGCTTCGTCCCATATACCGGAACGACCACAGACAGCGTTGCAGCCACCGCGCTTCTCCTTTCTGCCCATCCGAAAACGAGTGATACTTGCCGATTTTGACATGTACATTCTACCATATTCCCGCCCGATTGGCAAGCCTTTCGGGGGATTTTTGCGTCCCCTAAAAAACGGTTCTTCACGGAATCTTGGGGGAAGAGCAGCTTGGGGGCGCGTCTGCGGACGCGCAAAGTTAGGGGCAGGGACGCTGCGCTGCCTGCACCTTTGTTGGCGGCTTCCTTGGAATTGGTCGAACGCGGAACAGTTGGGGCGTTGCCCCAAACCCCACAAGGGACGCTGTCCCTTGACCCTGCAAGGGGCAATTGCCCCTTGACCCCTCCGCGCGATTGGGTTGGTCACACTTTCATGCTCCTTCCGCGTGCAGCTTTTGGGGGCTTCGCCTAAGCCCTTGTTTGCTTCCCTAACTTTCCGTGAAGAACCCAAAAACGCGGTCAGACAGCTTTTTTCGCCATCTGACCGCAGGATGCCCTATTTTGCGGATAACCCGCTTACCAAGTAATATCCTCGCCCGTCAGCGCCTTCCACGCCTTGCGGATATCCTTCTGATGGCGCACGCCGTTCTTCGTGTCCCCATTCCGAATGGTTTCTTCCATCGTGCGCGGGAAATGGACGCACAAATGCCCGTCGAAGTCGTTATCCTTGATGCTGCCGGACAGGTGGGGCATACAGTGCATGGAGGCCAGCACCCATGTGCCGCTGGGCAGCAGGACATACACCGGCTTCTCGTCCCACGAGAACTTGCCGCCCCACGCCGCCTTCATAATCGCGGTATCCTGCGCCGTCAGCGGCTCAGAGTCCGCGTGACGACCCAAGGAATAGAAGCGCAGGCGGAAGGAGGAACCGCTTCTCGGCTCATAGACTAGCACCGTCTGCCCGCTCTTGATGGTCGGCTTGATTTCCGTGTACCACATCTGCAGCTTAATCTGGCTCTTTGCCGGGCCATTGCCGAAGGAGCCGCCGTTATTGCCCGGTTCTGACTTGTTATCGTCCGGGAGCGCGGTATCGCCGGTCACGCAGTCGCCCGTGTACAGCTTCGTCTGCGTGTTCACGCCCGCAATGCCGTCCGGGGCAAGCCCGTTGCGCTTCTGGAACGCCAGCACCGCCGCGCGGGTCGTCTCGTCATAAGTGCCGTTGATGGTCACGGTATAGCGCAGGTTGCTCAGCGCCTGCTGGAGGCGCAGCACCGCGTCGCCCGTCGCGCCGACTTTCAGGTTGGTGTACACCGTCGGCGTGGTGGAATCGACCTGCTTGCCTTCCGCCGTAATCGCGTTGACGGAGTAGAGGATGGTGTACGTCGCCGTATCGCCGTTGCCGGAGCCAGTCAAGCCGTTGCGCAGCTGGAACGCGCGCATGGCAGCGACCGTGTTCGCGCCGTACTTGCCGTCCACCTTGTCCGTCAGGTAGCCCAAATCCTTCAAGCGCTGCTGGACGCTCTTCACGTCGTCGCCCGTGCAGCCGGAATAGAGCAGGCGGGTCGGACGCGTCACGCCCGTGGTCGGGGTGGACGTCGGCGTGCTGATGGCAGCAAGCGCATCCGAAGAATACAGCTTCTTGTAGGTGCGCTTGCCCGCCACGCCGTCCGCGCTCAAATTGTTGCGCAGCTGGAACGACGCAACCGCCGCCATCGTGCCCGTGCCGTAGTTGCCATCCACCGTGCCCGTGTAGTAGCCCAGCGCCTTCAAGCGGCTCTGCACGCTCTTCACGTCATCGCCGGACGAACCTTCGCGGAGGGTGCGCGTGGGCACGATGCCGAAGGACTGCGTGGGGGTCGGCGTGGGCGTGGCAGCCGACGGATCAGCCGCAACCGCATTGCTCGAATAGAGGATTTTAACCGTGTTCGCGCCGACTTTGCCGTCCGCCGTCAAGCCGTTGCGCGCTTGGAACGCCTGAACCGCCGCCACCGTCGCCGCGCCGTAGATGCCATCCAGCGCGCCGGAGTAGTAGCCGAACTTGTCCAGTCGGCTCTGCACGCTCTTCACGTCGTCGCCGGACATACCGGGGCGCAGGATGCGCGTGGGTGCGCTTTCATCCACCGGCTTGGGAGAGGGCGTGACGGAGCTGCCCGCGTCAATCGCGGTGCTGCTGTACAGCGCCTTGACCGTGTCCTCGCCGCAGATGCCGTCGGACGTAAGCCCGTTGCGCGTCTGGAAGCGGCGAATCGCGCTTTCCGTCGCCGTGCCATACACGCCGTCCGCCTTGCCCGTCAAGTAGCCCAGCGCAATCAGCTTCGTCTGCACGCTCTTCACGTCGTCGCCCTTCATGCCCAGCGTCAGCTTGCGCTCGCCCACGCCGTCGGGCTGCGACGTTTCCTTCGCGCCGATTGCGCCTTCGGAGAACAGGCGCTTGCGGGTGTTTGTGCCCAGCACGCCGTCAGCGGACAAGCCGTTCTTCTTCTGGAAGGCAAGAACCGCCGCCTTCGTCGCCGCGCCGTACTGCCCGTCGGAGATGCCGGTCAGGTAGCCCAGCGCCGCCAGACGATCCTGCGTGTACAGCACATCCTGCCCACCCATGCCCTCGCGGAGCGTGCGGGTCGGGATGCCATAGGCGATGTTGTCCAAATCCGCGGTGGGCTTGGGCGTAATCATCGGCTGCGTGACGTTGCCATTGCTGTCGAAGTAGCTTTCCAGCTTGACGAGCGTGTTCTTGCCCGCCTTGCCATCCACCGTCAGCCCGGTCGCCTTCTGGAACGCCATGACCGCCTCAAACGTGGACTGCCCGAACACGCCGTCCACCTTGGAGATGGTGAAGCCCAAGTCCTTCAGCGCCTGCTGAAGCACCCGCACGCGCGAGCCGCTGGAGGTGTACTGCAATTTGCTGTAATCGCCCTTAAACAGCCCCGTCGCGGTCGAAGAGGAGGACGACGAATTGCCGTCAATGTCAATGCCCGTCTGCTTTTCCAGCAGAGCAATCGTCGCGGAACCGGCGATACCGTCCACCGTCAGGCTGTTCGCCTGCTGGAACGCGGTCACCGCCGCCTTCGTGCCGCTGCCGAAGCTGCCGTCCACCGTGCCGGAGTAGTAGCCCAATTGCGTCAAGGCCTGCTGCAAGCGGCGCACATTGTCGCTCTTGTCGTTCTTCTGCAGTTTCAAGGCTGCCGCGCTGCTTGTGATGACCAGCGTCAGCATCAGCACCAGCGCCAGCACACGCACGATGCTCTTTTTCATAGCATTCCCCTCCAAATGTTCCAAAGTACCTGCGGCTATTGTATCAGAAAATCACGCAATTGTAAAGAACTATTACGCATTTGTTACAAGTTGAACTTCCCCAGCAATTCCATCGGGTGGGCGATCAGCACCTTTGCGCCGTTGTCCAGCAGCTCCTGCGCCGTGCGGAAGCCCCACAGCACGCCCACTGGGTTCATGCCCGCGCTGCACGCACAGGTCATATCCACCTTCGTGTCGCCCAGATAGAGGAAATCCGCCGGGGCAATGCCGAGCTGCTCCGCCACCAGCAGCGCGCCCGCCTTGTCCGGCTTCACCGGCACGCCCTCCACCTGCCCGCGCACGACGCTGAACGGTACATCCGGGAAGAAGTGGCTGATGACGTTCTTCGTATCCGCGTCGGGCTTATTGGAGAGCACCGCCAGCTTCAAGCCGCGCTCCGCCAAAGCGTGCAGCAGCTCCGGAATGCCGTCGTAGGGCTGCGTTTTCACCTGCGTATGCTTCTCGTAGTACGCCTGATACTCCGCCTGCACCGCGTCCGCCAAGTCCTGCCGGTCGCGAACCGCCCGCTGCGCCAGAATCTTCGCGCCGTTGCCGACGAGGTAGCAGTATTCCTTCGTCTCCCAGCCGGGCAGCCCGTGCAGGCGCAAGGCACGGTTCATCGCCGTGGCAATGTCGTCAATCGTGTTCGTCAGCGTACCGTCCAAATCAAACAAAACCGCCTGAATCATCAAAAAAATCTCCTTTATGTGATGAATGGATTTCGCGCCGCGCTGCCATGCTAAGGCAGAAAGGAGCGATGAACATGGACAAAAAACGCAAGGATTCCGTCATTCGCGCAACCGTCGACCGTGCCGCCCTGCTGCGCGGGGTGCTGATGCTGACGGCGCTCGCCCTGCTGCTCTGCTTCGGCTTGAAGCCAAGCCGCGCCGCCGCGCCCGACGCCGAGGACGGCGCACTGACCGCCTCCGACGCCTCCGCCCGCCTGAGCGCCGAGTGTGAGCTGCTCCAGCGCGTCACCTTTTCCCCCTGCGGGCACGAAATGACGCGCCGCCAGCGCCTGCCGGCCGAACTTGCCGGCATGACGAAGGACGAACTCGCCGCGAAGTACGACCAGTGGGTCATCACGTCGTTTTCACCCGCGCAGGTGAGCATGGCGCGCGCGCTTGCCCTCTACTGCCCGGAGCATGTTGTGCTGATGCCGGACGAAAGCGGGCAGCTGTGCATCTTCCGCAACCGCTACGGCGACGCGCTGGCGCTGGTGCGCGAACTCGGCGTGCCGCTGAGCGACTTGCCGGACGATGTGCAGGAGGAGGTTCGTCCCGGTCTGGGGTTTGACGACGAGGTCACGCTGGAGAAGTGGCTGGAAAGCGTGCAGTCGTAAATCCCCAACCCCATTGTACGCCGATTCGCGCCGCTTGTCCAGCGGATTTCGCGGTTTTGTTTGCTTCCAGCGAAGAAGTATGCTATAATGATAGCGAACTTTCGCGATAGAGGTGAGCGCATGGCACGAATCGGCATCATGACCTTCCTGCACAATGACAACTACGGGTCGATTCTTCAAGCGTGGGCGCTGCAAAACGCCGTCCGTTCCTTGGGGTACGACGCGGAGCATATCGACTATGTTCCCTCGCAGACGGAAAAGATGAAGAATCTGCTGTGCAGCGGCAATTCGCCCCGCCTGATTTTGGACGGCATGAAGAAGCGCAGCGCGTCACGCGGGCTGAACGAGGGCTTTGATGAGTTCCGGCAGACGCAGATGATTTTGTCGCCCATCTGCCGCGACCAGAGCGCGCTGGCGCATCAGGCGCTGTCATACGACGCGCTGATTTGCGGGTCAGACCAGATTTGGTCGCCGACGTGGCTCAATCCGGCGTATTTCCTGAATTTCACGAAGAAGCCGAAAGTCGCCTACGCGCCGTCGCTGGGCGTATCGACGATGACGGACAGCGCGAAAGGGCGCAAAATCGCCGCATTGATAAGGGGGTTCGCCGCCATCTCCGTCCGGGAGGAAGAGGGTGCGGCGCTCCTTAAAGCGCTCATCGGCAAAAAACCCGCCGTCATGCCCGATCCCGTGATGCTCCTGCCGCGCGAAAAGTGGCTGGAACTCATCGGCGGCGACATTCCGATGGGCAATGATATTCTGTGCTTCTTCCTGGCGGACAATCCCGCGTACTGGACGCAGGTGGAGCAGATTCGGCAGAAAACAGGTCTGGGCGTGCGCGTCATTCCGCGGACGGAATCAGCCCTCCAGTCCGCGTATCCGCTGGCAAAGGGCGTGACCCCCGCGCAGTGGCTTTCTCTGATTGCGGGCGCGAGCATGGTGCTGACGGACAGCTTCCACGCCGCCGCGTTTTCCCTCCTGCTGCACACGCCCTGCACGATTCTCCGCCGCTACCGCGAGGACGACCCCGAAAGCCGCAACAGCCGCGTTGACCAGCTGCTGCGCACGCTGCAAGTCGCCGACCCCACACATCCGGATTTTTCCGTGGTGGACGAGCAGCTTGCCATCCAGCGGAAGCGGGGTTTGGACTTCCTGCAATCCGCCATCAGTCAAGCAGTGTCGCAAGCGACGCCGGCAAAGGCGAGGTAAGCGACAGCCAATCCCCCGTCATCGGGTGATGGAGCGTCAAGGCGCTGGCGTGCAGCGCGAACCGCCCCGGCAATTGCGGAATTTCCGTGCCGTAGAGGAAATCCCCGACGACCGGACAGCCGATGGACGCCATATGCACGCGAATTTGGTGCGTGCGCCCGGTTTCAAGCACCAATTCCACCAGCGCGCGCGTTTTTCCGCGTTTCAGCACGCGATAGTGCGTCACAGACGGCTTGCCGGATGCGGTCACGATACGGCGGATGCTGGCGGCGTCCTCCTTGCCGATGGGCGCGTCAATCACGCCGCAGTCGTCATCCGGGCAGCCCTCCACCACCGCCTGATACGTCCGGATGAACTCCGGCGTATGCAGAAGCGCCTGCAAACGGTGCTGAATATGCGCGTCCTTGGCGACAATCATCAGCCCGCTTGTGCCCTTATCCAGCCGATTCACCGGACGGTAGACGAAATCCGTCGGACAGCGCAAATGAGCGTACAGCGCGTTTTCCAGCGTGTCGTCCGGGTGCAGGGCGCTGGACTGGCTCGCCAGCGGGGCGGGCTTGTCAATCACGAACAGCCAGTCATCCTCATGCGCAATGGTCAGCGGCAGGTCATACGGCTTGACCGCGTACACCGGCGCGTTCTCCCGGAAGCGGATTGCCACCACCTGCCCGGCGCGGACGAAGGCATCCACCGGGGTCACGTCGCCGTCCACCGTAATGCCGCCGTTCCACTTGGCGGACTTCATCGCCGTGTAGCTCACGCCCATCACGCGGCGCAGTACATCGCGCAGGCGCATTCCGTCCTGCTCCGGCAAAACCATATATTCCAACAAAAGCACCTCTTTTCAGGAGATGAAACCAATGAATGACATTCTTGCAATCCTCTCCGGCGGCGATTATGTCTCCGGCGAAAAAATCAGTCAGGAACTGGGCATCAGCCGCGCCGCCGTGTGGAAGCGCATTGCCCAGCTGCGCGAAGAGGGCTGGCAGATTGAAGCCGCCGGCCGCCGCGGCTACCGCCTCATCCCCGGCGACAGCCTCGACCCCATTTTCTGGGTGAATCAGCTGACGACCAAGACGCTTGGACGTGCCATCAACCACTACGAGCACACCATCACATCCTCCAACACGCTGGTGAAGCAGATGGCGGTGCAGGGCGCGCCGAGCGGCAGCCTTTGCCTGTGCGAATGCCAGACGGCGGGCAAAGGGCGGCTGGGGCGCACATGGTCAGCCCCCGCGGGGCAGGCGATCCTGATGAGCGTCCTCCTGCGGCCGAAGCTCCCGCCGAAAAACGCGCCGCTGATTACCCTCGCGACCGCGATGGCAATGGCGCACGCCGTCCGCGAAGTGACGGGCATTGACGCGCAGATTAAGTGGCCCAACGACCTCGTGTTCTCCGGCAAAAAGCTGTGCGGCATTTTGCTGGAAATCAGCGCCGACCTCGACCAGATTGAGTACGTTGTCGTCGGCACGGGGCTGAACGTGCTGCGCGGGGCATATCCGCCGGAGCTGTCTGACCGCGCCGCCGCCTTGGAGGAATTCGCCAATCCGCCCGTGCGCCGGGAGATTGTCGTGCACTACCTGAAGGCGCTGGAGGACAACATGACGTTGCTGGAGGAGCACGGCTTCCCCGGCATACAGGAAGCGTACCGCCGCCACTGCTGCACGCTGGGCAGCCGGGTGCACGTCATCGGCACAGAGATTGACTTCATCGGCACGGCGGAGGACATTGACGAGACGGGTGCGCTGCTGGTGCGCGACGAAAGCGGCGTATTGCAGCGCGTGCTGTCCGGCGACGTATCCGTGCGCGGGGTCATGGGCTATGTCTGAGCTGCGCGGCATCGGGCTGGATATCTGCGGCATCGACCGCATGGCACAGCAGCTTGACAACACGCATTTCCTCCAGCGCATCCTGACGAAAGAGGAAATCGCGTACCTGCGCAGCCGCGGCGCGTCGGCGGCGGACACGCTGGCGGGGCTGTACGCGGCGAAGGAAGCCATCGTCAAGGCGCTCGGCTGCGGCATTGCCTTCCCGCTGACGGAGATTGCCATTTCGCACACGGCGCAGGGGCAGCCGACGGCGGCGCTCTCCGGCGGCGCGGCATTGCGCTATCCGGGGCATCTGCTGCTGACGATTACGCACGATGCGGGCGTCGCGGCGGCATCCGCACTCTATTTAGAATGAAGGAAAGCCTGCTCATGCGGTGATTGGCGTGGGCAGGCGGTTTTTTACTTCGGAATGCGGAATGCGGAATTATTGGGGGGCTTCACGAAATCTTGGCGGAAAAAGCAGCTTGGGGGCGCGTCTGCGGACGCGCAAAGTTACTGCGCAGGGACGCTTCGCTGCCTGCGACCAAGTTGCCATACTACACTTTTCTCTTGGAGTAGATTTAACGGTGTAACAGTTGGGGCGTTGCCCCAAGCCCCACCAGAGGCTCTGCCTCTGGACTCCGCAAGGGGGATCCCCCCTTGACCCCTTCGCGCGATTGAGTTGGTCGCGCCTTCATGCTCCTTCCGCGTGCAGCTTTTTGGGGCTTCGCCTAAGCGATTATTTGTCCGCCTTCAGCCAGCTTTCCCAAATGTCGGGCTGGTAGCCGATGGTGCATTTTTGTCCGCTACGGACGATGGGGGATTTCAGCAGCCACGGGTTTTCCTGAATCGCGGTCATAATCACGCTGTCAATGTTGCAGTAGCACGCGGGATGCTCCTTCGCGCGCTTGTCCTCGCGGTCAAGAAGCCCCTGCATCCCCACGTCCTTCGCCATCGTCTGCAATTCGCGCTCGCCCAGCTTGTGCTTCTTCAAATCCATCACCTGCACCTGCACGCGGCGCTCCTTGAAGAAGCGTTCCGCCTTCTGCGCATCGAAATTCTTCTTGCTGATATAAAGCTGAATCACGCCTTGTTCCTCCTTACGTCGTCGCCCAAGAATTGCAGCAGCATACACTGTTTTCCATCCAGCAAGCGGGATGTGATGCGCTCGGTGTAGCGGCGGCGCAGCTCCTCCACGTTCAAATTGGTGCTGATGACCGTGCCTTTGCCGCGCAGCTGCCGCTCGTTGATGAGGTTGAACCACTGCACAATGGTGATGTTCTCCATCAGCGGTTCAACGCCCATGTCGTCAATCATCAGCACGTCGGTATCCATCAGCGTGTCCATTTCCTCCTGTTTGCCGGAGAAGTACGCGCGGCGGGCGACATCCAGGAAGCGGTAGGCGCTGATCATCATCACGTTGAAGCCGCGCTCCAGCAATCGCTTCGCGATGGCGTGCATCAGGTACGTTTTGCCCAGACCGCTCTGCCCCATCAGCAGCAGATCCATCGTCGCGGCGCTGGGGTACTTTTCGGCGTACTGTTCGCACTGGTGGCGCAGCATGTCCATCAATTGCCGCTGGCTGTACTTTTTGCCCGGCAGCGGCTGGTCGGAGAACACATTCGGGTCAAACGCGGCGAACGACTGCTCCGCCTTTTCGCCCAAGCCGACCTCGCGGTACAGCCGCGCATAGAACGCACTGCGCAGGCACGGACACATCTCGCGAATCGGCTCGCCGACGTAGCCCGTATCGCGGCACTGCTTGCAGCGGTAGACGGGGTCAAGATAATCCGCCGGGAAGCCGCTTTGGCGGAGCAAACCGGCGATGCGCTTGTTCATCACGTCCATGCGGGCGGGCAGGTCATCCGCCGCCGCTTTGCCGTTCAGGATGCCGCGCACGCCGCCGAAAATCAGGTTCTGCCGCTCGGCGAGGTACTGCCCAATCTCCGGGCAGCGGGTGATAACCTCCTGCCGCCGCCGAAGCTCCTCCTGCGAATTTTTGAGGCGCTGCTGCTCGTACTCCTGCTGCAGCGCCTGCATGATTTCCTTACGCATGGCTTTCCTCCCACTCCTGCATCATGGCGTCCATGGCATCCTGCGTCGGCGTGTAGGTGCGCTGGGTGTACTGCTGCTCCCCGACGACCTTCGGCGCGTGCGCGGCGGGTGCGGTGGATTGGCTCGGCTGCTGCTCGAAGCGTTCGCGCTCCGCCTTTGCCGCCTCCATCGTCGTGATGCCTTTTTCCCGGAAAACTTTCAACATCTTGTTGAGGTATGCCATCGGTGATTTCTTCCCTGCCGCCCACGGCGCGCAGCCCAGCACAAACATCTGCGCGAACCGCCACTCTTCCGTCCACTGCTTCACAAGGGCGCGGTCGGCGGCGTTCGGCTTCGTCTTTTCGTCCAGCTGCATCGCCTGATACAGCACAATCAGGAACTCGTTCTGCTCGTCAATCTGCCGCATGTACGCGTCAATTTCCGGCAGCGTGCGCAGGCTGCGGTTCTGCCACGCCATCAGTGTCTGCATCACGTCCTGCAGCGTCGTCATGCCCCATTTGGCGCACTGCTGCGCCGCCAGCAGAATCACCGGGTCAGGGTACATGGTCTGAAAGCTCTTGTACGTCGCTTTCGTCGTGTCGTTGATGGTAATGCTGTAATTGCCCAGCGCGCGCAGGAATTGCTTGATAGGCTCGTTTTCCTTCCGGCTGCCCTCGATATCGCCCGACACATCCTGCTCCGTGCGCACATTCCCCTGCTCGTGCAGCCGCTTCAAAATCCCGTCCAGATACGCAAACGACGGGTTGCTGCTCTTGATGGTCTCATCCACCGCGCGCAGGATTGCATCCGGCGTGAATTGCCAGTCCACCAGCCACTTGCTGTACATCGTCTGTTCCGGCTCGGTCGGGTAGCGGCGCAGGCCTAACTTCTCCAGCACCTTCTTGCTGCCGCTCCAAACGGTCTGGTCGCGCCGGAAAATCTCCTGCGCCTCCTCCACCGTCTGCACCTTTTCGTCCGCCAGCCGCATGGCCATCTGCTCGGCTTTCTTCATGCTCACGTTCTTTCCGTGCTTCTGCACCATGTGGCGCATCATGGCAATCACCACGTCCGGCGGCAGGTGCATCTGCTCCACCCACTCGTAGCATTGGCTGACGTCCTTGCCATGCAGCCGGCGGTCGTTGTCGAACACGCCGTAGATGGCTTCCGCAAATTGCTCGTATGCGGGGTCAATCTGTGCCTGTGCGCCCGTCATCATCACCTGATAGATGTTCTGATAGCGGTACTGCGGCGGATTATCCGCCACGCGCTGCACCAGCCCCTTGCGCTCCCAATAGCGGTATGCCGCGCGAATATCATCCTCCGTCATGTTCAGCTCCCGCGCCATTTGCTGCAAATCGCTGATGGCCTCGTGATGATAGCACGCCACCAAACCGAAGAGGTACACGCGCACCGCGTCCCCCGACGCTTCGGGCAGATAATTAAGGATGAACTGGTTGGGCAGCGGCGTTACGTCAAACAGCGCCGCCTGCTCGTCAAAGGAAAACATCGCCATGCAAGCCGACCTCCGTACCTTCTTCCGACAGGTTTCCCTCCTATTATACCATGCTTGCTTCAAGCCGTCAAATGTGGTATAATGGAATTTGTTCATGCGGATTTCTGCATAAAAAGGGAACGGATATACATCATCAGGAGGATTCTCACCTATGGGGCGTACAGTAGTCATTGCGGAAAAGCCGAGCGTGGGGCGCGATATTGCCCGCGTGCTTGGCTGCCAGAGCAGCGGACGCGGCTGCCTGACGGGCGGCGACTGGGTCGTGACGTGGGCGGTCGGGCATCTGGTGACGCTGGTTGAGCCGGACGAGCTCGATGAAAAGTACAAGCGCTGGTCGTTTGATACGCTGCCGATTCTGCCCGCCGAAATCCCCTTGAAAGTCATTGCCAGCAGCCGCGATCAGTTTGCCGTCGTCCGCAATCTCATCAACGCGCCGGAAACCGACCGGCTCATCTGCGCAACCGACGCGGGGCGCGAGGGGGAGCTGATTTTCCGCTACATCTACGAAAAAGCGGGCTGCAAGAAGCCTTTCGACCGCCTGTGGATTTCCTCCATGACGGATGAGGCGATTCAGGAGGGCTTCCGCGCCATCCGCAGCGGCAGCGACTACGACGGCTTGTACCGCAGCGCGCAGTGCCGTTCACAGGCGGATTGGCTTGTGGGCATGAACGCCAGCCGCGCTTTTACCCTGCGCTATGACGCGCTGCTGTCCGTCGGGCGCGTGCAGACCCCAACGCTGGCGATTCTGGTCAAGCGGCGGAAGGAAATCGAGGACTTCAAGCCGGAAGAATACGCGACCGTCACGGCGGATTTCGGCGACTACCGCGGCATGTACTTCCGTGAGGGCTTGGAGCCGGACACGCACATCCCCAAAATCAACGACGCGAAAGCCCTTGCCGCGCAAATCAAGAATCAATCCGCCACAGTGATAAGCGCCGAAACCACCCGCCGCCGCGACCTGCCGCCCCAGCTCTACGACCTGACCAGCCTCCAGCGCGACGCGAACCGCCTGCTCGGCTTCACCGCCGACAAGACGCTCAAGCTCGCCCAGTCGCTCTACGAAACGCGCAAAGCCCTCACCTACCCGCGCACGGACAGCCGCTATCTGCCGCCGGACATGATTCCGCGCGTTGTGCAGACGATGAAGGTGCTGCCGGAAAGCTATCAGGCGCTTGTGCCGGGCGCGCTGCCGGATGGGAAGCTGCCCGTCAGCAAGCGCACGATTGACGAAACGAAGGTCACCGACCACCACGCGATTTTGCCCACGCCGAAGCGAATCAATCTGGACAGCCTGCCCGAAGACGAGCGGCAGCTGTACGATATGGTCGTCCGGCGGATGCTGACGGCGTTCTATCCCGCGTGCGAGTACGACGCGACGAAGGTCATCACCGGGGTCGGCGAGCACCAATTCCGCACGAACGGGCGCGTCGTGCTGCAAAACGGCTGGCGGGATGTGCCGCCGCTGGCGAATCCGCCGAAAGCCGGGCGCGCGAAGAAAAAATCCGCCGACGCCGAGGAGGAAACCGCCCTGCCCCCGCTGTCCCCCGGCGACACGCGCACCGTCCGCGCCGCCGAGGTCAAGAGCGACCAGACCAAGCCCCCGGCGCAGCACAACGACGCATCCCTGCTCTCCGCGATGGAAACCGCCGGGCGCGAATCCACCGACGAGGAAATCGCGCGGCAGATGAAGGGCAGCGGCATCGGCACGCCCGCGACCCGCGCCGCCATCATCGAGCGGCTGATTCAGGTCGGATACGCCATCCGCAAGGGCAAGACGATTCTGGCGACGGACAAGGGCGTGCAGCTGATTCAAATTGTGCCGCAGGAGCTGTCCTCCCCTGAAATGACCGGGCGCTGGGAACTGGCGCTCGACCAAATCACCGACGGCAAGCAGGACGCGGACAGGTTCATGGACAGCATCCGCAAATTCTCCACGTTTCTGGTGAATTTCGCCCGGAATAACCGCGCCGACGTGGTGTTCCCGGATGATGGGCATCGAAAGAAGCGCGCGCAGTCATTCGTCACGCGCGGCACGAAAATTGACGGCTGCGTCTGCCCGGTCTGCCGGAAGGGCGGCGTGCTGGAAAGCCCGCAGGCGTTCTTCTGCTCCCGCGCGGCGGACGGCTGCCACTTCACCCTCTGGAAGGACTGCCTGACGCGCGGCGGCGGACCGATGCTGACGGAAAAGCTGCTGCGCCTGCTGCTGGAAAAACAGGTTGTGCGCGGCTCAACGGGCGCAATCACCCTGCTGGACGGCGCGATTTCGTTCTTCCCCAACGGGTCGGATCGCGCCAGCGCCTGCCGCCCGCTGACGTACGAGAAAAAGCACCGCTGATACGCCTTGCTTTTTTCCGCTAATGCGTGTACAATAGAGTGTGTTTCTAAAATGAGACCGGTGCAGTTTCGAGCAGATTTTCTTGCAATTCAAGGATGAAAACCGAAGGTTTACTGGCGGTAAATCGAGGTTTGAAGACGCAGAAGTGCAAGAAAAGATGCCGAAAATGCTGCCGGGCGAATTTAGAAACACACTCTAGGAAATGAAATGGAAACGCCGGTTTTTTTCCGGCAGAAAGAGGTCTTACAATGGCTGCAAAGCTCCGCAAGCGTGAGGAAATCCCCGCGCAGTACAAATGGGACTTGTCGCACATTTATCCTGATGATGCCGCGTGGGAGGCCGCTTTGGCGGATGTGCTTGCGTCCGGCAAGAAGTTCGCCGCGTGGGAGGGCAAAGTCGCCGAGAATCCCCGTCAGGCCATTCGCGAGTATTTCGACTTGAATCAGCAGGCTGAGCCCGTTTTCTCCTATGCGTTCCTGCGCGGCGAAACGGACAACGGCGACCCGGTTGCGCAGGGACTTCGCGCGCGCGCGTCCCAGATGGGCGTACAGCTGTCCACCGCGATGTCCTTTTTTGAGCCGGAGCTGCTCTCGCTGGATGATGCGCTGCTGGCGGAAATCGCCGCTGATCCGGCAATGGCGGATTATGACGCGTTCCTGCGCAACCTGATTCGCCAGAAGCCGCACACGCTGCCTGCCGAGCAGGAGAAGCTGCTCGCCATGATGGGGCAGGTCGCCCAAGCGCCGAACCACATCTTCGGGATGCTGACCGACGTGGATATGTCCTTCCCGCCCGTGCAGATGCCCGACGGCACGACTGCTGAGCTGACCGAAGGCACATATTCCCAGTTCATCCGCTCTGACAGCCGCGACGTGCGCAAATCGGCGTTCGACGGCATCATGAACACCTACGGCAGTTTCGGCAGCACCATCGCCGCAACGTACAACGGCAGCGTGCAGAACGACGTGTTCCAGGCGCGCGCCCGCCATTACGCCACCGCCCGCGATGCCCGCATGGAACCGCTGGAAATCCCCACGAGCGTCTACGACAACCTCATCAGCGAAGTGCACGCGGCGATTCCGGTGCTGAATGAGTATCTGGCGCTGCGCAAAGCGCTGATGGGGCTGGATGAATTGCACATGTACGACCTCTACACGCCGATGGTCAAGGATTTCCACATGGAGCTGAGCTACGACAAGGCGTTTGACCTTGTGCTGGAAGGCCTGAAGCCGATGGGCGAAGACTATTTGGCCAAGCTGCGCGAAGCCCGCGTCGGCGGCTGGATTGACGTGTACCCCTCCAAGGGCAAGTCCTCCGGCGCGTTCTCCTCCGGCAACCTGCGCGACGTGCACCCCTATGTGCTGCTGAACCACAACGACAATTTGTCGGACACGTTCACCATCGCGCACGAGCTGGGGCACTCCATGCACTCCTTCTACTCCAACACCAACCAGCCCGCGCCCAAGAGCGATTACAGCCTGTTCGTGGCGGAAGTTGCGTCCACCTGCAACGAGGCGACGATGATGCGCCACCTGCTCAAGACGTTCGCGGACGACAAGAAGGCGCTGGCGTACCTGCTGAACCACTTCCTGGAGCAGTTCCGCACGACCGTGTTCCGTCAGACGATGTTCGCGGAGTTTGAGCTGATTGCCCACACGATGGCGGAGCAGGGGCAGCCGCTGACCCGCGAGAGCCTGTCCAAGGCGTACTACGAATTAAACCAGAAGTATTACGGCGCTGTCTGCACGGTGGATGAGAACATCGCCAACGAGTGGATGCGCATCCCGCACTTCTATCGCTCCTACTACGTCTATGTGTACGCGACGGGCTTGTGCGCGGCGGTTTCGCTCAGCGACAAGATTCTGTCCGAAGGCGAAAGCGCCGTCCGCGACTACCGCAAGTTCCTGTCCGCGGGCTGCGCCGTGCCGCCGATTGACGCTTTGAAGCTGGCGGGCATCGACATGAGCAGCCCCGAACCCATCCGCCGCGCGCTGGGCGTTTTCAAGGACACGCTGGCGCAGTTCAAGGCGGTTATAATGGCGTAATACGATTTTTAGCTTCGCCTGAGCAATCTGCTTGCACCTTTTCCGCTCTGGCGTCCGGTCATTCCATTTAGCGTAGTGCCACTACGCTGCATTTCATTCCCGTTAGCCAGAACGAAAAATGTGCGGCGCATCTTTGCTCATGCTTAGCTAAAAATCGTATAAACAGGAGGTTCATTTTCCATGATGCACGGTTACGACAAGGATGCGGCGGTCGCGTTCATCACCCGCTGCATCCGCAAGGCGGATCACCCGGAGCTGGCGGAGGACATTCCCGCGCTCGTGCCGCAGATGATTGACGCGGACATGGCGTACATGCACGAAGCGGGCGTTTTGGACGACGACGGCTACGCGGGCGACGCGTACTACGAGGACGACGAAGCGATTGAGTACATTGTCGAGTCACTGGCGGCGAAAAACGCGCTCGACCCCGAACAGGCGGTCAAGCTCGCCGCGCTGGTGGACGACTACCTCGATGCCCAGCAGATGTTTTTGGAATCGCAGGGTATGGTGGAGTACGACTGATTTGTTCGAGAATTGCAATACGGGGCGCACTGTGATTAACAGTGTGTCCCGTATTTTTTGATGATTATTTTTCAATAGTTATAGGATATGTTTCTTCAAATTTTTCTATTGCTTCGCTATCAATTCCAGCATTAGTTGATAAAGAGAGCATATTATTCTCAATAATTGCTTTTGCTGCCTGAACAAAATCTGCAATTTCATCTGCCGTAGGATCAAATGTTCCTGAGCCAGCGTTTTTCAAAGCAATTTTGAACGAAATTTCTTTTGCTTCGCTAATAAGACGAAGTGCTTCCGCGCTGGTATCAGTTAGAAGCCGCGCCTGTTGTCCTTCAAGTGGCATCATTTTAATTGAAATGAGTGTATCATCCGCAAGAATCTCTATTTTATCAATCGTGCCGTAAATTGAACCATCACTTTTGTAGACTCCTGCTGTCAGCATCACGCCTTGAACTGATTCTTTGTCCCCAAGCGCAATCAGTGCGACGGAAATATAGCCATCCGCAGCTTTTATCCGATATTCACCTGCTAATGACCACATTTTTTCAAACTTATCATAGCTATACCCGTCCAACCCTTCCAGCACCTTGTAATCGAACGTCTTTACCTCCGCCATCGCGAAGCACCCACACAGCAGCACCAGTGTCATCAGCATTGATAGAAACCGTTTCATTCGTTTCTCCTCCTTTTTCGGGTTCACCCCGTTGCAACTATTGTAACCTGTTTCAGGTTATTTGTCAATACTCTGTTTCAGGTTATAATAGAATATTACGCGAGGTGATGTTGATGCGGTATCGTCGATTGCGTGATTTGCGCGAAGACCACGATTTGAAGCAAATCAACGTCGCCTCTATGCTCAACATGTCACAAACTGGTTACAGCAAATACGAAACCGGCGAAAACGATATTCCGACGCACATTCTCATCCAGCTTGCAGATTTCTATCACGTCAGCATCGACTATCTGCTCAATCAAACCGATAATCCGGAACGAAACAAATGACGGATCTCTTCCATCAACGGAATGAGCCGTCATTTTTCATTCCACGCAAAAAGAGCGACCTGCTCTTTTCAGAACAAGCCGCTCGATATTTACGCAACCGTCAAATTACGCGTGGGGGCCAGCTTCAACCAGCGCCTTGCCAGCGTCGTTGCCGGTGTACTTGACGAAGTTCTTCTCGAAGCGGGACGCCAGATCCTTCGCCTTGTGCTCCCATTCGGAAGCGTCGGCGTAGGTGTCGCGGGGATCGAGAATCTTGGAGTCCACGCCCGGCAGTTCGGTCGGAACCTCAAAGTCGAAGTACGGAATCTTCTTGGTGGGCGCCTTCAGGATGTCGCCGGACAGAATCGCGTCGATGATGCCGCGGGTATCCTTGATGGTGATGCGCTTGCCAGTGCCGTTCCAGCCGGTGTTGACGAGGTACGCCTTCGCGCCGTTCGCCTTCATCTTCTTGACCAGCTCTTCGCCGTACTTGGTCGGGTGCAGTTCGAGGAACGCCTGACCGAAGCAAGCAGAGAAGGTGGGGGTCGGCTCGGTGATGCCGCGTTCCGTGCCGGCGAGCTTCGCGGTGAAACCGGACAGGAAGTAGTACTGGGTCTGTTCGGGCGTCAGGATGGACACGGGCGGCAGCACGCCGAACGCATCAGCAGACAGGAAGATGACGTTCTTCGCGGCAGGCGCGGCGGACACCGGGCGCACGATGTTCTTGATGTGGTTGATCGGGTAGGACACGCGGGTGTTCTCGGTCACGGACTTGTCGGCGAAGTCAATCTTGCCGTCCTTGTCGAGGGTGACGTTCTCCAGCAGCGCATCACGGGTGATGGCGTTGTAGATGTCCGGCTCGGAGTCCTTGTCGAGGTTGATGACCTTGGCGTAGCAGCCGCCTTCAAAGTTGAACACGCCGTTGTCGTCCCAGCCGTGCTCGTCGTCGCCGATCAGCAGACGCTTGGGGTCGGTGGACAGGGTGGTCTTGCCGGTGCCGGACAGACCGAAGAAGATGGCAGTGTTCTTGCCTTCCTTATCGGTGTTGGCAGAGCAGTGCATGGACGCGATGCCCTTCAGCGGCAGGTAGTAGTTCATCATGGAGAACATACCCTTCTTCATCTCGCCGCCGTACCACGTGTTCAGGATGACCTGCTCACGGCTGGTGATGTTGAACGCCACGCAGGTTTCAGAATTCAGACCGAGTTCCTTGTAGTTCTCGACCTTCGCCTTGGACGCGTTGTAAACCACGAAGTCCGGGGTGAAGTTCTTCAGCTCTTCTTCAGAGGGCTGGATGAACATGTTCTTGACGAAATGCGCCTGCCACGCCACTTCCACGATGAAGCGGACAGCCATGCGGGTGTCCTTGTTCGCGCCGCAGAAGGCATCAACGACGTAGAGCTTCTTATTAGACAGCTCCTTAATCGCCAGATCCTTCACGGACGCCCAAGTGGACTCGGTCATCGGATGGTTGTCGTTCTTGTAGCCCTCGCTCGTCCACCACACGGTGTTCTTGGAGTTCTCGTCCATGACGATATACTTGTCCTTGGGGCTGCGGCCGGTATAAATGCCGGTCATGACGTTCACAGCGCCCAGTTCGGACACCTGACCCTTTTCATAGCCCTCGTTGGTGGACTTGGTTTCTTCTTCGAACAGCAGATCGTAAGAAGGATTGTGCACAACCTCGGTCGTGCCGGTAATGCCATACTTGCTCAGATTCAGCTCTGCCATGTAGAACCTACCTCTTTCTTTAAATTGGTGGGACAATACACTGCGGATTCAGGAAAAATCCCGATTCTCCGCATCTATATCATACACCACTTGCGCGGTAAAATCAAGATGTACTTTGGCAAATTTTCTGCGAACAGCCTGACACTTGATGCTTTTTGTCTAAAATCACAACAAGGTCAGGGGTAAACCCATGCGGATTCGCCCCTGACCATTATACTATTTCCAGATAAGAATGCGCCAAGATGCGCCGCGAATTTTTTCTTCTGCCTAACGCGAATGGAACGCAGCGTAGCAGCGCTACGCTAAGTGGAATGAGCAGACGGCGGAAGAACAAAGGCGCAAGCAGATGGCGCAGGCGAATCTGGAAATAGTATTACCTATTAGACAGGCATCGTCTTGTCAGCCTTGTTCAGCATGGTGGAATCCACCTTCAGCTGCTGCGCCGCGCGATACTCGAAGAACTTCGGCGCGACCTTCGGGAACATGGCGTAGGACAGCACGTCTTCCTCGCACTGATACCATTCGCGCATTTCCTCACGCAGCTTGTCGAGTTCCGGCGGAATGTCGTCGGCGTAGCGATGGGTGATGACCTTCGTGTCGCCGATGCACTTCTTGCGCACGTCCTCGTTCACCTTGCCCGGCAGACGGCCATAGTGACCCGCCAGCAAGTCCTTGGATTCCTTCGGCACCATCTTGTAGCGCTCGCCGCCCAGCACGTTCATCACGGCCTGCGTGCCCACGATCTGGGAGGTCGGCGTGACCAGCGGCGGATAGCCGAAGTCCTTGCGCACGCGCGGCACTTCCGCCAGCACGTCGTAGTACTTGTCCATCTGGTTCGCCTGCTTCAGCTGGCCAATCAGGTTGGACAGCATGCCGCCCGGCACCTGATACTGCAGGGTCTTGACGTCCACGCCCAGCACGCGCGCCGGGTCACGCCAGCCGTCCTTGGTCAGGCGATCCGCCACCGTGCGGAAGTGCGCCGCCAGCTGCGCCAGCAGGTCGAGGTCGAAGCCCGTGTCGTATTCCGTGCCCTTCAGGGTCGCAACGAGGGATTCGGTCGCCGGCTGAGACGTGCCGGAGCCCAGCGGGGACAGGCAGGTATCCACCACGTCCACGCCCGCTTCGATGGCCTTGAGCAGCACCATGTCACCCGTGCCGGTGGTGTTGTGCGTGTGCAGGACGATGGGCAGGTCGGTTTCCTTCTTCAGGCGCTTGACGAGGCTGTACGCCTTGTAGGGCAGCAGCAGGTTCGCCATGTCCTTGATGCAGATGACGTCCGCGCCCATCTTCTGGATGTCCACGGCGAGCTTGACGAAGTAATCCTCGTTGTGCACGGGGGATTCGGTGTACGACATGGCGATTTCCGCCGTGCCGCCGTACTTCTTCGTCGCCTTGACGGCGGTCTGCATGTTGCGCAGGTCGTTCAGCGCGTCGAAGCAGCGGATGATGTCAATGCCGTTTTCGACGGCCTTCTTGACAAAGAAATCCACCACGTCGTCCGCGTAGGGACGGTAGCCCAGCAGGTTCTGACCGCGCAGCAGCATCTGCAGCTTGGTGTTGGGCAGCGCCTTGCGCAGCTTGCGCAGCCGCTCCCACGGGTCTTCGTTCAGGAAGCGCAGGCACGCGTCGTAGGTCGCGCCGCCCCAGCACTCCAGAGAGTAGTAGCCAACCTTGTCCAGCATTTCGCAGGCAGGCAGCATCTCATCGGTACGCATCCGGGTCGCGGCCTGAGACTGGTGGCCGTCGCGCAGGATGGTATCCGTAATTTGAACCTTTGCCATAGGACGAATTTCCTCCTTCAGTTCGGTCAGAGGCGGAGAAGCACTCCCCTGCCCCTGACCGGATACGTTTCCATCAACTGTCGATTAACCGAACATGCTCAGCAGCACACCAGCCGCGATGGCAGAGCCGATAACGCCAGCAACGTTCGGGCCCATGGCGTGCATCAGCAGGAAGTTCGCGGGATTCGCCTTCTGACCTTCCTTCTGGGACACACGCGCCGCCATCGGCACAGCGGACACGCCGGCAGAGCCGATCAGCGGGTTGATCTTGCCGCCGGAGAGCTTGTTCATCAGCTTCGCCAGCAGCACGCCGCCCGCCGTGCCCATGCCGAACGCGACGATGCCCATCGCGATGATTTCAAGCGTGCGCACCGTCAGGAAGGTAGAGGCAGTCGCCGTTGCGCCGACCGTGATGCCGAGGAAAATCGTGACGATATTCATCAGCTCGTTCTGCATCGTCTTGTTCAGACGTTCGGTCACGCCGCATTCCTTCGCGAGGTTGCCCAGCATCAGGCAGCCGACCAGCGGAGCAGCGGACGGCAGCAGCAGCGCAACCAGAATGGTGACGACGATGGGGAAGATAATCTTCTGCGTCTTGGTGGCAGGCTTGAGCTGCTCCATGACGATTTTGCGTTCCTTCTCGGTGGTCAGGGCGCGCATAATCGGCGGCTGAATGACAGGCACCAGCGCCATGTAGGAGTATGCCGCGACCGCGATCGGGCCAAGGAGGTGCGGGGCGAGCTTGCCCGTCAGCCAAATCGCCGTCGGGCCGTCCGCGCCGCCGATGATGCCGATGGCGCCCGCTTCCGCAGCGGAGAAGCCGAACACGGCATACGCGAAGATGAACGTCATGAAGATGCCCAGCTGCGCCGCCGCGCCCAGCAGCAGCGTCTTCGGGTTAGAAATCAGCGGCCCGAAGTCCGTGCCCGCGCCAACGCCCATGAAGATAAGGCACGGATAGATGCCCAGCTTCACGCCGAGGTACAGGTAGTCCAGCAGACCCGCGGAAATCGTCTTGCCCGCCGTCGCCAGCATCGCGCCGGTGGCGGTGTAGACCGCGCCGTTCTTCAGGAAGGCGTCTTCCAGAATGATGGAAGCCGCGTTGCCGTTGGCGGCGAACTGCGCCAGAATGTCAGCAAAAGGCACCAGCTTCGTCGGGTCGTCGATGGTAACAGCGTTGACGAAGTGACCCAGCACGACATTGTTGCTGGTCAGAATCTGACCGGCGGCATTGACCATGTAGCCCACGGAATCAACAAAATCCTTGCCGTCTATCAAGACCGCGCCGCCGAACAGCGCCCAGTTGGCATGGCCGCCGGCGAAGAGTTCTTCGTGGAAGATGTCGCTGCCCAGCAGGTTGGTCAGCAGCATACCGAAGGCAATCGGCAGCAGCAGCAGCGGCTCAAATTGCTTGACAATGGCGAGATACAGCAGTACGCAAGCGATGGCGACCATGATCAGCGCCAGCGGGTTCGTCAGATACTGGTAGATACCCGAGGTCGTGACGAGCCCCATGAGGGTTTCGCCCACATTGATTCCCATTATATCAGCTCACTTTCCTTCGGGATCGGTAAATACGTCGGATTACGCCAGCACGACCAGCGTGTCTCCCGCGCCGACCGTCGCGCCCTTGGTCACAACGACCTGCGCCACTTTGCCGTCCTTGGGGGCGGGAATTTCGTTTTCCATCTTCATGGCTTCCAGCACGCACAGCACCGTGCCCGCCTTGACCGTGTCGCCAACCTTGACCTTCACGTCCAGGATGTTGCCGGGCATGGGCGCCTTAACGGGTTCGCCGCCCGCCACGGGAGCAGCCGCAGCAGCCTTGGGCGCAGCAGCCGGAGCCGCCGCCACGGGAGCCGCCGCCACAGGGGCAGCAGCGCGCACGGGCGCAGCGGTCTGCACGCCGCCGACTTCTTCCACATCCACCACATAAGTCTGACCGTTGACCGTAATATTGAAGGTACGCATGATGGGATTTCCTCCTGTCAAAATCGTTCAATTTGTTGTCATGTTCAAGCCGATACTAATTTCCAAATGAGCATGTGCCAAGATGCGCCGCGAATTTTTCTTTCTGGCTAACGTGAATGAAACGCAGCGTAGCAGCGCTACGCTAAGTGGAATGAACGGACGCCAGAAAGGAAAAGGCGCAAGCAGATGGCACAGGTGAATGCAGGAAATAGTATATTTAGAAGCGGCTGTACACCTGTTCTTCGCGGCCAGCCTTCTGCCAGGCGGGCGCATTCTGCACGCGGCGGACGCGGCGCACCGTGAAGGCGCTGCCATCCTCCATCATCATCGCCACAGCGGCGGAAATGACCGCAATCAGCTCGCTGTCATCCGCCACGGGCACTTCCTCCACCACGGGCGCGGCAACCGGCGCGGGAGCGGGCGCTTCCGCCTGCTTCTTTGCCTTCTTGCCGCCCTTGCCGAGGTTCGCGGTGGCATTTTCCATCAGCTTGATCAGACCAATCAGCAGCACCAGACCGAAGAAAACGGTCAGCATGCCGATGAGTGTGACGATCAAGCCGAAGCCCAGATTATTCAAAAAGCCCATTTTTTACACGATCCTTTCCTCAATCACAGCGGCAGGTTGCCGTGCTTCTTCGGGGGATTGGATTCGCGCTTGGAGGAGAGCATCTCCAGCGCCGCAATGACATACTTGCGCGTTTCGGCGGGATCAATCACGTCATCGACCATGCCAGCCGCGGCAGCCGCCACGCCGTCCGCCACATCCGCAGCGAACTTCGCTTCCAATTCCGCACGGGACTGGAGCGCCGGCTTCTTGTCCGCCTTCAGGTCGTCGGTGTAGAGCACCTGCACCGCCGCTTCGGGGGTCAGGGCGGAAATCACCGCGCCCGGCCACGCGTAGGTGACGTCAGCGTTGCTCTTGCCGCCCATGGCGACATACGCCTGACCGATGGCATTGCCGGTGACGATGGACACCTTCGCCGTCGTCGCTTCCGCGTAGGCGTAAAGCAGCTGGGTGGTCGCCTTGATGGTCGCCGCCTGCTCGTCAACCGCCGGGACAGCAACGCCCTTGCTGTTGATGAGGGACACGACCGGCAGGCTGTAGCAGTCGCACAGGCGGATGAAGCGCGCGGCCTTGCTTGCGGACTGCGCCGTCAGCACGCCGTCGTTCTCCTTGCCGTTGCCAACCACCAGACCGACCGGACGGCCGCCGATGCGGGTCAGCGCAACGCGGATTTCCTTACCGTAGTCCTTGAAAAGCTCCACATACGCCGCGCCGTCCGCCATGGCAGCCAGCTGGCTTTCCGCGTCCGCCGCGTCCAGCACGGGCAGAATGCGGTTCATGTCGTCGGTGTCCACAATCGCGGCATCCTCCGCGTTGCAGCCGGGCAGATAGTCCAGCACCTGCACCGCCAGAGAGATGGCTTCGTCCTCGTCCTTGGCCGTCAGTGCGACGCCGCCCTGCGCAGCCATCGCCTTCGCGCCGCCGACCGCCTTGGCATCCACCGTCTTGCCGGAAATGGCGCTCATGACCTGCGGGCCATAGACCATCAGCTGACCAACGTTTTCGGCTTCAATGGTGATGTCAGCCAGCTGGGCGATCATTGCCGCGCCGCCGACCACCGGGCCCAGTACCAGCGCGATGACCGGCACCACGCCGCTGAGCTTTGCCAGACGGGTGAAAACGGAAGCGTAGGCGTTCATCGCCGCCGCGCCCTCGTCAATGCGCACACCAGCGCTGTCGCACAGGGCAATCACGGGCGCGCCCGTCTTCTGTGCCAGATCCAGCACCTTGACAATCTTCTGCGCCTGCATCTGCCCCATCGCGCCGCCATGCACCGTGAAATCCTGCGCGAACACGTACACAGGGCGATCCTGCACCGTGCCGCTGCCGGTCACGACCCCGGCGTAATCCCCATTGCGGGATACCAGCGCATCCGTCTCCACGAAAGAGCCGGCGTCCAGCAGCTTCGCCACCCGTTCACGGGCGGTCAGCTTGCCAGCCGTGCGCTGCTTTGCGATTCGTTCCGCGTCTCCCTGCAGGATGCTCTGCTTTTTCGCCAGCACCTGCTTCAGGTTCTGCTCACTCATGTTCAAAACTCCCTCCATGTCATGCCCCTTTCGGGGCGGGAAAAGTTGAGGTTACAATTTAGCCCGACTTTTCTAATTCTACATGTCCCCCCTATTTCCTGCTGCCCGGAAAAATTTTGTGGTTTTTCTGAGGAATCCAGCAGAATTTTTGTGAAAATCGTCCGAACCGTTGAAATTTCGTCAAAAAATGCACCCGGCAGGAAACGCAGAATGCGAATCATCCTGACGGGTGCGCCAATGGTTACGCCGTTGTGAAGACTTGATAGGCGCAGGTTACACGGTAGCCGAGTTTCTGCGCAATGTGTGCTGATGTTTCATTCGCCGCGTCCCACGTCGCGATTTTCCCCTGCTGATGCGCCGTCAAGATGAGCTTCGCCGCTGCCAGCGTCGCATAGCCGTATCCGCGGTGCGCCGGTGCTGTGTCCACCTCCACCTCGATGCCGCCGGGATACGCCGCGTAGCTGGATGCGCCGGACACGAACGCCCCGTCCGCGCAGACCAGCACCCCCAGCCCGCTGCGCGCATATTCATCCTCCGTGAATTGACTCACGAAGTCCGCCGCCCATGAATTCTTGCGGCAGAACGCCATTTCCGCCGCGCCAATCGGCACGAGCGTCACGCCCTGCGGCAGATTCGCCAGCAGCGCGGTCAGGTGCGCATCCTCCGGCTGACGGCACGGGTCAAAGGCGATGCGCTCCGACCACGTTCCCGACCGCTGCGCCTGCACCAGCGCGAGAAACGCACTGCTCCCCTGCACAATCCACGCGCGATTCTCCGCGTTCAGTGCGCGCCGCACCAATTCTTCCGACGGTTCGCCGCCGAAGAAGAGGAAATCGCCCGCCAGCACCGCCGCGCTGCTCGGACGCGCCGAATCATCCGTCATCACGCGCCCCTGCCCGTTCAGCGCCGCTTCGATGATGCCGTGCGCACCCGGCAGTCCGGCAAACATCCCGCGAATGTCCGCGCTGCTCACCCCTTCACGTCCTCCTGCACCATCGTGTTCGCCTTGCCGAAGGTCGTTTCCAGCGCCGCGAGGAAGGATTCGTCGCTCTGGTCGGCTTTTTTCTCCTTCACCGCGCCGATCGCCTCAAAGCGGCATTGCATCCCCGATGCCTGCGTCAGCGCCGACGCAATCGCCGTGCGCTTCTTCTCCTGATTCATCAGCCCGACGTACAGTTCCTGCCCCATCGGCGCCTGCCAGCGGTAGGTGTCGCCGTCGCACCCGGCGTATTTGCCCATCGTCAGCATGGCGAATGTGCCGGGGTCGGAGCGCTTCAAGATGTTCATGGCCTCCTTCCACGCGTCCGCGTCGGTCTTGCCGGTCGGGGGCATCACGGCGGGCGCGGCGGGCTTGTGCGCTTCCTGCTTCGGCTCGGATGCAGGCTTTGCCGCCTTTTTCGCGGGCTGCGCAGGGGCAAACGCGCCGCTTTGCAGCTTCTCCTGCAAGGCGGTCAGCTGCTTTTCCAGTTCGCTGATGCGGTCGTTGAGCGCCGCGGTGTCCGCCTCGCTCGTCCGCAGGCAGCTTTTCAGCGCGGCGTTTTCCAGTACGATTCGCGGCGACGACGCCCAGCGCAAATCCGTTTCCACGCGCATGAACAATTCCAGCATGTTCATCAGCCGCGTCGTGGTGAATTTTTCCGCCTGCTGCGCGTACTCCTGCGCGTCCTCCTGCGTCAGGTCAAGCAGGGCGCTCAGATCGTCCGGGCTGCACTTGGCAATCAGCAGCGCGCGCAGGTGCTGGCTGACGTCCTTGGCGAACACCATCGGTTCGCGCCCGGCGCGCATCAATTCATCAATCATCCGCATGACGGCGGACGCGTCCTCTTTTTCCAGCGCATCGGCAAAGCGGAACAGGAAGCTGCGGTCGCTCGTGCCCAGCACATTGCGCACGAGGTCTTCCGTCACCTGATTGGAATAGCCCAGGCACATGTCCAGTATCGACAGCGCGTCGCGCATTCCGCCCTCCGCGGCGCGGGCGATGAGCATCAGCGCGTTCTCCGACGCTTCCGCCTTCGCGCCCTCCGCCGCCTGACGCAGCCGCCCCGCGATTTGGTGCGCCGGAATCCGCCCGAAGTCGAAGCGCTGGCAGCGGCTGAGAATCGTCGCGGGCAGCTTCTGCGGCTCGGTCGTCGCGAGGATGAAAACGACGTACGCCGGCGGCTCCTCCAGCGTCTTCAGCAAGGCATTAAACGCGGAAGTGGACAGCATGTGCACTTCGTCGATGATGTAGACCTTGTATTTCCCCTGCTGCGGCGGATATTTGACCGTCTCGCGCAGATTGCGAATTTCCTCGACGCCATTGTTGCTCGCCGCGTCGATTTCCATCACGTCCATCGACTCGTCCGCCAGCAGGCGGCGGCAGGATTCGCACTGCCCGCACGGGTCGCCGCCCACGGGATGCTCGCAGTTGATGGCGCGCGCGAGGATTTTCGCGGTGGACGTCTTGCCCGTGCCGCGGCTGCCGCAGAAGAGGTACGCATGGGCGACGCGCCCGCTCATCACCTGATTGCGCAGCGTGGAGATGACCGCCTCCTGTGCCACCATGCTGGAAAAGTCTTTGGGTCGCCACTGGCGGTAGAGTGCCTGATATGCCATAATTTCTGTTTTACTCCTTACAGTATGCGATTATTGCAGAGGATTTCGCGTCTGCGGACGCGAGGAGGGGGCTTTCCGCTCGCCCCCTCTACCCCTTCGGCGCCGCCACTTGTTTGGGAAGCTCCAATCATTTCAAATCATTCGCTTAAAGACGATAAATTCTTCCCCGCGCGCGACCAGCACGCCCTGATCGCCTTCCGCCGCCAAGCCGTAGTCCTCGCCCGGCACTTCCATCTCCATCCGCATTCCGTTCACCTTCTGGAAGGTCATATAGTAGATGGTTTTCGGTGCGCCGTCCTCCTGCGTCACCAGCGTGCGCTTGCCGACGACGCTCGCTTCCATGCTGTCAATCGGCGCGCGCGCATCGTCCGCCTCCACATGCACCATGCTCGTGATTTTCGCCACCAGCATCAGCACCAAAATTGCGCCCAGCACCGTGCCCAGCATCGTCAGCACATTCCGCAGCATTTCTGCATCCATCCGTTCTCTCCTCCGTTTGCTTCATCATGGGCATTATACCATAATCGGCGCATATGCACAAGAGCCGCCGGGCAGAAAAGCTGTTTTTCGCGCAAAATAAGCGAACGTGTATTCTGAAATTCGTCCCAAATGCCGCATGAAAAAAAGTTTGCAATTTTCCCGAAAAAATTTCAAAAAACCCCTTGCATTTTTCCGAGAACTATGCTATAATACTTTCTGTGCTCAGTGCTTCACCGCCTGACACAAAGAGAATAAGCGCTTGGGGCATTAGCACAGTTGGTAGCGCGCGACATTCGCATTGTCGAGGTCAGGAGTTCGAATCTCCTATGCTCCACCATCTCCATCAGCAGTCGAACATTCGGCTGCTGATTTTTTATTATCCGGAACAGGAAGCAGGTTTTCAATCTCGCTGCTTGCGCCGATGGCTTCAATATAAGATACTTGGCGGCTGTCACGAAGATTGTAATAGATAATCAGTTTCTCATCGTACAGATACACGGTATTGATGAACACATCAATGATGCGGCGGCGGAACGCTGGGTCAAAGCAATCCCCTGTGCAGAATTGGCGCAGCCACGCGCAGACTTCGTCCTTTGTGTAGACGATGGACGCGGCGACGCGCAGTTTTGAAAGGTCGATTTCCATGTCAGCCTTTTTTGCGTCGAGTTCTTCGCAGCGCTTCATGAAGCGGTCGCGCATTGCATCGGTTGTCGCTTGAATGCACAAGTCCATCGTTTTCTGAATTTCGCCCTCGGTCAGGGCAATCTTCTGCTCAAGCACTCGGATGCCTGATTTATCAAATTCCCGCTCGTATTCGGCTACAATGGCGCTTGCAATGTACTCCGTTCGCGCAGGGGTCAGCACATAATCAAGCGTCTGCTCGACAACGTACCATTCAAGAAAGTCTTTTCGCTCATTGGCTTTCTTGCATTGGTGCTTTTTCTTTTTCAGGGAGCAGGCATAGTAATTGTAAACGACACCTTTGTGATTCTGCCCGCATTCAGCTGTTATGGGGCTGCCGCACAGACCGCAGAACAGCTTGCCTTGCAGTAAATACTCCGTTTTTGCGCGGGCTTCTCCGCCTCCTGTGCGTCGATTGCGAGCAATGCGATCCTGTACGCGGCCAAATAGCGGTTTGTCCACGACGGCAGGCAGTCCGCCCGGAATCTCGATGCCGTTATAGGTGTATTCGCCAATTGTTTTTCGGTTTTTCAGGATGGACAAGAGCCAGCTTAACGTGACAGGTACGCCGCGATTGCTTCGCAGGCCGCGCTTGGCAAAGTCGCTGACGATAGACTTTGACCCTTCGCCGCTGTCGTAGCGAATGAAGGCTTCCCTAACGATGGCGGCGCGCTCGTCGATGACGGTCAGCTTCTGTTCATCATCGACGCGGCACCACCACGGCAGTGTTCCGCCGACGAATTTGCCGCGCAAGGCACTTTCGCGCATTCCGCGGGCGATTTTCTTCTTCAAGTCAAGCGAATAGTATTCCGCCGATGCTTCAAGCAGTGCTTCGAGCAGCACACTTTCGTCGCCCTCGCCCACGTTTTCCATAGCCGAAATGACCTTGACACCGTACTGTTTAAGCTTGTGCTTGTAGGTGGCGCTGTCATAGCGGTTGCGAGCGAAACGGTCGAGCTTCCAAACGAGTATGCGTTCAAATTGGCGCTTCGATGCGTCTTTTATCATACGCTGAAAATCGGGGCGTTCATCCGTCTTGCCGGAAATGGCACGGTCGATGTATTCACCGATGATGGCCAAATCGTTGCGCTTCGCATATTCATAGCAGTCGCGCAGCTGCCCCTCGATGGACTGCTCTGTCTGATTGTGGCTTGAATAGCGCGCGTAAATGACAGCGTTCATGTGCATTCTCCTTTCAGGAGCATCATATACGGATAACCTGTGGAGAAAGTCTTGCGGCTATGATGCAGGTACAGCGGTTGAAGCCCGCTGGAATCAGGTGTGTGGATGGCGCGCGGGAAGAAAGTGCCGAGCGCAAAGACAAGACTTTTGGTTTACAAAAAAACGCGGCGGTGGTAATCTGGTTGACACGCCGTGCCGCAACTGCTTTTCAGATTTTCTGCACTTTTGTCAACTGACTTACAATAGAAGCACCAGCACGCCGACCACGAGCGCCGCAACGCCCAGCACCTCGACCAGACACCCGCTGCACCCGGTCATGCGTTTCATTTTTGCCCGCCGCCCACTACGAGTCGTCGGGACACCTGTCCAGCGGGCGAAACGCTGCTTCGCGGACGTGATGCCCAGCGCGCGCTTCCACGAGAAGCCACGGCGGCGATGATGAAAATAATGACGGCGACGTGCCATAATGGAATACCCCCTATTGCTGTATTTTTCCCCCCTCACGCATTCCGCGTGGGGGCTTTTTTATATCCGCCGCGGCGAGGCGACCGGGGAAACCGGTTTCTTCCTTCTCTTCCTCCGCTTCCTGCTGATTAGCATGGTCGGTCAATCTTCGGGCTATATCCATGATAGTTTTTCGCTGTTCATCCGGCAGTTCAAGAAAAACTTCCAGCAATGTGCGCGAAATGCTATCAAAACCATACTTATAGCAAAGCTGGTCAACCAAGGAATCAGATTCCTTAACCAGCATTTCACCCTCACCAGTGCGAAGCCACTTTTCTGAAACACTAAACGTGTTGCAGATTTGGGCGTAGGTGGATTGTGCCACATTGATGCGTTCGCTGAACTCTTGCTGGCTCAAGCCGAGAGTTTTGCGGAGTTCTTTCAGGCGCTGATTCATGCCATCACCTGCATTGCTGGCAGACATCTCGACATCTTCATCCTCATCGGAGGACGGCGCGGCGGGTGCGTCTACGCCATCAATGATGAGCATCGGGTCTACTTGCAGTTTTTTCGCGAGCAAGAGCACCTTATCACGGCGCATATTCTTGATAGCACCTGTCTCCCACTTGCGGACGGTGGATTTTCCAACACCGCAGGCTTCGCCGACCTCTTCCAGCGTCAGCCCAAGTTCTTGACGGCGCTGTTTCAAGTCCATAATCATCACCTCCTATTGCCAACTCACTTTATCTGATGCTACTATATCAATATGTGCATGTTCAACGCAACGGTCACATTACAGCGCGCATTTGAAAGGAGCAGCAGCATGAACCACAAAGAAGAACTAATGGCGTACATCCAAAGTCTATCTGCCGAACAAGCAAAGGAAGCATTAGCTATTGCTTCTGCTTGGCTTTTAGCGCGGCAAGAAGCAACGCGGCGTCCTCATCAGAAAGAGTCTTTACAATCTCAATCAACGCCTTGACACTTTCGGAAAGTCCGTCATCGTCGGCGGGCTTTTCTTTCTCTGATTTATCTTCAATCAGGTCGGATTTTTCACACCCGAAGTAATTCGCCATTGCTTCGATTTTTCCGATGCGCGGATAAGTAACGCCTTTTATCCAATCCATAAATGTCGTATACTTAAACCCCAGAGCATTGCAGAGCTGCTGATTGGTCACACCTTTTTTGTCCATATACCGTTTGATATTCTGCGCCATGATTTGCTTACTGTCATCTGCTGGCACTATGTATCACCTCCTTCGCGAACATTATATGGGTAAACCGTAAAAAAGTCAAGAGAAACAAGAAAATATTACGGTTTAACCTATTGACACAGCGGCAGAACTGTTGTAGAATACAGTTACGGTTTAACCGTACTCTTGAGAGAGGAGGTGAACAACGTGATTGCAAAAGTTACTTTACCCGTAGCGCGCAAGATTGCGAACATAACGCAGAAAAAGCTCGCGGAATATTGTGGAGTATCTGAAAGCACGGTTTCTAACTGGGAAAAAGGGCGCACTGAGCCTACTGTTTCGCAGGCGATGTTAATCAGCAAAGCAACCGGCATTCCGTATGATTCTATTATTTTTTTGCCCAAGAATACGGTTTAACCGTAATTTGAGGAGATGCTCCATATGTCACCCAAAAAGCAGACCGGCAAGCTCGCGCTTTGTCCGGAAGTCGGCATCCGCAGCCTGAAAGACCTGACGAAGGATGAGCTGATTTACTGCATCAACGCCGCCGCCATTGACGAATGCAGGCTGAAGTGGGCGTTGCAGGACATTGCGGACAAGCGGCAGAAGAAAAAATGGCAGAAGGAAGATGCAGCAATGGCGCAGTACAGAAAACTGCTGGAAGAACTCGTCGCGCTGGTCTCGCCGTATCAAGGCAAGGAGCTTCCGCGCGACGTGGCGCTGAAAGAGAACGCCATCGTCAAGAAGATGCGGCGGCTGGGAAATGTGTTCTGCCCCAAATAGTAGGGGCACAGAGAGTGAGGTTCAAAAGCACCAAGAATGCAGTAAGGAGGCGACATCATGTCCCGCGACCTAAAACCCACCGAGCGGCTTGTGCAAATCGGGCAGACGGCGCTTCGTGCGCCGGACGGCTCATTTCTGCCCACGCAGCCGCTCTATATCATCGTCGAAGCCGCACCGGACGAGTCGCAAGACAAGCTGTTCAGCGCAGGCGAAGAACAGCTCATGACTGACGTATCCGGCATCTTCGCCAAGAAGTTTGCGCAGTACGTTCAGGGGCAGCAGTGATTGGCAGTTTACACTCCCTTAGTGGGAACTACAAAAAAGGAGGTTTCCCCCATGACCATTGGCGAGAAGATGACCATCACGACGTGGCGCGCACGTCAGCTGGCGTACCTGGAAGAGATGTACTCCCCGGGCGAACACATGGGCAAGCTGATGAGCCACCTCGGCGCGCGGCACGTCTACATCCAGCTGTACGCGCAGATGCACGCGGCGCTGGAAAGTCTGCCGGAGCAGCCGAACAGCTACGTTGCCATGGCGGTCTACCGCAAGCTGCGCGAGGACATGTCCACGCTCGACGATATGCTCGACCAGCTGGAGGACACCGGGCTGTATGACCCGGACGAGTACGGCCCCGACGGGGTGGAGGTGTGACGCAATGACCCTGACCCCCATCGGCTACGTCGTCCAGATCCGCGTCGCGGACGTCCTGTGCCTGTACTTCACCCGCCTGTCCCAGGGCGGCATTGACCTGACTGCTGACCTCGACAAGGCGATGCTCTTCGACACCGAGGAGCGCGCCCACGATTTCGCCCTGCACGCCGGCTACGTCCTGCGCGTGGACGAGCAGAACTTTGCAGTCGAGAAGTGCTTCGAGATGACCACGCCCGACGGCGACGTGGACTTGATTGAAGAATCGCACGTTCTCCACCCCGACGACGATTTCCCGGACGACGACGATAACGATGACGATAACGAGTAAACGACAAGGAGGCTTCCCCCATGAGTTTCGAGATGGCACTTCTCGCCGCATTTGCCACGCTGATTGGCATCCCGGCGGCAATCCACGCCCTCACCGAACTGCTGGTTTCCCTGGACTGCCGCACGGCATCGCGCCAGAAGCGCCGGGAGATTCACGCTGCCATGGCGCAGCAGCCGTCTCCCGTCACCCCCGGCATGACTGCCATGATGTGCCGTGCGGGGGCAGCCTCCGAGATGAGAAGGAGGAATTTCTGATGGGCTTTGCTGACCACCCCTACTGTGTCGTGCTCCAGACGCACGACCCGGATTCCACCGACTCCGCGCAGGAAAGCGCCTACGCGGACGAGGTGCTCGTGCTGGCGCTGACGCATTCGCAGGACGACGGGAAGATTATTCGCGGTAAGCTGATGATTAACGGCGACGCGAAGCGGCTTGCCCGCGCACTGCTGGCGACTGACTTCCGCGATGCGATTCGTGGCGCGATTCGTGATGCGCTTGATGAGAGCGACAAACACAAGCAGGGCATTTTCGCCCGCCTGTTCCGGCGGAAGGAGGATGCCTGATGGCTGACAAGAGCAGCTTCTACCGTGAGCGTGCCAAGGCGCTGGAGAAGCGTTTGGAGCACGAGCAGGAGTGGGAAACGTACTTCCCCGGCATCACCAACCGCGAATACAGCACCTATGCGGACACTTGCGCGTGCGGCATGGCGCGGCGGCTGGACGAAATCGAGGCGGCGGATCTGGTCGCGTCGTGGTGCGGCTTCCAGCGGGAGCGCATCACCATCGTGACGACGGAGAAGCCGCTGGAACGCAACCGCCACGGCGACATCCGCTGCGAGGACGGCGTTACCAACTACGACCGCCGCCCGGTGCTGGTGCACACATTCTCCGTGCGCACCCCTGACGGCGCGCCCCGTGGCGAGGGCAACATCCACTACATCCGCTTCGAGGTGCTGGGGCGGCTCTATGAGCTGATGGACGGCGCCCTGCGCGTGCTGTGAGGAGGTGGAGGATATGTCTGACAGCGTTCTGATTACCCTGCTGATTTGCGCGACGGTGCTTGCGCTATCGCTCATTCCGAAAAACAAGTAACGCAATAATATTTTGGAGGAGGTTTCCCCATGAACGTATTCTTCGGTATCGGCCGCCTGACCGCTGACCCCATCGTCGGCGTGGCCAGCGGCAGCGGCACGTCCGTCGCCCGGTACACCCTTGCCATCCCGCGCCGCCTGTCGGGCGAACAGCAAATCGTCGACTTCGTGCGCTGCAAGGTGTTCGGCAAGGGTGCCGATTTCGCCGCCAAGTACCTGCGCAAGGGTCAGCGCGTCGCCGTGCGCGGTTCGCTGGAAGTGAGCAAATATGAGAAGGACGGTGTGCCGCAGACGATGGTGGAGGTCATCGTCAGCCAGCAGGAGTTCTGCGACGCGCCCCGCAAGAAGCAGGAAGAACCGGACGACGACCGCGATTTCCCGGAATCGCTGGAGGAGGTGACAGGCGTTGAAGTACCCCTCTAAGGCAAAAGAAGCCATCCGGGCGACGGAAATGTCGCCCGTGACGCTCGCTGAGGCGCTGTCGCTCCAAGACACGCAGCGCAAGTACGGCAACGAGAAAGTCGTCATCAATGGCATGACGTTCGATAGTCAAGCGGAATACCGCCGCTGGCGTGAACTCTGCCTGATGGCGCAGGCGGGCGAAATCGGCGATTTGCAGCGCCAAGTGCGGTATGAGCTTGTCCCCGCTCAGCGGGACGAGGACGGGAATGTCCTTGAACGCGCGTGCTTCTATGTCGCCGATTTCGTCTATACCGACGCGGACGGGCGCACCGTCGTGGAGGACGTGAAGGGCTTCCGCACGAAGGAGTACCTCATCCGCCGCAAGCTGATGCTGTTCCGCTACGGCATCCGCATTCAGGAAGTGGAGGCGTAAACGATGCTGACGACCATTGACCGCTCCAAGCTGGCGCTCTGCCCGCTGTGCAGTATGCCCGCCATCATGGAGAACCCGTATGTGCGCGAGGACGCGCTGTGGATTCGGTGCAAGAGCTGTGGATTTCATGCCTGCGTCTTCAAGGACGAGGCGACCGCGCGGAAGCGGGAGGAGACGGAAAATGAGCAGCCGGAACGAGCGCCCCAAGCAGGTTGACCGGATTCTGGACTACATGCGCCGCTACGGGTCAATCACCACGCTGGACGCGATGCTTGACCTCGGCATCCTGCGCCTTGCAAGCCGCATCAGCGAGCTGAAGAAGGCGGGTGTCCCCATCCGGCGGGACTGGGCGAAGGTCACAAACCGCCACGGAGAAACGTGCAACGTACTGCGCTACAGCCTCGATGGCAGCCTTGCCGTCATCCCCGATAAGCCCGGCGGCGAAGAATAAGGGGGCAGCACCATGCCGATTGTCAACTATGTGCGGGAACATATGCGGTTCATCGAATATGCGTCTGATGAAGGACTTTCGTCCGGAGAACGCCTTGTGTGGTATGCGCTGATGCACATCATCAACGGACGCGCACAAGGGAGCATCTGGCCGGAGGGGTTCATCCGCATTGCGAATGACCGGCTTCTCGCGCTCTGCCCCATGCAACTGGGCGCCGTCATCATGGCGCGGAACAGCCTCAAGCAGCGCGGCTTAATTGACTTCATCCCCGGCAGCAGGAACAAACGCGCCCCCGCCTACAAAATCAATTTCTTCTCCCCTGAATTTCCGCCCGATTCCCCCGGCAAAGCGGGGAAAATGCAAAGTTACTGCGAAAATCGGAGTAACTACAATAATAACATGGGGAGTAACTACGATAATAACATAGGGGGTAACAACGGTAACATAGTACCAAACTATACGGAAATAGAATACCAAACAGGGAAAACGGGTTACCCAGAAGAAGAGGATGAGGAATACACCGAAGCGGAACGCGCGTGTACGGGCGGGCACGCGCGCGATAAGCAGATTGCCGCCATCTGGCGGTCTGATTTCGGTGCGATTCCCGCCCCGGCGCAGGTGCAGCGGCTCTCCACCGCGGCGGATGTGCTGCAAATGCCGCTGACAGTGCTGCGTGAAGCCGTCCGGTGCGCCGCCGCGACGGGCGCGAAGTCCCCGATGGCGTATGTGCTGACGCTCCTGCAAGACTGGCACTATGCGGGCGTTCGGACGGCGGACGAGGTGGGCGAATACGCCTATCTGCGCGACGTGGTGGAGGGCAGACAGCCCGGCGACCGCGAAAAAGCGCAGCAGGGTCTGGCACAGATGCGCCGCCGCCATCAGCAGATGCCGGATGCCAGCGAGGAAGGGGCGGACGGCTGATGCAAGCAAGCGACATGACAACGGAGCAGCTGATTCGCTACTTCCGGTGCATGGGCAGTGCGAACGCGGTCTGCCGCGAGCATCAGCGCTGCCCGGATTGCCCGTATTACGTTCCGAAGAGCTACAACGTGCGCTTCCGTGACGCGGCGATGGAAATCGCCAATCGGCTGGAAGCAGCACTGAACCGTGGAGGACAAGCAACATGAGCAACCAATCCCCCTGCACCGACCCGCTCTACCCCTGCACGGCGCTGACGCTGGCGGAAAAGAGTGCCGCGTTGGACGGCCTGACGCGCCTGCTCCACCGCTTGCCGCTGCTCCTTGACGAGGCGGAAGCGGTGAAAGCCGCAATCCGCGCCCTGCGCAAGGCGACGACGGTGGATGACTGCCGGGTGCGCCGCATCCCTGTGTACGGCATGGGGCAAGCGAAGGACGCGGTGTATTCCCAGCGTGGCGACGACTATCTGCTCGAAGCCCAGCGCGTGGCGGAAGAGAATCCGCCGAATACGTCAGATATGCCGGAGAACGCCTCGGAGAATCCGCCGGAGACGGTGGAGAATGCCGAAAATTCGCCGAAGGTGCCGCCGAAAAAGCGAAATGGCGGCTGGCGGTGCTGACGGGCGATTCAGGAGGGGCGGACGATGCGGGCAAAAGAGTATCTGTCGCAGGTGCGCTTGCTCGACGAGCGGATCACCTGCAAGCTGGCGGACGCGGCGCGATTGCAGGACATGGCGACGCGCATCACGCCCATCCTGCGGGAAGACGGCGCGTCTGGGGGCGGCGGCGCGCCGGATCGTCTGGCGGACACCGTGGCGAAAATCGTGGATTTGAAAGCCGAAATCGACTGGGACGTTGACCGGCTGGTTGACAAGAAAAAAGAGGTGTCGTCGCTGCTGGACAAGCTGACCGACCGGAGGTATTACGCGGTGCTTTTCCGGCGCTATATTCTCTTTGAGACATTCGAGCAAATCGCCTGCGAAATGAACTGCTCATGGCGAAATGCTTGCTATCTGCACGGACAGGCGCTGGATGTATTCCAGCAGGTGATGGATAAGGAGGACAAGGGCAATGACGAAGACTGAAATCATTGCGTCCCTGCTCGACCAAGCACGGGACAAGGATGCCCTTGCCAACGGCGAGGCGGACAGCATCTTCGCGGATGATGCGCGGGCGCTCCGGGAGGCGGCGGAACTGCTGAAATCCGTGCCGGGATGGGTGTCCGTGGACAAGGCACTTCCGGCAGAGGGAATGCACGTCATCGGATTTGATATAGAGAGCAGGTGGGACTATCCATCGCTGTATTTTCGTCCAGATACAAAGGAGTTTTTGGACGAAATGTACGACAACAAGCCCGTGAAAATCACGCACTGGATGCCGTGCCCGGAATCGCCGAAGGAGGATGAAAAGGATGAATAATGAAAAGAAACAAGCTCCGCGCTGTCCGTACTGCGGCGCGAAGATGCGCTTAGAGGACAGCGAGGACGTGCTCTTCGGACTGTTCGCGGACGAGGAGAAAATGTACTGGTATCAATGTAATGCTCCGTCGTGTGGCATCCACAGCCCTGCAAATCATACGAAAGCCGGTGCTTACAAAGCAGCCATGAAGCGCTACGAAAAACCGAACCGGGTGCTGACGCTGGATGAAGTGCTGAAAATTGCATGTGACGACTACAACACAGAGCAAGAAACCGTGATGTATTTGGAATACAGAGAGGACTATGAAGGATATGCCATCGTTACCGATTTGGAGACGGATGGCTCGAAAATATTGCTCGAATTTTCTGGTATTGGCGGTGGGGTTAAACAAAACGAGAAAGACTATGGAAGCCTTTGGCGGTGCTGGCGGCGCAAGCCGACGAAAAACGAGCGGAAAAACACGCCGTGGGAGGCGGATAAAGCATGAAGAACAAAGACATGCTGGTCGCCGCGCTGAATGGCGCGATAGACGACGGCGGCGACACCCTGAAAGAAACAATTGACCATCTCATCCGCTGCCCATACATGAGCGCATACAGCTTGATAAGCTACGGACACGCGCACCCGCTGTGCGCAGACCAGGACGGGACGGCAAGCCGCGACAGGTGCGCCGTCTGCATCGGAAAATGGCTGAACGCGGAGGTGAACACATGAACAGGCAGCAGCGTCGGGCGCAGAAGAACCAACCCAAAGCGCAGGCACAATTCGACGAGGACGTGTACCGCGAGGGCTTCCGAGACGGTGCGACATCCACCTTCAAGATGGCATACGCAGCGGTCTGCCTTGTCCTCCACCGGGACTATGGCTTCGGGCAAGGGCGCTGCCACAAGGTGCTTTCTGCCCTCGACGCGGAAATGTCACCCGGCGGGCAGTTGACCATCCAAGGAGCGATAGATCAGGTATATGACGAGATTGGGCTGGCGCTCAACTTCGACGAGCCGTTCGACCGTATCGAGAAAATGGAGGCAAAAAAGACGTGAGTGTGATTCTGCTGCTGGCGGTGCTGGCGACGATGGTGTGCCTTGCTTGCCTCGACGTTGGCAAGCGATAAAAGCCGTTTCCTGTCAGAAAATTTTCTTCGCACTTTTCCCCATTTTTCATAGTATTTCATATTGGGATGGTGCTATAATGTAAGTGGAAATTTACAGCCTGACGGGTTATCCCGTTGGGCATTTTTTATGCAATCAATCAGGGTGACGCTGCTGGCAATCGCCATTTTTGCGGCGTGGGGTGTGCAGAAGGCGGGAGCTGCACAAGGTACATACTACACAAAAGGCGGTGGTTACATGGGAAACCTTCAAGAACGTTTCCTATGTCCCACCTTTTTCTGTTTTTGACGCGCGTCAAGGCTACTGGCAAAAGCGGAAAAAGGAGTGGCGAGAGGCAGGACTGAAAAGTGATGCCGGACGAGACGAAGCACTGATTGGAAAGGGCTTGAAGAAGCTGGCGGACGTGCTGGGGCTGCTGACGGCGTTGGTCTGTGTGGCGTGCGTGCTGGTGAACGGGCGGTAAAACAAAGGCGGTCAGCAGCACAATCGCCGCCGACCGCCTTGGATGATTTCGCGCTGGAATCACTGATAATTCCGCAGGAGGGAAAAATGAACGATAATAAGCCTACTCCATACTGCCCGTACTGCGGCAGAGCTATGGAACTGGAAGATTTCTTGGGTGAACACTGGTATCAGTGCCCGATGTGCGAATCAAGGTCACCGGTGAAGCGAACAAGCGCAGAAGCACATGAATCCGCCATTCGCAGAGCAGTGCTGGCCAATCGGGTTTTATCCCTGAAAGAAATGGAGAACAAGAAATTGTCCAACAGAGGGCAGCCGACGTTTTTCTGGACAGAGGACAAAGGCGGAACAGATAAACTGCTTACATGGCGCGGTGTAATTGAAAGACTGAACAACGAAGAACGGTTTGGAAGGTACGGCAACACATGGAGATGCTGGCTTGAAAAACCGACGTTGCTTCAAAAGAAGGAAACCCCGTGGAGGTGACAGGGAGCGGTTCACATCCGGCTTTCTGCACTTTGCGTAGTATTTCATAGTATTTCACACCCTCCCCGTGCTATACTGCACATGGAAACCTCCAATCACCTCACCCGACGGACGCGCCAGTCGCCGCCGGGTATTTTTGTACCCAAAATCCGCTGTGCCCCGCCCGTGGCGGCAAAAATCCCACGCGGTGGAGGCACAGCATTGCGAATCCCCCAGAAAGGATGGTGCGCAATGGCTGGATTAACCGAGAAACAGCGCCGCTTCTGCGACGAGTACCTCATCGACCTGAACGCGACGCAAGCCGCCATCCGCGCCGGGTATTCCCCGAAAACGGCAGCGGCGATTGCGGCAGAAAACCTCACAAAACCTAAGGTTGCTGAAAACATCAAAAAGCGCATGGACGAAAAGGAAGATGCGCTGATTGCCAAGCAGGACGAAGTTCTGAAATACCTGACGGCGGTGATGCGCCGGGAGATGAAGGAGTCTGTCGTCGTGACGTGCATGGAGGAGAAGACGGAAGTCATCCCCGGCGAGGGCGGCGGCAAGCCCACCCGGCGCACAACGAAGAAGGAAGAACCGAAGGTCGTCGAGATTCCGGCGCGGCTGTGCGACGCGAACAAGGCGGCGGAGTTGCTGGGGAAGCGCTACGGGCTGTTCACGGACAGGGTGGATGTGTCGGGCAGCCTGCCGGTGATTCTGGCGGGAGAGGATGCGCTTGACGACTAATCAGCCGCGAATCTACCTGCCGGATGTCGTCGGGCGCGGCTACGGCGCGTTCTGGCGCTTCACAGGGCGCTACCGCGTGTGCAAAGGCAGCCGCGCAAGCAAGAAAAGCACCACGACGGCGCTGAATTTCATCTACCGCATGATGAAGTACCCCGGCGCAAACCTGCTGGTCATCCGCAAAACGTACCGCACATTGCGCGACAGCTGCTTCACACAGCTTCTCTGGGCAATTCACCGCC
>CEAH01005385.1_pt1 | contig 41586 bp, 32 predicted proteins | sample 557571 | NCBI WGS metagenome assembly CEAH01 (sample SAMEA3182092, study PRJEB8094) | gut metagenome | biome: human; feature: gut; material: Stool; isolation source: human stools | place: Canada | collected 2013-11-25
ATAATGTAATATAATATAAAATTATAATATAATAATGCAGTCAGTGATTTCTTTAAACGAATGTAAATTATTGGCACACTTTCTTGGAGTTGTGTATGGAAAAAATCACAGGTAAAAATAATGAAATAATAAAGGGCGTTAAAAAACTCTTTACCTCTTCCAAGGAGCGTAAGGCTCAAGGCTTGTTTGTGCTTGAAGGGGCAAGGCTTGTTTTTGACGCCCTTAATTCGTCTTATGAAGTTGAAACTTTTTTAATAACCGAAAGCGCTAATGAAAAGTATTTTGACGCGTCTGTTCAAATGCAAAGGAAAAGCAAAAATTCATATTTTATAAGTGATACACTTTCACAAAAAATAAGCGAAACAAAAAATTCGCAGGGCGTATTTGCAGTTTGCAAAATGAAAAATGAAAATATTTCATTAAAAACAGGTCAAAAATATATTGCGCTTGATAATCTTCAAGACCCGGGCAATCTCGGCACTGTTATCAGAACAGCCGAGGCGCTCGGTATTTCAAGTGTAATAGTAGGGGGCGGATGCGATGTTTTTAATCCCAAAGTTTTGCGTGCGTCAATGGGTTCGGTTTTAAGGCTTGATGTTTTTGAATGTCAAAGCCTTGCGCCTGTTTTGCAAAAGGCAAAATCTCTCGGCATTAAAACTTATGCCACTTCGCCTGATTCATCGGCTAAAAAAATAAATGAAACGCAATTTCCGAAATCATCACTTTGCGTAATCGGAAATGAAGCTAACGGTGTAAGCGATGAAGTTATGAACATCTGTGACGAAACAGTAACAATCCCTATGCTCGGTCGTGCCGAAAGTTTAAATGCACATGTTGCCGGGGCAATTGTAATGTGGGAGATGTTAAGATGAGTAAAAATGCAAAGTATTGGATATGGCTTCAAAATGTATTTGGATACGGGGCTAAAATATCCAAAATCATTGATGAATTCGGTGGAGCTAAAGAACTTTATAATCTTGGCGAAACCGAGTGGAGAATGAGTTCGTTTTTAACAAACAGGCAAGTTGAAAAACTTATAAGCACAGATATTGAAAAAGGCAATGAAGTAATTGATTATTGCTTGCAGCAGGGATATAAGATTGTCGATTATGACGATGAGTCTTATCCAAACAGGCTTAAAGATATACCTGATGCACCGGCTGTTTTGTATGTTGACGGAATTTTGCCTGATATTGATAATCTTGTTACTATCGCAATGGTAGGTTCAAGAAAAGCGAGCGAATATGCAGTCAGGGTTGCACGGGTTTTCGGAAAAGGGTTAACCGAAGCCGGAGCAAGTGTTATCAGCGGCGGTGCACTCGGTATTGATTCTTATTCGCACGAGGGTGCGCTTGAAGGCGGCGGTCAAACTGTTGCGGTTTTGGGTAACGGCTTTGGCGACAGCTATCTTGATACAAACAGAGATTTGCGTAAAAAAATCAGTCAAAACGGTGCGCTTGTTACAGAATACCAACCTTTTACCAAAGCAAGCGGAAGAAACTTTCCGGTAAGAAACAGAATTATAAGCGGGCTTTCACTCGGTGTGCTTGTGGTTGAAGCAGGTGTAAAAAGTGGTACTTTTGTTACCACAAAGCGTGCACTTGAACAAAAGCGTGATTTATATGCTGTTCCGGCTCCTGTTCTTTCAGTTGAATACGGAGGAACAAATAAGCTTATTGAAAACGGTGCGGGTGTGGCTATTAACCCCGTTGATGTTGTTAAAGCGTATGCCGATAGGTTTGATACGCTTGATATGTCAAAACTTAGGAAATCAAACCAAATTGCTCTTGATAAATCGGAGCAAGATGTAAATATGGCACGCATTAAACCGAGAACGCAAAATCAAATCAAGCAGAGCAATCCCGATGAAGAAAAATATTCGTTTAAAAATGTTGAAAAAAGCAGAGAACACAGAGCAAAAGTTGAAGAAAAAGCAATTGAGCTTCAAGGCAATGCAAAAATTGTGTATGACTGCTTGGATGATGAATATAACTTTATTGATGATGTTATTGCGAAATCAAATTTGCCGGCGTCATCGGTGCTGGCAGCATTAACCGTTCTTGAAATAAAAAAATTGATTATAAGTGCCTCGGGTAAGAGGTTTAAAAAATCTTGAAAGGCTATGGGAATTATATATGTCTAAATTAGTAATTGTGGAGTCACCTGCAAAGGCAAAGAATATTAAAGGCTATCTTGGCAGAGGCTATGATGTAGTTGCATCAATGGGCCATGTACGAGATTTGCCGGCAGCAAGGCTCAGTGTTGATATTGCAAATGATTTTGAACCTAAATATGCAGTAATAAAAGGAAAGGAAAACTTTGTAAAAGACCTTAAGAAAAAGGCTGATAGTGCAGATTATGTATATCTCGCAACTGACCCCGATCGCGAAGGAGAAGCAATTTCTTGGCACCTTGCCACTCTTTTGGGACTTGACCTTAAAGATGAAAACAGAGTTACCTTTAATGAAATTACTAAAAACGGTGTAAAAAACGGAATGGCAAATCCGCGTAAAATTGATATTGATTTGGTCGATGCCCAGCAGGCAAGAAGAATTCTTGACCGTCTTATCGGCTACAAGCTTTCACCGTTTATTTCACAAAAAATCAGGCGCGGTCTTTCAGCAGGCCGTGTGCAGTCGGTTGCACTTCGCCTTATTGTTGACAGGGAAAATGAAATTCGTGCATTCAAGGCTGAAGAATATTGGTCAATTGACGCTAAATTTACCAACCCTCCTGAAAGAAAAGTATTTTCAGCCGCACTTTCAACTAAAGACGGCGAAAAAATCAAAATTGAAAATAAGGAGCAGAGTGATACCGTTCTTACTGAACTTGAAGGTGCAAGTTATGTTGTAAAAAGTGTTAAAAAAGGCAGCAGAAAGAAAAATCCTACACCTCCGTTTATCACTTCCACACTTCAGCAGGAAGCGTCAAGGCGTCTTTCATTCCAGGCAAAAAGAACGATGAAAGCGGCGCAGGAACTTTATGAAGGTGTTGATGCAGGCGAGCTTGGCACAGTCGGTCTTATTACTTATATGAGAACAGACTCACTTCGTATTTCAGAAGAAGCAAGGCAGGCAGGTAATGAATTTATTACCGAAACTTTCGGCGAAAAATATCTTCCTAAAAAGCCGAGATACTTTAAATCGAAAAGTAATATTCAAGACGGACACGAAGCTATCAGGCCGTCAATGCCAAAGGTTACACCTGAACAGGTTAAGCCTTATTTATCAAATGACCAGTATAAAATTTATAAGCTTGTATGGGAAAGATTTATTGCTTCACTTATGGAATCTTGCCTGCAGGAAACTATGAAGATAGAAATTGAAGCTAAAAATTATATCTTCACAGCTACGGGATATACAGTTAAATTTGACGGTTTCACAAAGCTTTATGAAGAAAAGGTTGATGATGAAAAGAATGACAGCGCATCTCCGCTTCCGGTACTTGCCGAGGGTGATGAACTTAAGTTAAAGAGTATTCTTGGCAATCAGCATTTCACTCAACCTCCTGCAAGGTATACAGAAGCTTCGCTTACAAAAGCACTTGAAGAAAACGGTGTAGGCAGGCCGTCAACTTATGTTACTATTACATCAACTATTATCAACCGTGAATATGTTAAGCGTGAGGGCAAGCAGTTTGTACCTACTGAACTCGGCGAAGCAGTAACAAACCTGCTTAAAGATAAAATGCCAAACATAGTTAATGTTAAATATACATCTAAAATGGAAGCAGATCTTGATAAGATTGATTCGGGCGATAAAGATTATAAAGAGATGATTCGTCTTTATTATGATGATTTTGAAAAGCCGCTTGAAAAAGCTAAAGAGGAAATGCAGGGTGTTAAGATAAAGCTTAAGGAAGAAGAAACTGATGAAATCTGCGAAAAGTGTGGCAGAAATATGGTTATCAAAGTCGGCAGATTCGGTAAATTCCTTGCTTGCCCGGGTTATCCTGAATGTAAAAATACAAAGCCGCTTATTTTCAGAACTAAAGCAAAATGTCCTGAATGCGGCGGTGATGTAATTGAAAAGAAAACCAAGAGGGGTTCATCTTTCTATGGTTGCTCAAATTACCCTAATTGTAACTTTATGACTTGGGATATGCCGAGTGATGAGGTTTGCCCGCGTTGCGGCAAATCGCTCTTTAAGCGCAAGGGTAGTGTGCTTTATTGCCCTGATACAGAGGGCTGTGGCTTTACAAAGCCTGCCCCAAAAAAGAAGAAAACAGAAGAATAATAAGTAATATATGAAATTTAGAGTTATAGGTGCAGGCCTTGCAGGTGTTGAAGCTGCTTGGCAAATTGCAAATAAAGGTTACAAGGTTTCGCTTTATGAAATGAAGCCGATCAAAAAAAGTGAAGCGCATAAGTCGGATTTCTTTTGTGAACTCGTTTGCTCAAATTCGCTTAAAGCTTCACGAATTGAAAGTGCCGCCGGACTTTTAAAAGAAGAAATGGCAAGGCTTGGCTCGCTTACCGTTCCTGTTGCAAGGAAATCGAGTGTTCCGGCAGGCGGTGCGTTGGCGGTTGACAGGGATATTTTTTCTTCCCGTGTTACTGAAAAAATCAAATCACATCCCAATATTGAAGTGATAAATGAAGTTGTTGAAAATTTAGAACTTGACGGTGATACCGTTACAGTTGTTGCAACAGGCCCGCTTACAGACGGTAAGCTTGCAGAAAGTATTTCTGAAATAACAGGCGAATATCTTTCGTTTTATGATGCGGCAGCTCCTATTGTTACAGCCGACAGTGTTGATATGACCAAAGCTTTCGGTGCTTCACGCTATGAGCGTGGAGGGGATGATGACTATATCAATTGCCCGTTTAACAAGTCCGAGTACGAAAATTTTATAGAAGAGTTAGTTAATGCCGAGGGCGCAGTCGTTCACGATTTTGATGTTTATGAGGGATGTATGCCTATTGAAAAGCTTGCAAAAAGGGGGCTTGACGCTCCTCGTTTCGGCCCTATGAAGCCTGTCGGCTTGGTTGACCCTAATACAGGTCATAGGCCTTGGGCGTGCGTTCAGTTAAGGCGTGAAAATTCAAAGGGTACAATGTTTAATCTTGTAGGTTTTCAAACTAATTTGAAATTTGGTGAGCAAAAGCGGGTTTTTTCAATGATTCCCGGGCTTGAAAATGCACAGTTTGTAAGATACGGTGTAATGCACAGAAATTCATTCCTCAATTCACCGAAGCTTTTAAATGCCGATTTCTCATTCAGAGAAAAGGATAATCTTTTCTTTGCCGGTCAGATTACCGGTGTTGAGGGATATATGGAAAGTGCGTCAAGCGGCATTATTGCAGGAATAAATGCGGTAAGAAAGGCAGAGGGCAAAACTCCTTTTATTTTGCCCGATATTACTATGATAGGTGCGCTTTGTGATTATATCAGTGATGAAAGCGTTAAAAACTTTCAGCCAATGGGTGCAAATTTCGGTGTGCTTCCTGCTATTGAACCTAAAATAAGAGATAAAAAGGAGCGTTATGCAGCACTTTCAAACAGGTCGCTCGCCTATATTGATGAAGTTGTTAAAACGCTTTAAAAATAAAGAAAGGGTGGAATATATTGCCAAAAATTAAAAGAATAATTATTGACGCAATGGGCGGCGATAATGCACCGCTTGAAATACTCAAGGGTACTTTTCTTGCAGTAAAGGAATATGGGATTAAACCTGTTCTTGTCGGCAATGAAGAAGTGATAAAAAAATGCGCTAAAGACAATAACATTGCACTCAATAATACAAAAATAGTTAATTCAAATTCAGTGATTTCAATGCACGATGATGCAAAGTGTGTACTTAAAGAAAAAGCCGATTCATCAATGGCAGTCGGTTTTAAATTGCTTAATGACGGTGAGGGCGATGCTTTTGTAAGCGCGGGAAATACAGGCTGTGTAACAGTCGGCGCAACGCTTATTACCAAAAGAATTAAGGGCGTTAAAAGGCCTGCGATTGCATCTGTTATGCCAAGCGCAAAAAAGCCTTTTCTTCTTATGGACTGCGGTGCGAATGCCGAGTGCAGAAGTGAATTCCTTTACCAATTCGGGCAAATGGGAAGCCTTTATATGAATAAAATTATGAAGTTTGAAAATCCGAAAGTTGCCCTTGCAAATAACGGTGAGGAAAATACAAAGGGTACGCCTGTGGTTAAGGAAGCTTACGAACTTATGAGCAAAGCACCTTATAACTTTATCGGTAATATTGAGGGCAGGCAAATTCCGTTTGGCGATGCGGATGTAGTAGTTGCCGATGGATTCACAGGTAACCTTATACTCAAAACTTATGAGGGTGTTGCAAAGGTTTTGATGAACGGTATTAAAGATGCCTTTATGAAAAACGCCTTATCAAAGCTCGCATATCTTGGTGTTAAATCGGGTATTGATGATATGAAAAAGCAATTTGATTATAAAGAATACGGCGGTGCGGTTATGCTTGGTGTTAAAAAGCCTGTTGTTAAGGCACACGGCTCGGCAGATGCACGCACTTTTAAAAATGCAATCAAACAGGCAGTTTGGTTTATAGATAATGATTTAATTGAAACTATGGAAACATGGTTTTCTAAAAATTTACAAGAGGCTTAACAAATATTATGGCAACTATTGAAGATAAAATAGGATATACCTTTAAAAATCGTGAATATCTAATGGAGGCACTTACACATTCCTCTTTTGCTAACGAAAGGCATAATAAAATCAAGTGTAATGAAAGAATGGAATTTCTCGGTGATGCAGTTCTTTCCATAATCTCGGCTAATTTTTTGTACCACCGTTTTCCAGATATGCCGGAGGGGGATTTATCAAAGCTTCGTTCATCACTTGTTTGCACGCAGTCACTTTCGGATTTTGCAAGGCAAATTTCACTTGGAGATTATCTTTTTTTGGGCAAGGGCGAATCAAATACCGGCGGAGCTGACAGATCGTCGATTTTAGAAAATGCTTTTGAAGCACTTATTGCCGCTATTTACCTTGACGGCGGAATGGAAAATGCTGAAAAATTTGTGCTTGCTTTTCTTTCTCCCGCTGTTGAAACACATCATATAAATTTTAAAGATTATAAAACCACTTTGCAGGAAGTAGTTCAGCAAAATCCTGATGAAAATGTTAACTATGTGCTTGTGGGTGAAAGCGGGCCTGACCATAACAAAGTATTTGAAGTTGAAGTTCATCTTAATTCAAATGTTATCGGCAAAGGCAAGGGAAGAAGCAAAAAAAGTGCAGAGCAAGAAGCTGCAAAGGAAGCACTTAAGCTTATGGGTGTAATATGAAAAAAGGTAATATCAGTATTTTCGTTCCGCATTTGGGTTGCCCGTGCCAATGCTCATTTTGCAATCAAAAAACAATTACCGGGCATAATAACCAACCGAGTACGGCGGATGTGGATAAAGCAGTGTTAACGGCACTCAAACATAAAGGCTACGATTATGAAATAGCTTTTTTCGGAGGTTCGTTTACTGCAATAGATAGAAAATATATGCTCGCCCTTTTGGAAACGGCGTATAAATATGTAAAATCAGGTGAAGTGAGCGGTATAAGAATTTCAACCAGACCTGATTTTATTGACGGTGAAATATTATCACTTTTAAAAAAATACGGTGTGACAAGTATTGAACTCGGTGCGCAAAGTATGGATGACGAGGTACTTTCGGCTAACAGGCGCGGTCACACTTCAAAAGATGTTGAAATTGCATCAAAACTTATTAAATCTTTCGGCTTTGAACTCGGGCTTCAAATGATGACGGGTTTGTATAAAGACAGTGAGGAAAAAGCGATTGAAACTGCTAAAAAAATCATTTCGCTTAAACCGCAGACTGTCAGGATTTATCCTACTGTTGTGCTTAATAATACATATCTTGCAGATTTATATTTAAGCGGTGAATACAATCCGCCGAATGCCGAGCAATCGGCTGAACTTGTGGCAAAGCTTGTACCTCTTTTTGAGGAAAATTCAATTAAAATAATTCGCTTGGGCCTTCATTCAAGCGAGGATATAAAGAAAAATATGCTTGCCGGCGGTTTTCACGACAGCTTTGGTGAGCTTGTTAAATCGAGAATTATGCTAAATAAAATTCTTGATTTGCCCCCGGCTGATTACGAAGTGGCTGTTAATTCAAAGTCACTTTCAAAGCTGAAAGGCAATAAAAAGTCGAATATTTATCTTCTTATTGAAAGAGGATATAACATAAAAATTGTTATCAACAATAATCTTGCTGTTGATGAATTGGAGATAAAATAATGGTATTAAAATCACTTGAAATACAGGGCTTTAAGTCTTTCCCTGACAGGACAAGTCTTAATTTCGGTAAAGGTATAACTGCTGTTGTAGGCCCTAACGGTTCAGGCAAAAGTAATATTTCCGATGCTGTTCGTTGGGTTTTGGGCGAAACAAGTTCAAAATCACTTCGCGGTTCTAAAATGGAAGATGTAATTTTCAGCGGTACTTCTACGCGTAAAGCACTCGGTTTTGCACAGGTTCAGCTCACCCTGGATAATACTGACCAAACCCTTAAAGATAAGGGTGAAATTGTAACGGTTTCAAGAAGATATTATCGCTCGGGTGAAAGTGAATATAAAATTGACGGTGAAACCGTAAGAGCAAGGGATATTAGGGAACTGTTTATGGATACAGGCCTTGGTTCTGACGGATATTCTATGGTGGGTCAGGGTAAAATCGACTCTATCATATCTCAAAAAAATGAGGATAGGCGTGAACTTTTTGAAGAAGCGGCAGGTATTTCACTTTTCCGCCATAAAAGAAAAGACGCAACCCGCAGGCTTGACCAGGCACAAGAAAATTTAGTAAGACTTCTTGATATTTTGGGCGAACTTGAAAGCAGAGTTGAGCCGCTCAGAAAGCAAAGCGAAAAAGCACAAAAATTCATTACCCTTTCGGATGAAAAGAAAACGCTTGAAATCGGTGTTTGGGTAAATAAAATAAATCGCTTTACAAACGAACTTCGTGAGCAGGAACATAAAATTGACGCGGCAAACGCATCATATGATATTTGCGAAAAAGAACTTAAAGCTATTGAAGAAGAAATTGAAGAAATTGCGCAAAAAACCGTTTCAATCAATACCCAAATCGAGCAAATCAGAATGGGCTCAAAAGCTTATGAAGAAGAAGCACTACGCAAAGACGGTGAAGCTTCGGTTTTAGAAACCACATTAAACCATAATAATGAAACTATTGAAAGACTTAAAAATGACATCGGTGATGTTGATAATACAAATCTTTCAATTGATGCTCAAATTGAAGAAAAGCAGAACTTTATTTCCGAAAGCGAAGTAGAGATAAAAGCAAAAAAGCAGGAACTTAAAAATGTTACAGATGAAATGAATAATCTTCTTTCATCAAATGAGAAGTTTTCAAAGCTTACTGTTGAACTTAATCAAAAAATCACTTCTCTTACACTTAAACTTTCCGATTGCAGGGTTAAATGCTCACAGGCACTTACATCCGCACAGGAAATTAAATCAAGGCAAAGCATTGTTGATTCATCAATTGAGCAAGGAAAAAATGACCTTGAAGAAGTTGAAAAGCTTAAAGAAAAAAGTGATGAAAATTTAAAAGCTTTGCAAGCTCGTATTGATGAAAATAACAACTCGATGCAGGGTTATAAAATTAAGCTTGAAAATAAAAACGCTAATGCCGAAAAGCTTAAAGCCGAACTTGAAAAGGCTAACAATGAATATAACCAAAAAACGCAAAAAGCTAAAATGCTTCTTGACCTTGAAAAAAATATGGAAGGTTTTTCAGGTGCTGTAAAAGCCGTTATGCGCCAGGCACAAAGCAAGGCACTTTCAGGTGTTCACGGGCCGCTGTCACAGCTTATCACTGTTGATAATGAGTACAGTGTTGCTGTTGAAGTTGCACTCGGTGCAGCAATGCAAAATATAGTAGTCGGCAATGAAGCAGACGCAAAGCGTGCAATTTATTATCTTAAAAATAACCGTGTCGGCAGGGCAACTTTTCTCCCGATTTCAGCTATAAAGCCAAGAAATCTTGATGAAAAAGACCTTGATGATAATTTGGGCTTTGTTGCAATTGCAAGTGAACTTGTTGATTGCAAGAATGAATATAAAAATATTATTTCAAATCTTTTAGGCAGAGTAGTTATAGTTGAAGATATGGACTCAGCAATAGGAATTTCAAAAAGATATTCCAACAGATTTAAAATAGTTACAGTTGACGGTCAGATTATAAATCCGGGCGGTTCAATGACCGGCGGTTCGCAATCAAAGGGTGCAGGTATTCTTTCAAGAGGAAATATGATTGATGAGCTTAATAAGGAAGCCAAGAAACTTGAAGAAACTGCACAGCAAATTAAAGCTAAATATAAAACAGCACTTGAAGAAGCAAATTTTGCACTTGCTAATTTGCAGGGAGCGCAAGCTGATTTACAGCAGGCAAAAGAGGAACTTATCAGAGCGCAGGGTGAACATAAGCTTGTTTTAGAAAAATATGAGCATCTTTCATCCCAGCTTTCACTTCTTATCAGTGAAAAAGACAGTGCCAAAGAACGAATTGCCGAATTTGAAAACGAATCAAAATCAAGTGAAAATGAAATCAAAGTAATTGAAAATGAAATTGCACAAGCTGAAAAGGAACTTGAAAAAACTTCAGGCAATGCAAGCGAAATAAATGCAAAGCGTGACGAGTACAGGGAAAAAAGCGAAAAGATAAATCTTGAACTTGTTACACTTGCAAAAGATAACGAAACTGCTAAACTTTCTGTTGAAGAACTTAATTTGAGAAAAAATACTCAATCAGACAGAGTTAAAACCATTTGGGATGAAATCAAGGTTATTGAAGAAAGAAATCAGGCTCTTCTTATTTCAATTAACGAAATTAAGGCCAATGCAAATGACCTTAGGATTAAGGCAGAACAGTCAAATAATGATGTGAGTGCGCAGATAGAACAAAGAAATGAGCTTGAAAAGCGTACAACTGAACTTCGCGGTGAGGAAAAAATTAAAAATCAGGATAGAGAAAAGCTTTCAGGTTCAATCGTTCGTCTTGATGAAAGAAAAAATGCTATGAAAAAAGAGTATGATGAATTAAACGATATGCTCTTTGAACAGTATGAACTCACCAAGCATGAAGCTGAAGCACTTAATATTCAAATTGATGATATGAGCGAAGCAAAGCGCAGACTTCACGAAATTAAAGTTGCAATCAAAGGTCTTGGCTCAATCAATGTAGGTGCTATTGAAGAATATAAGGAAGTAAGCGAGCGCTATACATTTCTTAAAGAGCAAATAGGCGATGTTGAAAAGTCAAAAAATGAACTTATGAAAATAATTGAGGATTTGACTGCTTCTATGAGTGAAAAATTCATTACTCAGTTTAATAAAATCAATGCTGAATTTAAAGTTTGCTTTGCAGATTTCTTCGGCGGAGGTAAGGGTGAGCTTCTTTTGGAACAGCCGGATAACTGCCTTGAATCTCCTATTGAAATCCGTATTCAGCCACCAGGAAAATCAGTTCAGAATATTAACCTTTTCTCCGGCGGTGAAAAGTCGCTTGCGGCAATGGCACTTTTGTTTAGTGTGCTTAAAGTTCAGCCGGCTCCGTTTTGCATTTATGACGAAGTTGAAGCGGCACTTGATGATGTCAATGTTGAGCGATTTGCAAAATATATGCGTAAGATGACGGATAAAACTCAATTTATTTCAATTACTCATAGGCGAGGCACTATGGAAGAGGCGGATGTTCTTTATGGTGTTACAATGCAGGAAAAGGGTGTATCAAAGCTTATAGAACTTCAAACAGCCGAACTTGCAGCTAAAATGGGACTTGAATAATATATAATGTAATAAATATAAAGGAAGAAGTAATTATGGGCATTTTTTCTATATTTAAAAAAGGTCTTAAAAAAACAAGAGATGAGGGTATCACAGCCCAGCTTGATGAGGTGATGGATTCTTATGAAAAAATCACACCGGAGTTTTTTGATGACCTTGAGGAAATTCTTATAATGGGCGATGTCGGTATGCCGACTGCTGAAAGAATTATTCGTGATTTAAAAAGTAAAATTGAAAATGACAAGGTTGATGATGTAAGGCAGGTACGCGAAATTATGAAAGATATAGTTTCGGGTATTGTATGGGGCGGCAGCTATTTGCGACTTCGTACAAAGCCGTCTGTTATTCTTGTAATCGGTGTAAACGGTGTCGGCAAAACTACTACTATCGGCAAGCTTGCTATGAGGCTTAAAGAGCAGGGCAGAAGTGTGATCTTGGGCGCTGCAGATACTTTCCGTGCTGCCGCAATTGAGCAACTTCAGGTTTGGGCAGACAGAGCGCAGGTGGATTTGATTAAGCACGCCGAGGGTTCAGACCCGGCTTCGGTAGTTTATGATACTATTGCGGCAGGCAAAGCAAGAAACAGTGATGTAATTATTATTGATACAGCAGGCAGGCTTCATAATAAGAAAAATCTTATGGATGAGCTTAATAAAATCAGCAGAGTTATTGAAAGGGAATTGCCTGACGCTTCAAAAGAAATTCTTTTGGTACTTGATGCTACAACAGGTCAAAACGCTGTTAATCAGGCAAAAGATTTCAAAGAGGCTGCCGGTATTACAGGCATAGTTTTAACCAAGCTTGACGGTACTGCAAAGGGCGGTGTGGTCCTTGCTATCAATAATGAACTTGATGTGCCTGTTAAATTTGTAGGTGTGGGCGAAAAGATTGAAGATTTGCAGCCTTTTGATGCAGATGCGTTTGCAGCAGGCCTTTTTGATGCTACAATTCCTGATGATGATAAGGAAATTACGGATTTTATTCAGCACGACGAAGATAATGCAGAAGAAAAAGCAGAGTAAGGGGTGTAAATATGGATTTTATTTTAGCAACAAATAATATGAAAAAGCTTGCGGAAATGCAAAGAATTTTATCCCCGCTCGGTATAAATGTTGTAACAGCAAAAATGCTTGGTGTTACACTTGAAGATGTTGAAGAAGACGGTGAAACATTTGAAGATAATGCAAAGCTTAAAGCAAGGGCGGCTTGTAAGGAAATGAATATGCCGGCTATTGCAGATGATTCGGGACTTTGTGTTGATTATCTTAACGGTGCGCCGGGTATCTTTTCGGCACGCTTCGCAGGTGAACACGGAAATGATGAAAAAAATAATGACCTTCTTTTAGAAAAGCTTGACGGTGTACCGCTTGAAAAGAGGACGGCACATTATGTTTGTGCTATTTGCTGTACTTTCCCTGACGGTCGTGAAATTGTTGTCAGGGGCGAATGCAGCGGCGTTATCGGCTTTGAAAGGGACGGTAATGAGGGCTTTGGATATGACCCTCTGTTTTTGGTTGACGGCAAAGCTTTCGGCAGATACACAGCAGAGGAAAAAGATAAAATCAGCCATAGAGGTAACGCACTTCGCTTATTAACAAAAGAATTGGAGAAAATTATATGACATCTAAAGAAAGAGCAGCTTTAAGAGCAAAAGCTAACGGGCTTGAACCGATTATTCAGCTTGGTAAAGAGGGCATAAGTGAAAATTTGCTTACCCAAATTGATGATACACTTGATACCAGAGAACTTATTAAAATCAGAGTTCACCTTGAATCTGCACCTGAAACACCAAAGGAACTTGCACAAAAGCTTGCAGCTCCGCTTGGTGCCGAGGTTATTCAGGTTATAGGCGGAATCATTGTTCTTTACCGTGAAATTGATGAAGAGCGAATTGCTGAAAAAAAGAAAAAAAGAGGCTCAGGCACAGCAAAAGCAACAGCTAAAAAGAAAGTAAAGATTAAGGGCAAAAGACAGCGCCAAAGAGAAAAGGAAGCTAAAAACCCTTATGCAAAATATGACAGACCTAAATATTATGGCAGATAAGCTTAAAATCGGAATTTTCGGCGGTGCGTTTAATCCTGTTCATAATGGGCATTTGAATTTGGCAAAGCATTATCTTGATGAACTTGGGCTTGATAAGATTTTGTTTATACCGACTAATATACCGCCGCATAAATCAAACGAAGATTTTGCAGGCAGAAAAGACAGATTTAATATGCTACGGCTTGCAATAAAACCGTATGATAAATTTGAAGTATCGGATATTGAATTTAAGCGTGACGGCAAAAGCTATACTTATGATACTTTGCTTGAACTGAAAAAAATATATAAAAATGCAGAGTTTTACCTTATAATTGGGGCAGACCAATTGCTTCATTTTGATAAGTGGTATAAGTATAAAGAAATTCTTACACTTGTAACTCTTTGCACAAGTGCAAGGGAAAATGAAGCCGAAAAAGCACAGATAATTGATTTTGCGTCAAGCTTAAACGGACTTGATATAAATAAAGTTAAACTTTTGGCTTCACCTGTATTAAAGGTCAGTTCAAGTGAAATAAGAAATAAAATAAAGTCGGGTGAGGATTTTTCAAATCTTGTGCCTGAAAAAGTGTATGATTATATAATAAAGAGGCGAATTTATAATGTATGATACCGAAAAATACGCAAAAATTTTGAAAGATACATTATCTGACAGGCGATTTTACCATTCGCTTTGCGTATCACAAAGTGCCATTAAACTTGCAAAGCGTTATGGTGTGGATGAAGAAAAAGCCGAGGTTGCAGGGCTTTTGCATGATATTACAAAAGAAACTGATAATGCTGTTCAACTTGAAATAATTAAAAATAACGGTATTGAACTTCACAGTTTTGATAAAAAGAGCGATAAATTTTTGCACCAAGCATCAGGTGCCGGAATGGCAATTAAGCTTGGTATTGATGATATGGATATTATAAATTCTATAAGGTATCATACTACCGGCAAGGCAAATATGACTATGCTTGAGCAGATTGTGTATCTTGCCGATTTTATTTCAGCCGATAGGGATTATCCCGATGTAGATGTTATCAGAAAAGAAACGGAAAAGGGTATTGAATACGGTTTGCTTTACGGCACTGCTTATACAATTAAGTCGGTGGCAAAAAGGCAAATACCGCTTCATCCTTTGACTGTTGAAGCATATAATTGGATACTTGATGAGTATTTTAAATAGAAAGGGTGAAGTTATGCAGGCACTTAATATTGTAAAAACAGCAGTTAAAGCTATTGACAGCAAGAAAGGCGAGGATATTGAAGTAATCGGTATTACCGATTTAACTGTTCTTACCGATTATTTTGTAATTGCCACAGCTACAAGTTCAACTCAAATCAAAGCTATGGCTGATGAAGTCGAGTATAAGCTTGACGAACTCGGCGTTGAGCCGCACCATATAGAAGGCAGAAGCACAAATTGGGTTTGTCTTGATTATAATTCGGTTGTTATTCATATTTTCCATAAGCAGCAGCGTGAATTTTATTCACTTGAGCGTTTATGGGAAGATGGCGAAGTTTTAGATACAGCAAAATTATTGGAGGATTAAAATAATGGAATACAATTTTAAAGAGATTGAAGCCAAATGGCAAAATATTTGGTACACTCAAAACACATTCGCAGCAAAGCAGGATTTTTCACTTCCTAAATATTACTGCCTTGTTGAATTCCCTTATCCGTCAGGTCAGGGACTTCATGTAGGCCACCCAAGGTCTTATACAGCTCTTGATATAGTTGCCCGTAAAAAAAGACTTCAGGGATATAATGTTCTTTACCCTATGGGTTGGGATGCTTTCGGTCTTCCGACTGAAAACTTTGCAATTAAAAATCATATTCATCCTGAAGAAGTAACAAAGCAAAATGTTGCAAGATTTAAGCAGCAGCTTCAGTCACTCGGCTTTTCGTTTGACTGGACAAGGGAAATCAACACTACTGACCCGAGCTATTATAAATGGACACAGTGGATTTTCCTTCAACTTTTCAAAAAGGGACTTGCCTACAAAAAAGAAATGGCTGTAAACTGGTGTACTTCTTGCAAATGCGTGCTTGCAAATGAAGAAGTTGTAAACGGTGTATGTGAGCGTTGCGGCAGTGAAGTTATCAGAAAGAACCAGAGCCAGTGGATGCTTAAAATTACCGAATATGCTCAAAGGCTTGTTGATGATCTTGATGACCTTGATTTTATTGACAGAGTTAAGGTTCAGCAGAAAAACTGGATCGGCCGTTCAACCGGTGCAGAAGTTGATTTCGGCACAACTTTGGGTGATACTTTAACTGTATATACTACCCGCCCTGATACCCTTTTCGGCGCAACATATATGGTTATTTCACCTGAACACCCGCTTGTTGAAAAGTGGGCAGATAAGCTTAAAAATATTGATGAAGTTCGTGCTTACCAGCAGGAAGCTGCACATAAGTCGGACTTTGAAAGAACTGAACTTAATAAGGATAAAACCGGTGTTAAGCTTGATGGTGTAATGGGTATCAACCCTGTAAATGATACTGAAATTCCTATCTTTATTTCAGACTATGTACTTACATCTTACGGTACGGGTGCAATTATGGCAGTTCCTGCACACGATACTCGTGACTGGGAATTCGCAAAGAAATTCGATTTACCTATTATCGAAGTTGTTGCAGGTTCAAAAGTCGGTGTTGAAAACGAAGCTTTTACAGACTGTGCAACAGGCAAACTTGTTAATTCATCATTCCTTACAGGTATGACAGTTGAAGAAGCTAAAAAAGCAATTACCGAATGGCTTACTAAAGAGGGTAAAGGCCACCAAAAAGTAAACTTTAAGCTTCGTGACTGGGTATTTTCACGCCAAAGATATTGGGGTGAGCCTATTCCTATTGTTAAGTGTGACGATTGCGGATATGTTCCTGTTCCTGAAAGTGAACTTCCTTTAAGACTTCCTATGGTGGATTCATATGAACCTACCGATACAGGCGAATCACCGCTTGCAAAAATGACAGATTGGGTTAACACCACTTGCCCTTGCTGCGGAAAACCTGCTAAAAGGGAAACAGATACAATGCCGCAATGGGCAGGTTCATCTTGGTATTTCTTAAGATATATGGACCCGCACAATGATAAAGAACTTGTTTCAAAAGAAGCGGCAGAATATTGGAGCCCGGTAGATTGGTATAACGGTGGCATGGAGCATACTACTTTGCACCTTCTCTATTCTCGTTTTTGGCATAAATTCCTTTATGACATTGGTGTTGTTCCTACTAAAGAACCATATCAAAAGCGTACATCACACGGTATGATTCTCGGTCAAAACGGTGAAAAGATGTCAAAGTCAAGGGGCAATGTTGTTAACCCGGATGAAATTGTTGACCAATACGGTGCAGATACAATGCGCCTTTATGAAATGTTTATCGGTGACTTTGAAAAAGCTGCACCTTGGAACAGTGATTCTATCAAAGGTTGTAAGAGATTTATTGAGCGTTTCTGGAATTTGCAAGAAATCGTTAAAGACGGTGATGAATATTCACCTGAACTTGAAGCTCTTATGCATAAAACAATTAAAAAAGTTACAGATGATATTGATAATCTTAAGTGCAACACAGCTATTGCATCAATGATGACCCTTGTAAACGAAATGTATTCAAAGGGTGTTAATAAAGCCGAACTTCGTGACTTAACTATCATTCTTAACCCATTTGCACCTCATGTTACAGAGGAAATGTGGGAAATAATGAACTTCGGAGGTGCTGTACACGAAGCAAAGTGGCCTGAATTTGACGATGAAAAGACTAAAGAAAACAGTGTTGAAATCGCACTTCAGGTTAAAGGTAAGGTTCGTTCAAGAATTGTTGTTCCAATTGATATAAGCAAGGAAGATGCAATCGAACTTGCTAAAAAAGATGAAAAAATTGCCGCTGAAATTGCAGGCAAAGAAATTAAGAAAGAAATTTATGTTCCGGGCAAGCTTGTAAATATTGTTGCAATATAATTGGCAAGTGCCTTTTGAGGTGATATTATGCCTAAGAAAAAAATATATACAGTCGCAACTTCACACCTTGATACAGTGTGGAGTTGGGACTTTGAAACTACTGTCAGCCAATATATTTATAATACTTTAGTTGATAATTTTAAACTTTTTGAAAAATATCCTTCATATAAATTTTCTTTTGAAGGTTCATATCGCTATGAACTAATGGAAGAATATTATCCTGAACTTTTTGATAAAATGAAGGATTATATTGCAAAGGGAAGGTGGAATGTCTGTGGCTCTGCTTTTGAAAATGGGGATACAAATATTCCGTCACCCGAAGCACTTTTCAGAAATATACTTTTCGGCAATTCCTATTTTGATGAAAAATTCGGCAAAAGAAGTGTTGATATTTATCTGCCGGATTGCTTCGGCTTCGGCTGGGCACTTCCTGCAATTGAACGCCATTCAAACCTGATGGGATTTACTACCCAAAAGCTTGCCTGGGGCAGTGCATACGGTATTCCGTTTGATATAGGCAAATGGCAGGGCGTTGACTCAAGCGAGGTTTATGCAAGTATTAACCCGCACGATTATTATTACACTCTTACAAAGCTTCGTGATTGGGATTTTGTTCTTAATAAGTTTAAAGAAAATGAAAAGTATGAACTTAATGATACATATATCTTTCACGGTATTGGTGACAGGGGCGGCGCACCTGATGAAAAGAGCGTTGCTTTTGTTGAAGAAGAAATCAAGAAAAATGATGAAAGTGATATTGAAGTAATTGCGGCAAGCGCAGATGAAATATATCACGATATTGAAAATAATTATACCGACGAACAAAAGTCTAAACTTCCGGTTTGGAAAAATGAATTTGTAATGCAAAACCACGGTGTAGGCGGTTATACATCGCGTGCAATCGGTAAGCGATGGAACAGAAGATGTGAAGAACTTGCGGATATAAGTGAACGCGCAGGTGTTATTTCGTCATATCTCGGCTTAACCGATTATAACCAAAATGCAATTAACCGTTCATGGAAACGCTTTATTGCACATCAGTTTCATGATGATATGCCGGGTACAAGCTGCCAAAGGGTATATAAACGCTCATGGAATGATTATGCGGTTTCAATGAATCAGTTTACAAATGAACTTGAAGCTTCAATGTCGCCTGTTTCATCACTTATGAAAACTGATTTTTGCTCCGGTATTCCTGTAATGGTTTATAACCCTGTTGAAGCGGACAGGCGCGGTGCGGTAACACTTCGCCTTGATGATGTTTCATCTTCTTATGTAAGGGTTTATGATGAAAAAGGCAGAGAAATTAAAAGCCAGGTAACTCCGCTTGAAAACGGAGTGCTTGAACTCGTTTTTGTTGCCGATGTTAAAAGCCTCGGCACAAGGGTATATGATGTTCGCCCGAGTGACAGGCCTTGCTGCGTTAAAAGTGAAATTTCAATCAATTCCGATAACGCAATGGAAAATCAGAAGTATATTGTTACTCTCAACCGAAAGGGCAATATATCATCAATTCTTGATAAAGAACTTGATGAAAAAGAAATACTTAAAGAGCCTATTACTCTCGGCTTATTCAATTACACCGGTTCAAAGGAATGGCCTGCGTGGGAAATGAATTTTAAAGAAGCAAATAAAGATGCAGACCGTATTCCTAATGTAGTAACCGTAACTGTATTGGAGCAAGGCCCTGCAAGAGTATCATTTAAAGTTGTTCAAAGTGACAGAAAAAGTACATTTACTAATATTATCGCCCTCACAGACGGATGTGATATAGTAGAAGTATATTCCGAAATTGAATGGCAGAATTTGAGAACTCTTGCCAAAAATAAGTTTTCTTTCACGGCGGAAAATGAAAAAGCTACTTTTGATTTGGGACTCGGTGCAATTGAACGCGGAAATATGAGCGAAAAGCTTTTTGAAGTTCCTGCTCAAAAATGGGTTGATTTAACAGATAAAAGCGGCGAGTTCGGTGTTTCTGTTTTAAGTGAATGTAAATACGGTTGGGATAAGTATAAGGATAATACACTTCGTCTTACCGCAATTCACACACCAAAGCGCAATTATCGTATTGATTCAATGCAGTCATTTATGGACTTGGGGCTTAACAGATATTCATTCGCAATTTTCAGCCATAAGGGCAAGGCACAGGCTAAAACCCAGCTTGAAGCAAGAAAATTTGTAACTCCTATGACTGCTTATGTAACAACTAAACACCAGGGTAAACTAAAAAATGAATATTCTTTCGGCTCTGTTTCAAGTAATGATGTAATTATTCGCGCAATCAAAAAAGCAGAAAAGAGCGATGAAATTATCGTTCGCCTTAATGAAGGTGCAAACAGCGAGGTTGAAAACTTTACATTAACTTTGGGTGAGGGTATTCAATCTGCCAGAGAAATTTATGCAAGCGAAGAAGAAAAGGGCAGTGCTGTTGTTGAAAACGGAAAGCTTGTTACAAGCTTCAAGCCTTATGAAATCAAAAGCTTTGCGCTTAAATTGAAGCCAAGCAGTATTGATTCGCTTAAAGCAGAAAGCGTACCTGTTTTGCTTAATTATGATAAAAATATTATCACAAATAAAGGCGAAAAAGGTGATTTTGAATATACAATTCCAAGCACCCTTGTGCCTGATGAAATTATGGCAAACGGTACTTTGTTTAAATTAAATAAGGGTGATAAAAACGCTCTTATTTGCCAAGGCCAAAAAATTAAGCTTGGCGGTAATGCGAATAAACTTGTTTTGCTTTGTGCTTCAATGGCAGGGGATAAAAAGGCTTCCTTTATACTTGGAAGCAAAAAGGAAGAAAAAACGGTTCTTTCGGCATTTGAACGCTTTGCCGCTTGGGATTTATATGACTATGGCGAAACAGCTTATATCAAATCGGGTAAAATCGGCTATGAATTTACACATTGCCATAAAGACGGAGAAGTTCAGTTTGCAAAGCAGATGTACTTTTTCCTTGTGGAATTTGAACTTGGCGGTGAAAACGAAATCACTTTGCCTAATGATTCGGATATTGTGATTTTATCTGCAAGTGAGGTTAATGCACCGTACGGTAAGCTTGTAAGCCCGACTTATGACGAGGTTGAAAAAAGGCCGTTTACTTTTAAACTCAATTTAAAAGAAAAAATTCAGTATGCATATAATAAGTGTGTTTGGCAACTTCACGATAAAGATAATTTTATCAAAGATAACAATAAGGGCAAGGATTACTGATAAGGGGAAATATTATGGCTAATAATTTTGGAAAAAACTGGACAACCGATAATAACAATTATCCGCTTGACAGCAAAGAGGTTGAAAGATACCTTTCTGTTAAGCCGAGTGAAAATCAACTTACTCTTGTTGACAAGCCATTTTATACCTTTATGCACTTTGGTATGAATACCGCCACCGACAGGGAGTGGGGTGCAGGTGTTGAAAAAGCATCTGATTTTACTATCAAATCAATCAATGCAAAGCAGTGGGTTGATACTGCAAAGCAGGCAGGTGCAACAGGCGTGATCCTTACTTGTAAGCACCACGACGGTTTCTGCCTTTGGCCAAGTGAATACACAGATTTCTGCGTTAAAAATTCATCTTATAACGGTGATATTGTAAAAGAAGTATCCGATGAATGTCATAAGCAGGGTATGGATTTCGGTGTTTATCTTTCACCTTGGGATATGCACGATGAACGCTATGGTACAGATGCGTATAATGATTATTTTTGCAATCAGCTTACAGAACTTCTTACTAATTACGGTGAAATTTTTGAAGTTTGGTTTGACGGCGCAAAAGGTTCAAATGCTAAAAAGTTTGAATACGACTGGCAAAGATATTATGACCTTATCCGCAAGCTTCAGCCAAAAGCTAATATTGCTATTTGCGGCCCAGATATTCGCTGGGTAGGTAATGAGGGCGGCAAGTCAAGAAAGAGCGAATACAGCGTAGTTCCTTGCGCACTTCGTGAAGCTGACAGAATTATGGCTTTGAGTCAGCAGGATGAAAATCAGGCATCTTCTCTTCAAAAGTATAATCAAATGGATGAAGATTTGGGTTCAAGAAAAATTCTTGAAAAAAACGCATATCTTTGCTGGTTTCCTGCCGAAGTAGATGTTTCTATCCGCAAGGGTTGGTTCTTCCACGAAAAAGACAACAGAAATTCGAAAAGTGCTAAAAAGCTTTTTAAAATCTATCTTAATTCAGTAGGCAATAACTGCACGCTTCTTCTCAACATTCCGCCAAATGCACAGGGTGAAATACATAAAAAAGATGTTAAAAACCTCGAAAAACTTGGTAAAATGATAAATAATATTACTCAAAATCCTATTGTTTATCAGGAACTCGGTGAACTTACCAAGGATAATGGATTTATTGATTTTACATTCAATGATGTTCGCAAGGTTAATTATGTTGTGTTGCAGGAAGATATTGCAAACAGCCAGCGTGTTGAACTTTTTGACCTTTATATTCAAAAAGCAAACGGTAAGTTCAAGCGTGTTTATAAAGGTACTGTTATCGGCGCTAAAAAAATTGTTAATCTTAAAGGCAAAAAGGCAAAGGGTATTCGCTTTGTAATTCGCCAAAGCCGTTCAACACCTATTATTAAATCAGTTGGTATTTACGAATAATTGTACACCTGTATAATTTTGTATAAGCTAAAATTGTAAAGTTTAGAATTAGTTTAGCCTCTTTTATTTTTTGCGTGATATAATTAAAGCGTGATAAATAAGGGAGGCTTATTTTATGACTGATAAAGTTGAAAATGAAGAAAAAGTTGTTGAAAAAAACAAGTTTGCAAAAGACTTGTGTTTTGACAAGATTGTTTGGATTTTTATGATTAGTTGTATAGTGGGCTTTCTTGTTGAAACACTGTGGTGTTTAATTAAGCACGGATATATCGAATCGCGCCAATCTCTTGTGTGGGGGCCGTTTTCGGTAGCTTACGGTATGGGTGCAGTTGTGTTAACTCTTGCACTTTATAAGGTTAAGGATGCACCTGTTTGGAAAGTGTTTGGTGTATCATTTATCGTAGGTACAATAACGGAATATATCTGCTCACTCGGGCAGCAAATTGTGTTTGGCTCTGTTGCGTGGGATTACAGCAAAATGCCGCTTAATATTAACGGGCGTGTTTGCTTCTTATATTCTTGCTTTTGGGGGCTTTTGGGAATACTTTGGATTAAGGCAATTTATCCTATAATGTCAAAGGTTATTGAAAAATTGCCGGTCAAACTCGGCACAATTATAATGTGGGCATTTATTGTATTTTTTGTATTTGATTCATTTGTTTCCGCTACTGCGGGGCTTCGTATGGATAAGCGTGATGCCGGCCAAGCACCTAATAATGTTTATGAGCAGTTTCTTGATAATCATTTTCCTGATGAAAGAATGAATGAGATATACGCAAATTCCCAAAAAGTAACTAAATAAGAACGCAGCGTTGCCGTGTCGGCACACCGCAATAAAAAGCAGTTCAAAAATCGAGTTGCCTTTTATTACATTTACAAATATTGACAAATACTGCACTGCAAGATATAATAAAACAAATCTGATATACATAGGTTTTTATATTTGTTTTGAATATAAAATTAAAAGGGAATCCGGTGCAAATCCGGAGCAGTCCGAACCTCTACCGTATTTGCTGACGAGAAATATTCGCTAAAGGCGGCCATTGCTCTTTTGAGTGAGAAGGTTTATTTTAAGGTTGAAGCATTAGTCGGGAGACCTGCCGTGTATATGGTTTTGCAGTGCTTTAGGTTGGAAGTCGGCAGTATTTAACATATGGGATAACTATGCCCATATGCTTTTTGCGATACAATTTTTATGCACTGTTTTAAACGGTGCATTTTTTTATGCTCTAAATTGAAAGGAGAAAAGATGAAAAAATCAATTACAAAGGCTTTGGCAGTTTTTATGTCGCTTATGCTTGTATTTATGAGCGCACTTCCTGCTATGGCTGAAAATTCAAGCGAGGTTGAGGCGTACCTTAACAGCACATACGCAAAGGCAATCGGCAGCCTTAAAAAGGATGATGAGGGCAGATATATTATCCCTCTTTCCAAAACAAGTGTTTCTCTTAAAAAGGACACATCATCAAAGCTTTATACTTCCTCTTGGAGTTCAAGCGACGATACTTATGCAAAGGTGACAAACAGCAGCTATTCCGCTTCTGCAAAAATTACTCATCCGTCATATAATGAAGGTGCTAAGGTTGTTACTCTTACTCTTAAAATATTAGATAAAACCGACGGCAAAACTGTTTTAGGAACAAGAGATTATGTTCTTTATATTGAAACAAAACTTGCTACTTATTCTCTTGACGTAACTGCTAAGAATGAAAAAGGCGAGATTATTGACGACGCAAAAGTCAGTGTTTTTGACAGTCGTAATATTGAACAAAATCCGTCGTCACTCAACGCTAATACCGAATACACTCTTACCGTTTCGGCTTTGGGATATGTTCGTGACATAAGAAAAATCACTTTAACTCAAAATACTAAACTTGATGTTATATTAAAAGAGGGCGCAACAGTTGATTTTACCGTTAAACTTGCAACGGGAGCTAAAACGGATAACGCTACCTTAAAAGTAACGTCAGCAAACGGCAGTCAAACATATTCTCCGATAGAGGACGAATATGGCTATGAAACCTCACAGTTTGAGCTTACCCCCGGCGAATATAAATACTATGCAACTTATCAAAGCGGCAGTCAAACGGCAGCGGGTACATTTAATGTCGCAGAGGGTACAAAGTCACTTAATATAACGGTAAATCTTAAATATACCGAATATAAGGTTAAATTTGACGTTACACCAGAAAATGCAAAAATCACACTTAAAAAGAACGGCTCAAGCGGCGCTTACGGCGACGAAATTTTGCCTGATGAAAACGGATATTATACGGTTGTTTACGGTCAATACCGTTATACCGTTGAAGCAGAGGGATTTATTACTGTAAGTAAGACGTTTAATGCTACCGATACATCTCTTAAAAATAATAACTATGTAATTACCGTTAAACTTGACTCGCTTTATGATTCACTTCTTAATAAAGCAGACGATTATCTTTTTGCTCAGTCGGGCGACGGAATGATGATGACTGAATTTTCAGGCGTTCATACAGACGGCGATTTCGGTTACGTTTCTGATGTTGACTCCGATTATCAAGATACAAATGTTATTGAAACAGTTGAAGAAAAAATCAATTCAAATGTAAAATCCGATGAAAAAATCACGGTTAAATTAAACGCCGTTAAAAATATTGACGGTGACGATGATAATACAGTTATTTTCAAAAACGGCAATATCTATTATAAGGGCGTTGATTCTTCAAATTATGACGAAGATTTTTACGGCGCAGTTTACGACCTTTCACTTACTTTAACTTGCAACGATAAGACTAAGAAAAGCGAGGTAAGAGTAGTAGTTCCTTATCATACATATACAAGGCTTCAAAGACTTGACAGCGCTGCTCTTTATGCCGTAAACTTTGCAAATATTAAGGGCGAAAACAAGAGTGCAGCTGATGTTACCCGCAATCTTGATTTGATAAATACTGCAGATACGGATGATTACAGCTATTATTCAATTTGCTCAAGCTGGGTATCCGATCACCCTGAAATTATTGATGCAAAAACAGGTAAGGTAACAAGACCTGAAAAGGATACTATGGTTAAACTTACGGTTAAAACATATTATTCAGCTTCGTTTGTTGAAGAAACAGATTTCTTCTTTGATCCGGGTCCTTTGGGCGATAATGCGGCTTACAGAAGTGTAAGAGTTATGGTTAAGGGTACAAAGCAGGACGAGGTTAAGGACAGCAAACCTGCAACAAAGCCGAGCGAACCTGCAACAACTCCTGCAACAACTCCTGCAACAACTCCTTCAACAACTCAGCCTACAACAAAACCGAGCACAACTAAGAACACTGAGACGGTTAAGCCTAAAAAGACGTCGATTAAAAAACTCAGTAAAGGCAAAAAGAGATTTACCGTTACTTGGGCAAAAGTAAGTGGTGTTAAGGGATACCAAATTCAGTATTCTTCCGATAAAAAATTAAAAAAGAACAATAAGAGCGTTACTGTTACTAAGCAAAAGACAACAAAGGCTACCGTTAAAAAACTTAAGTCTAAGAAAAAGTATTACGTTCGTGTTCGCACATACAAAACGGTAAACGGTAAAAAGATATATTCATCTTGGTCAAAGGTAAAAAGCGTAAAAACCAAGTAAGATTTATTTGTGTTTAACGACGCAATAAAAAAGACAGCCTGATTTTTTAGGCTGTCTTTTGTTATATTCTTTTCTATTTAACTTCAAGATAAAATTCCACACCGGCAAGCGTTTTTGATTAACTTTCTCTCAACGCCTTGTTAATCGCATTTAAAACCCTCTTTTTATCCGCTGACCAAAGCGGTGCAATCAAATCTTTTTTTGCTCCGTCGCCGGTAAGGCGGTGAATTACAATATTTTTCGGTATAATTGCAACACATTTTGCAATCAGTTCAACATATTCATCAAATTCAAGGGTTTTAAATAATCCTTTTTCGTAGTCTTTTGCAAGGTCTGTTCCTGCTATTATGTGCAAAAGCTGGAGTTTAATTCCGTCTATTTGGCTTTGGCAAACATATTTTACGCTTTCAAGCATATCTTCTTCACTCTCATTCGGCAAGCCCAATATTATATGCACCACGATATTTACGCCAATGTTTTTTAGCTTTTTAACAGCTTCGTTATATACTTCTAAACTGTAACCTCGCCTTATATACTTTGCACTATCGCTATGTATTGTTTGCAACCCAAGTTCCACAAAAACAGGCTTGATTTTATTCATTTCATCAAGAAGTTCTATTACACCATCACCCAAGCAATCGGGCCTTGTGGCAATTGACAGTGCAACAATGTCAGGGTGGTTTATTGCTTCACTGTATTTTGCTCTTAGTATTTCAACCGGTGCATAAGTGTTGGTAAAAGCCTGAAAATATGCAATATATTTCCCGCTTTTGATTTTCTTTTCCACTCTTTTTTTGCCGCTTTCAATTTGCTCGGTAATGCTTAGATCTCGGTTTTGTGCAAAATCACCACTTCCGCCTTTTGAACAAAAAATGCAACCTCTTGTATCTATTTTTCCGTCACGGTTTGGGCAGGTGAATCCGCCGTCCAAACTGATTTTGTAAACCTTTTGCCCAAATTTATCTTTCAAATATTTGTTAAAACTTAAATATTCCATATTTATCCCTCATATTATAGTAAATAAAGTATACCATAAAATATATCTAATTAAAATAAAAATTCATATTGTTATTGACTTGGTATCGCCTTTAGTTTAAAATTGATTTGATAATAATTAGTAAAGGAAGAACGAAATGAGAGTTTTTTTAAGCTGCCTTGTTTGCAGAATTGTAACTTTTGTTTTGCATAAGCTTGGCAGGGGTGCTACATCTATGCCGGGTAAGGTTGCACTTAAAGTTAAAAGAAATGTTTTAAAAGATTTATCAAAAAATACCAAGGTTATAGTTGTAACCGGTACTAATGGTAAAACCACCTCTTGCCGTATACTTGAAGAAGGTCTGAAAAAAGCAGGTAAATCATATTTTATCAATAAATCCGGTGCAAATCTTATTACGGGCGTAACTGCTTCATTTATAATGAATTCAACTGTTACCGGTAAGTGCAAAAAAGATTATGCCATTATTGAATGTGACGAAAACGCTTTTAAAGAAGTTTCAAGATATATCCATTGCGATGTTATTCTTGTAACTAATGTTTTCCGTGACCAGCTTGACCGTTACGGTGAAGTTACGCATACACTTAACGCTATTAAAGAATCGGTTAAAAACTTGCCTAATGCAATTGTTTGCCTTGATGCCGATTGCTCGTTGACTTATTCAATGTCAAAGGAAATTCCTAATAAAATCATCACTTTCGGCGTTAATGTTCCTTTTGATAAAAATGCAAAAGCACCTGAAATAAGCGACGCTAAATATTGCATTTTTTGTAAGCACGAATATGATTATACTTACCATACCTATGGTCATCTCGGCGGTTTTGTATGCAACAATTGCGGATATAAAAGGCCGCAACCTGATTTTGCGGTTGAAAGTGTAGAAGAAATGAAAAACGACCATTCCGTTGTTGTTGCAAATCTCAACGGCGACAGAAATATAATCAAGGTTAATATCGGAGGTGCGTATAATATTTATAATGCTATCGGCTGTGCGGCTGCACTAACTGCACTTGGTATTGAGCAAAAAATTATTATTGACGCTATTGAAAACTTTAACGGTGCATTCGGCAGAATGGAACATTTTAAATCCGGAAATAACACGGTTAATCTTATTCTTGTTAAAAATCCGGCAGGCTTCAGCCAAACAATGAATTTTCTAAAAAGTATTGATGATGATTTTACATTGATTCTTTCGCTTAATGATAATGCTGCCGACGGCAGAGATATAAGCTGGATTTGGGATGTCGATTTTTCAGGCATTTTTGATAAGCCTAATGTTAAAGAGCTTTATGTAACCGGTAAGCGTTGCTATGATATGGCGGTTCGTGTTAAATACGAAGGCGTAGGAAATCGCGAAATTAAGATTGTTGAAAATGAAGATTATAATAAACTTGTTGATGTTGCAACAAGTCAGGGCAGGGATGTTTATATAGTTCCTACTTATACTTCTATGATGACTATGCGCCCTGTAATTGCTAAAAGACTTGGAGGTAAAGACTTTTGGGAATGATGATTAAAATAGCACACCTTTATCCTGATATGCTTAATCTCTACGGTGATAGGGGTAATATAATCGCGTTGACTAAAAGAATGGAGCTTCGCGGTATTTCCACCCAAGTGGATAAAATCACTATGGGTAAATCTTTTAATGCCGATGATTATGATATCCTTTTTATCGGCGGCGGCCAGGATTTTGAGCAGGATGTTTTGCTTGAAGATTTGAAAAAAGGTAAAGATAAAGAAATTAAGCGTGCAATTGAAATGGGCAAGGTTATGCTCGCTATTTGCGGCGGTTACCAAATGCTTGGCAAGTATTATAAAACTCATGACGGTAAAATGCTTGAATATATCGGCGCAATTGATTTTTATACCGAGGGTAAGGATGATAGAATGATTGGCAACTTCGCCTACAAAACCAAAGAGGGTATTGAAGTAGTCGGATTTGAAAATCACAGCGGCAGAACTTATCTCGGCCAAGGTGTTGAACCGCTCGGTAAGATGATTAAAGGCTACGGCAATAACGGCGAGGACGGCACAGAAGGTGTAAGGTATAAAAATACTTTCGGCACATATTCTCACGGTCCTGTTTTGCCAAAAAATCCGCAGCTTGCCGATTTGCTTATTTCTTTGGCAGTGAAAAATAAGTATGGCTCCTGTACACTTGAGCCGCTTGATGATGAACTTGAAGATAAGGCAAGAGCGCAGGTTATGAAACTGTATATAAAATAGGAGAAAAATATGAAGCTTTATATTAAGCAAAAAGTGTTTTCAATCGGCGCTAAGTTTTCTGTTAAGGACGAAAACGGCAATGACAAATATTTTGTTGAGGGTGAGATTTTGACTCTCGGCAGGAAGCTGCATATATATGATATAAATAATAACGAGGTCGCCTTTGTCCGCCAAAAGCTTTTGACCTTTATGCCTAAGTTTACCGTTGAGGTCGGCGGCGAGGAGATTGCAGAAATAGTTAGGCAGCTTACTCTTTTTAAACCTAAGTATTATGTTGACGGCTTGTGCTGGGACGTTGATGGCGAGCTGTTTGCCCACGATTATGTTATCACTTCGGGCAATGAGGAAATCGTTTCAATCCATAAGGCATGGATGAGCTGGGGCGATACGTATGAGCTTGATATTTCAGATAATACCGACGAAATAACCGCTCTCGCAGTCGTTCTTGCGATTGATACTGTTCTCGACAGTGCCAATTACGCTGCTGCCAATAGTTGATAATAAAGAGAAACAGAAAAAAGAATTGATGAATAATAAATTTAGAGATTATTATGACAAAAAGGCTTGATTTTTCAAGCCTTTTTTGTTATAATACTTCAGCATTCGTAGAAATACAAGCGAATACGCACACACACGGGTTAAGCCTTAGGTGATTTTAATGGGCTTTTGCCATACTCGGTGTGGAGGAATTAACCTTAAAGGAGGAAATAATAATGGCAAATGTAGTTTCAATGAAACAGCTTTTAGAAGCAGGTGTTCACTTTGGACACCAAACAAGAAGATGGAACCCTAAAATGGCTGAATACATCTTCACAGAGCGTAACGGTATTTACATCATCGACCTTCAGAAAACAGTTAAGAAGCTTGATGAAGCATATATGTTCGTTCGTGATCTTGCAGCAGACGGCGGTTCAATCATTTTCGTAGGTACAAAGAAGCAGGCACAGGATTCAGTTAAGGAAGAAGCAGAGCGTTGCGCAATGCCATATGTTAACGCAAGATGGCTTGGCGGTATGCTTACAAACTTCAAAACTATCCGTGGCAGAGTTGCTCGTCTTGCACAGCTTAAGGCTATGAGAGAAGACGGAACATTTGACCTTCTTCCAAAGAAAGAAGTAGTTGGCCTTGAACTCGAAATTGAAAAGCTTGAAAAGTACCTTGGCGGTATCACAGAAATGAAGAAGATTCCTAATGCAATGTTCATCGTTGACCCACGCAAGGAAAGAATCGCTGTATCAGAAGCAATTAAGCTTGGTCTTCCAATCGTAGCTATTGTTGATACAAACTGTGACCCTGATGAAATTGACTATGTTATCCCTGGTAACGATGACGCTATCCGTGCAGTAAAGCTTATCGCAGGTGCTATTGCTAATGCTGTTATCGAAGGCAGAGACGGTAATGACACAGCAGCAGAAGAAAATGCTGAAGAAGCAAGTGAAGAGGCTGCTGAATAATTTAATATAATTATAACTATTTTATAGGAGGATAATATAATGGCATTTACAGCTCAAGATGTTAAGGCTCTTCGTGAGAAGACCGGCGTTGGTATGATGGAATGTAAGAAGGCTCTTGTTGAAGCTGACGGCGATATGGATAAGGCAGTTGACTTTCTTCGTGAAAGAGGACTTGCTGCTGCACAAAAGAAAGCAACAAGAATTGCTGCTGAAGGTGTAGTTCTTCCATATTATGATGCACAGGCTAAAAAGGGTGTTGTAGTAGAAGTTAACTCTGAAACTGACTTCGTTGCTAAAAACGAGAAATTTATGAACTTCGTAGAAGGTGTTGCAAAGACTATCCTTGCAACAAATCCTGCTGATGTTGAAGCTCTTAAGGAAGAAAAGTTTGACGGTACAGACAGAACTGTTACCGAAACTCTTAATGACCTTGTTCTTTCAATCGGTGAAAATATGAAAGTTCGTCGTTTTGAAAGAATGGACGGTGTTGTTTCAACATATATTCACGGCGGCGGATCAGTAGGCGTTATGGTTGGCTTTGATGTTGCTGATGAATCAAAGGCATCTGCTCCTGAATTTGATGCTATGGGTAAGAATGTTGCTATGCAAATCGCAGCTATGAGCCCTGCATATCTTGACGAAGCTTCAGTTCCTGCTGAAGTTGTTGAACACGAAAAATCAATCCTTGCAGCTCAGATGAAGGAAGATCCTAAAATGGCTTCTAAGCCTGAAGCAGTTCTTGCTAAAATTGCTGCCGGTAAGATGGGCAAGTATTATAAAGAAAACTGCCTTGTTGACCAGGAATTCGTAAGAAGCGATTTATTCCAAGGTTCAGTTAAGGGTTATGTTGATTCAGTTGCCAAGGAACTCGGCACTGAAATCAAGCTTAACGGTTTCATCAGAATGATGAAGGGCGACGGACTCGAAAAGAGAGAAGAAAACTTCGCAGAAGAAATCGCAAAGCAAATCAACGGCTAATTAAACATTTAAGAGCATCTCAAAAGAGATGCTCTTTTTTTGCAAATAATTATAACAGAGGTGTTTTATGAAAAAATATTCAACCATTCTTTTTGACCTTGACGGAACGCTCACTGATTCATCGCAGGGAATTATTAACTCTATCATATATGCGCTTAAAAAGTACGATATCAATGTTTATGATATGACGCTTTTGAAAAAGTTTTTAGGTCCTCCGCTTCACGAGTCGTTTGAAAAATTTTTCGGCTTTGATAAGGAAAAATCTTTGCAGGCAGTAAAATATTATCGAGAGTATTTCAGCACAAAAGGTTTGCTTGAAAACGAAGTTTATTGCGGTATAACCGACTTGCTTCAAAATCTTAAAGAAAACGGAAAAACTCTTATTGTTGCCACCTCTAAGCCTCAACTGTTTACCGATAGAATTATGGAGCATTTTGACCTTGAAAAATATTTTGATTTCATCGCAGGTTCAAATATGGACACTACTCGCTCAAAAAAAGCGGAAGTTATCGAATATGCACTTAGTGAGTGTAATATTATAGATAAATCAAGTGTGATTATGGTCGGAGATAGGGCGGAAGATATGATTGGAGCTCAAACGGTAGGCATTGACTCAATCGGTGTAGAATATGGCTACGGCACATTTGATGAACTTAAAAATGCCGGTGCAACATATATTGCTAAAACGGTTGAAGAATTAAAATCCTTATTGATTTAATATGTAACATTCTTTTTCTTGCTTATTTTATTATAATATGATAAATTGTAAATATAAGTTTTTGGTTTGGCGGGGATAATATGAACTTGAAAGATAAGACTTGCTGTTTCAGCGGGCATAGAAATTTAGGCAAATATGATTACAATTTTGTTTACCAACGAACTAAAGATATAATTACTTTGCTGGCTGAAAACGGTATTGTCTATTTTGGCACGGGCGGTGCAATAGGATTTGATACCATTGCCGCAAAAGCGGTGCTTGCTGTTCGCGAGATATATCCGCAAATAAAACTTATACTCGTGCTGCCCTGTGAAGACCAGGCAAGGTATTGGAAAACAGAAAATGTTGAGGAATATAACAAAATAAAGGAGCAAGCGGACAAAATTCGATATGTATCAAAATCATATTATGACGGCTGCATTCACAAGAAAAATCGCCATATGGTGGATTGCAGTAGTATTTGCGTATGCTTTTTGACTGATTTTGAAAGCGGAACTGCCGTAACTGTTGATTACGCAATTGAAAAGGGCCTTGATGTTATAAATGTGGCTGATGAATTTGATGATGTTTTATAAATGTAAAAAAGCAGGTCTTTGACCTGCTTTTTTATCTATAATTCTATTTTATCAAGTGGTGTGATGTTTAAATTCTGCAATATTTGTTTTGCTTTTTGCAAATTTTCCTGATCATCGTAAACGCTTGGGTTGTGTGCGTCAAGCCCGATTACAACATCATTTCCGACTTTGCTTACTATTTTCCAAAAATCAAGATTAGGATAATTTCTTTTGGCTGTAAAGCCCAAAAAATTAAATTCAAGCGGTATGCCGATTTTTTTAAGCTCTGTAATCATATATGTCATTTTTTTAATATATAATTCGCTGTCACCTTTAAAGTTTATTAAATCGGGATGTGCCACATAGGTGTAATATCCGCTTTTTGCGCCGAGAATTACCTGACTTATATATTTATCAAGCACGGCAGGCGACTTAGTAGGTGAATCTGAATATATCGCATAATCCTCATATTCATTGTCAACATAATGCTGGCCCAAAATTAAATAATCATAATTAAATGTTTTTAAAAACTCAATTTCCTTTTCAAAAAGCGCAGGGTAATATTCAAGTTCAAAGCCGAGCTTAATGTCAATTTTGCCTTTGTATTTTTCTTTTAACGAATTTATACTTTTTGCATATCCTTCGGCTTCATTTGGAAGCATTCTGAAACTGCTGACATAACCGTTTGGAAAAAGATACGGTGCGCGGTCGGAAAAACCGATTGTACTATATCCGTTTTCAATCGCTTTGATTACATATTCCTCATCTTTTCCGCTTGCGTGGTGGCAACGGTATGTATGAGTATGAAGATTAAACATTTATTTCACGCTTTCAATAAATTTAATGAAGTCTTTTTTGCCTTTTTCATCACGGGAGTATACGCCGCACTGTTCAAGAATAGAAGTAAATACTATTCCGATTTCTTTTTGCAAAATCTCCTCGCAGTTATCGGCAGTGATGTCGTATTTATTCATAATCATATCTGCCCAGTCTTTGTGGCTTGCAATTGCATCAATTTTGCTGATGTCTTTGCCTTGCAACATAGCATCTTTTAAAAGTGCCATTTCATTTTTTAATCTGCTTGGCAAAACTGCAAGTCCCATAACTTCAATAAGGCCGATGTTTTCCTTTTTAATATGATGATATTCAGGATGCGGATGGTAAAAACCTAAAGGACATTCATCAGTAGTAATATTATTTCTTAAAACTAAATCAAATTCGAATTTTCCGTTTCTCATTCTGGCGATAGGGGTAATGGTGTTGTGCTTTTCACCGTCCGTTTCGGCATAAATGAATGAGTTCTCGTCTGTATATCCTCTCCAAGCGGTGAGAATTTTATCGGCAAGGTCAACAAGCTTTTCCTTGCTTTTGCTTGAAATACGGATAACACTCATAGGCCATTTTACAATTCCTGCTTCTACATCTTCAAAACCGCTGAATTTAACTTGCGTTTCGATAGGCGCTTTTGCCATTGCGAATTCATAATTGCCGCCCTGAAAATGCTCGTGTGTAAGTATTGAACCGCCTACAATAGGCAAATCTGCATTTGAGCCGATAAAATAATGTGGAAAAAGCTCAATAAAATCAAGCAACTTTTCAAATGCGCTTCTGTCAATTTTCATCGGTGTATGTTCACTGTTAAACACAATGCAATGCTCATTATAATATACATACGGTGAATACTGAAGATAGAAATCATCACCGCCAAGCACCATAGGTATAATTCTGTGATTTTGGCGTGCCGGGTGGTTTACTCTGCCGGCATATCCCTCATTTTCCTTGCATAAAAGGCATTTTGGATATGATGCACTTTTCATTTTAAGCGCAGCGGCAATGGCTTTAGGGTCCTTTTCAGGTTTTGACAGATTTATGGTAATGTCAATATCGCCATATTCAGTTTTAGTAATCCATTTTAAATCATTTTTTATTCTGTAACGCCTTATGTAATTGCTGTCTTGGCTTAATTTGTAGTAAAAATCAGTTGCGCATTTTGGCGATTTTTCATAAAGAGAATTGAATTTGCCGATGACATTACTTGGCCTTGGTGTAATAAGCCCCATAATCTTTGTGTCAAAAAGGTCACGGTAAACAACACTGTCTTCACAAAGCCCGTTTGAAACAGCATAATCTAATATGACAGCCAAGATTTTTTCAAGGTCGTTTTCTTTTGCTTCGCATTCTTCGTAAGTGTCAATGCTTAAAGCTTCGCAAATTTGGTTAGTTGCCCAAATTTCATCTTCCTTTTCAATCATTTGGTTATTGATTGCATAATTAACAAGTGATTTTATCGCTTCAAAAATATTCATTTGATTCTCTCTTTTCTGATTTTTTCGTTTATATTATAATGTTTGCTTATATTATTTTCAATATCTATTATTGATTTTTACAAATATATTTTGATAAACTTAATTTGCTTTTGATAGATATTTATGATATACTAAAAAAGAGGTGGGTTTATGGATAATTTAAATCTTTTTAATAACAAAGCGGAAAATTATGTAAAAGCAAGGCCAAACTATGCCAAAACGCTCATTGAAAAGCTTAAAACTTATAATCTTAGCAATAAAAGCACGGTTGCGGATATTGGTTGCGGTACAGGCATATTTGCCTGCCAATTGTTAGAAATTGGGGCAAAGGTTTACGGTGTTGAAATAAATACTGAAATGCGAAACAAGGCAGAGGTGAATCTTGCCGCTTTCAATAATTTTGTGAGCGTGAATGCTTGTGCAGAAAATACAAATCTTGACGATGATAGCGTTGATTTTATTACCTGTGCGCAGTCTTTTCACTGGTTTGATAAGAAAAAATTCAAAGCTGAATGTAAAAGGATTTTAAATTGCAACGGTTATGTTGCACTTGTTTGGAATACGAAGGATAATGACGCCCAAAGTGTAAAAGAACTATCCGATTTGACCGAAAAATATTGCAAAAATTTCGTCGGCTTTAACGGCGGAACAAGAAAAGATATTGAAGAAATCAAAGAATTTTTTAATGGAAAATACGAATATTTTGAATTTGATAATCCCCTTGAATATGATGAAGAAAAGTTTGTAGAGCGTTGCCTTTCAAGCTCATACGCACTTGTTAAAGATGATGAAAATTATGAAGCGTATGTAAAAGAACTCAAATCTTTTTTTGAAAAACATCAAATAAACGGAATTTATAAAATGCCAAATAAATCGGAATTATACATAGGCAAAATAGAAAAATGATTAGGTGTTTAAGCCTAATCATTTTTTATTTATATTAAATCTTTAATTTTAAATTTTTTGAATAAAATAAATGAACTCGGTTCAGATTCGTAAAGAATACCAATGTGTTCATCATCAACTCTTGTAAGGCAGGAATAAGCAAAAAATCCTTTGTTAATTTCCGTTTCGCTGTACCAATTTATTCCCGCAACCTTACCGTGCGATTTGTAAAATTTGCCGACTGTTATTACGCCGTTTTCACGCTTTTTGCTGTTTGGATGTGAGCAAAAAACATAATCGCCGATACTTATTATGCTCTTTTGGCATTTTGGTGCATAAAGATTTGTTTTGCCTGCTTTTATCCAAGTTTTTCCGTCGTCATAAGAGATAGACATAGGTGTTTTTCCGTATCTTTTTGCTCTGCCAAGTGCTATTACGGCACCGCTCGGAGCTTGCACCATTTGCCATTCATCAATGTTTTGGGCATATGGGTGACCTGCCATTCTGTGCCATGTTTCGCCGTTGTCAATCGAGTAAATTGATACGGTTTCTTTTCTGTCAACATAAAGCGGCATTACAATTCTGCCTTTGTGCGTTGTGATTCCTACGCCCGGTGCAACACCTAAAAATGTTCCGTCTGTTTTAATTAAAACCTGACCTGTAATATCTTTCGGCTCGCTCCAGGTTTTGCCGTTGTCACTGCTTTTAAATAAAAAGAGATAATTTCTTTTCGGTGCTTTCAGCGGTGCGCCGAATGTGGTTTTTACCCCCGCTTCGTTAATATTCGATGGGGACTTTCCGTTTAAAAAGATATTGCCGAGATATTCATCACCTTTAAAAAGTTCGCCGGTTTCATATTTTGCAGTTAAGCCGGTAGTATTAAAATTGCGGTCAAGTACATTTCGGCTTTTATCTATTACATAAAAATTTCCGTCACGGTCATATAAAGTCGGCCTTAACTCTTTGTTGTAAAGAGCGTAAGGTGCTTTCTTTTTATCGAGTATGCTTCTTTTATGTAAGCCTTTGCACTCCGGGTAAAAATCGGCAAGCAGTATTACATCCCCGTTAGGCGCAATTGCCATGCAAGGGTCAATATAAAATGCCGAGGCGTAGCATTCATCACTCAACATTGTTTTTCTTGCGGGTGGAGCGGCAATGATTTCAATATCACTCCAGGTTTCACCGCCGTCCTCACTTCGCCTTATTGCAATTTCTATATATCCCCAGTCGGCACCGCAGCTTTGAGCGTCAATTGCGGCAATAAGCGTTTTGCCGCTTCTTATTAAACTCGGAATTCTAAATGCGTTTGAGCCGTTTGATTTGTTGCTGAGTACGGTTAATTTTTTATCTAAAAAATCAGGATTATTACCGCAAAATATAACTTTTTCGCCACTCATATATATGACCTCTCAATGAATTTATAAAACTATAATATCATATGCAAAAAGTTTTTAAAAGAGTATTTTATAAAACACTTGAAAATCTTTCCTTAAACAGTTACAATAGAATGGAAATATTAAAGAAAAGGAGGAATTTCAATATGCTTTGGGAACTTAAAAAGATTTGGTATAGAATTTACCAAAAGGTTTTTAAGGTTGCAATGTGTTTTATGGACTGGTCCGAGCCACAGCTTCTTGAAGGTGCAGGCAGTGTTCTTAAACTGCCGGAGTTCATAAAGAACAAAGGTATTAACAAGGTTTTAGTCGTGACCGATAAAGGGCTTATGAGCTTAAATCTTCTTGATCCTTTATTCAAGAAACTCGAAGAAGTTGGGGTTGAATATGTTGTTTATGATGGTGTTCAGCCTAACCCTACTATCCCTAATATCGAAGAGTGCAAGGATATGTATAATCAAAACAACTGTCAGGGCATTATAGCATTTGGCGGCGGTTCTTCAATGGACTGTGCTAAAGCGGCAGGTGCAAGGGTTGTAAAGCCTAAGCAGTCTGTTCGTGCTATGAGAGGTCAGCTTAAAGTTCATAAGGCACTTCCACCGTTCTTCGCTGTTCCTACAACAGCAGGTACAGGCTCGGAAACAACTGTTGCCGCAGTAGTAACTGACCCTGAAACTCACGAGAAGAATGCTATTAACGATACTTGTCTTAGACCTAAGTACGCTGTACTTGACCCTGAGCTTACAGTAGGCTTGCCACCTCATATTACTTCTACAACCGGTATGGATGCTCTTACTCACGCAGTTGAAGCTTATATCGGAAAGAGTAATACCAAAGAAACTATCAGAGAAGCTGAACAAGCTACAAAGCTTATCTTTGATAATATCGAAGAAGCATACAATAACGGTAAGGACCTTGAAGCAAGAGGTAATATGCTTAAAGGCTCATATCTTGCAGGTCGTGCTTTTACTCACGCATATGTAGGTTATGTTCACGCTATTGCTCATAATCTCGGCGGTTTGTACGGTACACCTCACGGTTTGGCTAATGCAGTAATTTTACCTTATGTTTTGGATTACTATGCTGACGCTGCTTATCCGCAGCTTGCAAAGCTTGCAGATATTGTCGGTATCGGTAAAGGTCTTGACACCGCAGGTAAGGGTAAGGCATTTATTGAAGCTATCAGAACTCTTAACAGAAATATGAATATTCCTGAAAAGTTCGATTTCATCAAGGAAGAAGATTTACCTATTCTTATTGAGCGTGCTCTTAAAGAGGGTAACCCACTTTATCCTGTACCAAAGATTATGGATAAAAAGGATTGCGAGGCAGTTATTCGCTCCTTTATGGCATAATTATATAAACATAAACGGCAGTCAATCGGGAAACCGCTTGGCTGTCTTTTTTATTTTGTGTTTGTTTTTGCTTGAATATATTGTAAAAATGTGATATATTTTATCTGTATAGTTTTGTTAAAACTGTCTATTATTTAAAATTTATTTGTTTTTACAGGTGTGGAATATGAAAAAAATAACTTCTTTAATAATAGTTTTTTCAATGCTCGTGGCTATGCTTGCCTGCTTTGATGTCAGCACTGCTTTTGCTGCTACAAGCGGTAATTGCGGCGCAAATTTTGGCGGTACTAATGCAAAATGGAGTTTAAATACTTCAACCGGTGTGCTTACTATTTCAGGTAAAGGCGCAACTAAAGATTGCGGTAATGTAGGCTCAAATCAAGCCCCTTGGAAAGATTCAAGGGATAAGATTAAAAGCATTGTTGTTGAAGAGGGTATTACTGCGCTGGGACGCTATATGTTTTACAAATGTGAAGTTGCCGAAAGTGTAAGCTTACCGTCAACTTTAACTGCAATCGGGGATACAAAATATCTTGAATACGGAACATTTGTTGACTGCAAGGCATTGACAAATGTAACTTTACCTTCAAAGCTTCAAACTATCGGTCATGCCGCTTTTAAAGGATGTTCTTCGCTTAAATCTATCAAAATACCTGACAATGTTACTACTATCGGTACTTCGGCATTTGAGGATTGCACAGCTCTTTCAACCGTAACTTTCGGTACGGGTGTGAAGGTAACCGGTAATATGGCATTTAGAAATTCAGGTGTCAGCAAAGTTAGCTTTTCTTCTACCATTACGGAAATTTCACCGTGGAGCTTTTATGGCTGTAAGTTTGTAAATCTTGAAATTCCGGAAACCGTCGAAAAAATAAACATTCGTTCATTTGCAAACTGTACCGCTTTGCAAAGTGTTACTGTTAATAACGCAAATTGCGTGTTTGACGGTATTGGCCAAGCAGATGCAAGCGGCGGTAAAGACCCATTTAACGGTTCACAGCAGAGCCTTATAGTTAGGGGACATTCAGGTTCTACTGCTCAAACTTATGCCAATGCAAAGGGATATACTTTCCAAAGTATTGATGAGTGCGACCATTCATCAACACGCGAGGTTATTACACTTGAACCCACCTGCACAACTGCCGGCACTACCACCCAAGTGTGCGATAATTGCGGCTTTGTAGTGTCTGAAACACAGCTTCCGGCAAAGGGACACAGTTATGAAACAGTAAATACAGAAAATAATAACGGGCATACTTATGATTACCAAAAATGCTCTGCTTGTAATGATGAAAAAACTGTTATTACACATAATGCCTTTGTTGAAGGGTATTATGATTATAAAACTACTGCTACCTGCACAAAAGCCGGAATAGAAACAAAAACCTGCAAGGTTGAAGGTTGCAATAAAGTTGAAGTTAAGGCAGTTCCAAGTACGGGGCATACTATTGAAAAATCAACTGTAACAAAACAGCCTACCTGTACGCAGGCGGGTGAAGAAAAGGGTACTTGCTCGGTATGCAATACTGAAGTTACACAGACTATTCCTGCTTTGGGCCATACTTTTTCAGAAAATAAAGAAACGCTTGATAATACAACGACAGACGGCCATACCTATCTTGTTGAAACATGTACCGTATGCGGTGAAAAGCAGTCAACACCAACCCATGTTAAATGGGTTGAGGGGCAGTATAAATCATCTGTATTAACCAAGCCTACCTGTACCATTAACGGTGTTCAAATTGATACTTGCCAAATTTGCGGGCAGAGAAGGACTGTTTCAATTCCTGCAAACGGTGAGCATGTATGGCAGCAAACAAGCCGAACCGAGCCTAAATGTACCACTACCGGTACGATTTATTATAAATGTCAAAATTGTAATGCCACCAAGAGCGAAACCATACCTGCGCTTGGGCATAATAATGTTGTGCAAACCGAGGTTAAACCTACTTGCACAGCCGCAGGATATATTATTTACAGATGTTCAACTTGCGGTGCTACAACAAGAGTTGAAAACTCTGCAACAGGGCATACTCCGGCTGATGACAGCTATGTAATTACGATTGAACCTACTTGTACCAAAGGCGGTGCGGCTACTGCAACTTGCGCTACTTGCGGTGAAGCATATGATATTGTGCTTGATGCACTCGGCCACAATTATGTAACTTTGGACACCGCAATTGACGGACATACTGACCATGTTGACAGAAAAGTTATATGTTCCAATTGCCAAGATTTGAAATCGGAAAATGAAAAATATCATCTTGAATGGGTAGACGGTAATTATACTACCGAAACAATTGTTGCCGGTAACTGCACCACATCTGCAATTTATAAAGATACTTGCACATTTTGCGGTGCAACAAGAAATCGTACGGTTGAAGCTACGGGTGCACATAATTATTCGTATTCGGGATATGATGCAAATTCCGCAAAACTTACATATACCTGCTCAATTTGTAATGATGTTAAATCATACAATCCAACTGTTGTTTTAGCGGCGTGGAATGTAAATAATGTTAATAAAAAGGCGGCAGATGTTACAAACGGTTATTTATTTGAACTTTCGGGTGACGGAATAATCAATGCGAAGGATTACGCGCTTATTAAACAGGCGGTTGCTAAAAAATCATCAAAAAATTAAATAATTACAATTTTACCGGCAATGCAAAGTGCTTTGCCGGTAATTTTTTTGCCTTTTGGTATGTTTGTAAC
>CEAH01004118.1_pt1 | contig 40755 bp, 31 predicted proteins | sample 557571 | NCBI WGS metagenome assembly CEAH01 (sample SAMEA3182092, study PRJEB8094) | gut metagenome | biome: human; feature: gut; material: Stool; isolation source: human stools | place: Canada | collected 2013-11-25
ACCCGGTTCGGAACAATGGTGGAAACCATGCTGTTCCGCGCTCCGGGAGATTGTGCTATATTAGTGCAAATTTCATCTGCACCATGTAGGGAACGGATTTATCCGTTCCGTTTTTTCGTAGCGCCTGGGCGCACTCCTTATACGTTTATTGCGTGGACCCGGTTCGGAACAATGGTGGAAACCATGCTGTTCCGCGCTCCGGGAGATTGTGCTATATTAGTGCAAATTTCATCTGCACCATGTAGGGAACGGATTTATCCGTTCCGTTTTTTCGTAGCGCCTGGGCGCACTCCTTATACGTTTATTGCGTGGACCCGGTTCGGAACAATGGTGGAAACCATGCTGTTCCGCGCTCCGGGAGATTGTGCTATATTAGTGCAAATTTCATCTGCACCATGTAGGGAACGGGTTTGTCCGTTCCGCAGCGTGTCAAAAAAGTCAAAGACTTTTTTGCACGCTGCAAAAACGCCACATTTTTTGTGAAAACAGGTTTTCACGAAAAATCTCGCTACGCTCGTCAAAAAGCCTGATAAATCAGGCGTTTTTGATGGCTATTAATCCAATTTCGAGTGGGGCCTTTGCCCCCTCGAGCTCCCCTGCTGCTCTATTATCTTTCTTTTGCAGCATAGTTTTTCGACAGCCTGGGGAACGGATTTATCCGTTCCGTTTTTTAGTAGCGCTTTGGCGCTTCTCCTATACATTTATTGCGGCTTCCCGACCGGAAACTGCCGACGAAACCGTAAAACTCTCGCGACGCATTAGTGCGCTGCCGGATTTTGCGGCATCCCATAGTAGGGGCGAGCATTGCTCGCCCGTTTGCAATGGTCTTGCCGGTACCCACAGGCCCGGGATACCGCAAAAACCGAATCGGTACACCATAATTATTCATCATTCATTATTCACTCTTCACTGCGGCCAAAGGACGCTTTACTCCGGGTCGAGGTCATAGCTGCTGAGGTCTATCCTTATCTCCGTGCCCTTGCCGGGGGCGGAAACGGCGGATATCTCGTGGCCGAGCTTGCGGCAGACACGGCGGCAAAGATACAGCCCGAGTCCGCTCGCGCGCAGGTCGGCACGGCCGTTGAGTCCCGTGTAGCCCTTATCGAAAATGCGGGGCAGATCCTCGGGTGCGATGCCTATGCCCGTGTCGCGTATGCACAGTGTTTTCGGCTCGGCAAGATATATCCTCACGCTGCCCTCGCGCATGTATTTAAGCGAATTTGAAAGCACCTGCTCAACAACGAAGGCCAGCCACTTCTCGTCGCTGACGACGCTCACGCCCGACGGCTCAAGCTCAAGGCTCAGCCGCTTTGAGATGAACTCGCCGGCAAATTTCTTCACCGAGCGGCGAATGAACGGGTCAAGCTCAAACTCACGGATGACATAGTCGCTGCTTTCGGAATCGAGGCGCAGGTACACAAGCGCCATCTCGACATACCGCTCGATGCGCCCAAGCTCGGCCGACAGCTTGCGTGACTCCGGCGAGTCGGAGCCTTCAAGCGTCAGGCGCATGGACGCGATCGGCGTTTTTATCTGATGCACCCACACGGTGTAGTAATCGAGCGTGTCGCTCCAGCGGCGGTGAGCGCTGCGGCTTATTTTTTCGCGGCTTTCGGCCAGAAGCGCGATAATCCGGCGATAGTCGGCATCGTCTATGCTCCTTGCCGGAGGCAGCATCTTCTCCTCTGCGGCGGTTATCTCCGTGAGCGCCATGAACTCGGCGTGACGGCGCTTTGCCTGTGCAAAGTCCCGTATGGCGAATACGGTCGCCAGCACAAGGCACAGCAGCGCAGGATACGCCACCGCCAGCAGCGGCAGCCCGTAAAGCGCAAAGCTTGCAAGGAATATCGCCGCTGCAAGCACCGACGCCGCGATAAGCCGCGCATGCTCTTTTAAATATTCGCCAAAAAGCTTCATTTTATCACTCCACGATGTAGCCTACGCCGAATTTCGTCGCGATAAAGCCCTCAAGCCCGGCGGCGTCGAGCTTTTTGCGCAGTCTGCCGACGTTGACGGTCAGGGTGTTCTCGTCCACGAAGCTGTCGGTCTCCCACAGCTTTTCCATGAGCTTTTCGCGGCTGACGACCTTGCCGCGGCTCTGCATAAGGCACAGCAGGATGCGGTATTCGTTTTTGGTCAGCGCAATGCTTTTTCCGTTGTAGGAAAGCGAATTATCGTCTGTATTGAGTATCGCGCCGCGGTGCTCGATGATGGGCATGCCCGGCGCAAAATCATAGCTGCGGCGCAAAAGCGCCTGTATCTTGGCCATGAGCACGCTGCCGTCAAAGGGCTTTGCTATGAAATCATCCGCGCCCATGCTCATTGCCATGACGATGTTCATGCTGTCGGCCGCCGAGGATATGAATATTATCGGCACCTTCGACACCGTGCGGATCGCGCTGCACCAGTGATAGCCGTTGAAAAACGGCAGGGTTATGTCCAGCAGCACAAGGTGCGGCGAAAATGCGGCAAACTCGCCCATAACATTGCGCAGATCGTCCGCACAGCGCACCTCAAGTCCCCAGGCCTCGGCCTGCCGCTTTATGCCCTCGGCTATGCCGGGGTCGTCCTCGACGATAAAGATACGGTACATTTATTTTCCCTCGAATATCTCTTCGGCAAGCTCGGCCGCATCCTCGACGCAGCCGCGGCACGGACGGAGCACAACGCCGGTGTCGCGCCCTTTGAGCTCGCGGCAGAACACCGAGCCGTTTTTCGCCTCGAATCTGCGCAGAAGCTCGGCGGCCTTGTCCGATGCTTTCCCATCGAGCACAGCGGGATCGTCCTCGTTGAGCTGACCGCTTGCCATGTTCATCGCGGCAACAGCGCCCAAAAGCGCGCCGCAGTATTTGTGTGCGCCGCCGCCGTAGCGGCGAGTGAGCGCCTTCATCTCGTCCTCGCTCACGCCGGCCTTGTCGCAGAACGCGCAGCCGACGGCCATCGCGCAGTTGCAGCCCGAGGCATGATACTGCGCGGCAAGCTCCTTTTTGCTCATAGCTTGTCCCTCCGATGTTTCTTTTAATAAATATATCATAAACCATAGTCATGCCTCTGTCAAACGCCATATACTCAATAGGTTTTTGTTGACACAGAGCTTTATACATAATATACTAATTGTAATGATAAATCTTGGACGAACTAATGATTTTTTAATAATTGGGAGGAAAAATGAAAGACTTAAAGCACCTTATCTACTTCGAGCATCTGCTCGACGAGGCGGCAAACGAGCTCGTCATGCAGGCGGTGTCGGAGGGGAAGCACGCGGTGGGCTACACCTGCTATCACATGCCCGAGGTTTTGCTCAACCTTGACAACTGCTTTTCCGTCCGAATGAGAGCGCCGCGCACAGGCTCGCTGGAGATATCGACCTACTACATGACAAACTATCTGTGCGGCTACGCCAAGGCGCTTGTCGAGCGCGGCATCGAGGGCGGCTATAACTTCCTGTCGGCGCTTGCCGGCGGCGAGACATGCACCGAGATGAACCGCACGCTTGAGCATTTTGAGGTCTTGCAGCTGGTGAAGAACGAAAATTTCTTCGTTTCCTTCATCGACGTGCCGTTCAAGGTCACGCCCCACGGCCTCGAGCATTACAAAAACCAGATCACCAAAAAAGTCCTTGAGCCGCTGCACGAGAGATACGGCACGGACATTTCCGATGCTTCCATACGCAAGGCCGTTGCCGAGCACAATGAGGTCTGCCGCATCATAACCGAGATCGGCGATATGCGCAAGCTCGCGAACCCGCCGATAACGGGCTATGAGTTCCACGTTTTGTGCCTTGTTTCCTACTGCTGCCCGAAGGCGCTTATAATCGACAAGCTGCGCGAAACGCTCGAGGAGGTCAAGACCCGCGTTCCCGACGCGAAGCCTGCGCATCGCGCACGCGTTGTAGTTGTCGGAAGCGAGATCGACGATCTCGACTTCACGCGCACCGTCGAGCAGTCCGGCGCGCTCATCGTTGCCGACCGCTTCTGCTTCGGCTCCTTCCCCGGCAGACAGGAGATCGTTCTCAGCGACTCCGAGCCTGCGCTCGACCAGATCTGCCGCTTTTATCAGGAAACGAGCCAGTGTCCGCGCTATATGTCGCAGGATAAGGTCCACGGCCGATACGATTTTGTCGATAAGCTCGCCAAGGAATACAATGCCCAGGGCATTATCTACGAGCAGATGAAGTTCTGCGAGTTCTGGGGCTATGAGCGCGCGCTTGCCTCGCACGTCATGACCGAGCTGTATAATTATCCGACCGTCTGCGTTGACAGGGAATACACCGGCAACGCGTCCGGCCAGCTGCGCACGCGCGTTCAGGCGTTTGTCGAGAGCCTCGAGATAAAGCAGATCCACAAGGAAAAGGGAGGGCGCTGACATGGCAGGAAAACCGAGAAAGCTTGGACTTAGCTACATAGATAAAACCGGCGTTCGCCGCTGGCGCGAGTGGCGCGGCATCAAGGACACGCTCGTTGACTACGGCTGGTGGTGCGTCATGTGGAAGGACATGATAAAATTTGTCCTCCAATCGCCGCTTCAGGTCATCAAGGGCATTTTCCGCTATCGCTGGATGCTGACCTATCTTACGCTGCCGCAGTTTATCGACCGCCAGCTCGAGGGTATGCGCGGCGTGCAGCTTCGCGCAGGCCACGCGCTGTATGACATCATAATAAAGCACACCATCGACATCATTGCCGACTCATTCAACGCCGATCAGAACATCGGCGGCAAAAAATCGCTTGCCGACCGCATCGTCTGCTTTGACGAGCTTGTTCCGACCGAGCTTATGGCAGGCTTCCCGAACCTCATCGGCATTCCCGTTCAGACCATACCCATTTTCCTGTCCTCGATGATAAATCAGCAGCTTCCGCCGGTGTATCTCGACGCGATAGAGAATTTCGGCGTGCCTGCCGACGTGTGCCCTCTGCCGTCTGCCGAGGCCGGCGTTGCCGCCGAGGGCGATTTCCCGATCTTCGGCAAGTGCTTCATCGCCTGCAACATGCCCTGCGACGGCAGCATCATGACCACGTCGTTCCAGGATCGCTATTTCAAGCTGCCGACCTACTGCCTCGGCGTTCCGCTGCGCTATAACGACGATGTTGACGCGCAGAAGTACGCCGTCGAGGAGCTGCGCGGCTGCATAAAGTTCATTGAGGAGCACACCGGCGAGAAGTTTGACTGGGACGCCTTTGCCAAAGCTCTCGAGAGCTACAACGAGGTGACGCGCTTCCACCTCGATCTGTGGGAGATAAACCGCACCGATCATCCGCAGGTGACCGGCCCCACGCCGTGGCTGTACCGCATGTACACCTATCATCTGCACGGCGGCATGGATCAGCGCTTCAACAAGGCCGATAAAAGAGTACACAAGCTCATGACCGACGCTTACGAAAAGCGCCTGCCGTGCTCGGCCGAAATGCGCCACAAGGCGCTCGTCTGGTCGTGCCCGGCAAACTACTACACGAACTTCTCCAACTGGCTCGAGCAGTGCTGGGGCATAGTTTCCGTCATGGACATGGAAACGCATATTTCGCAGGTCATTATCGACACCTCCACGCCCGAAACGATGCTCGAGGGCGTTGCACTGACCTATCAGCGCGCGACCATGCGCAAGCACACCAAGGGCGGCTATCGCAACGCCGTTGACGAGATGTGGCGCGTCGCCGAGGAGTATAACGTCGATACCATCATCATGTACGACCAGATCTCCTGCAAGGGCATGGACGGACTTCAGGGCATTTTTGACGAGCAGGCGCGCGAGCGAAATATCAATTTCATCTGGGTGCAGCAGGATCTCATGGATCCGCGCACGATCTCGCGCCGTGATATGCGCCGCCAGGTCAACCAGTATATGACCAGCGTCCTGCGCGAAACGCCCGTCGATCCCACCCTCCTCGACTTCGACGACTGCGACGCTTTTTAGTTACGCCTTGGGGCACCTGCGGATACGGTGATTTCCGGTGTCCCGGTGTCGAAGTTACGGAGGAAACCGTAAAACTGCCGCCATACATAAGTGCGGTGCTGAGTTTTGCGGTCGCCCGGTTCGGAACAATGGTGGAAACCATAGCTGCCTCGCGTAACGTTAGTGCACCGCTGAATTTCGCGCCGCACCCTTGTAGGGAACGGATTTATCCGTTCCGCGTGCTACGGTTTTGACGGCAGTAAAATAGAATCGTAGGGGCGGCCATTGGCCGCCCGTTTTTTTAGAGGCGCATCAACGCTGATACCGATACGTTTGTTGCGTCAGCCCGACCGGGAACTACCGGCAAAACCATCACAACGGAACGGATGAATCCGTTCCCTACAAGCGACCGGTGGCCGCAGCGGAGAGCTAATAGCTGTCAACCCCTCGGCAGCAAAGCTGCCTGCTCCCCTTGACAGGTGAGCCAATGTGGTGCGCCCTAAAACTCAGCACCGCACTTGTGTTACGCGAGGCAAACACGGTTTTCTCCGCAGGTTCGAACCGGGCAACCAGAGATAAATGTATCCGTAGCTGCACCAAAGCGCCTCTGAAAAAGTGCGAGGCAAACACGGTTTTGTCGGCAGTCTCGATACCGGGCTACCGCAAAAACCGTATCCGTAGCTGCGCCAATGCGCCTCTGAAAAAGTGCGGGGCAACCATGGTTTCGTCGGCAACTTCGACACCGGGCCACCAGAGATATGCATATCGGTAGGTGCGGTAAAGCGCAACTAAAAAACCTTGACAGGGGCGAGAAGTAGGGGTTATAGTTGCTGTACGGTCTCGAATCATACAGTTAAGCTGACGAGAGTCGAACACGTATCGGCTCTCGTCAGCTTACAGCTCAGGAGAAGTATATGCAAAAAACGACGATAATACATAAGTACGCCGTTGCGCCGCTGCTTGCGATCGCGGCAATGCACGCCGCGGTGTGGCTGGGCTCAAAAAACCTGGCAGATTTCTCTCGCGCGTTTGACGTGACGCTCGGGCTTGACGCGCTGATACCGCTGCGCCCCGAGTGGGTGGTCATATATGTCGTGACGTTCCTGTTTTGGATGATGGGCCTTCTGTTCGCCGCGCGGCAGGATGAAGAGCTCTGTTTCCGCTTTGCCTCGGGCGTCATCATTGCCGAAATCATCTGCTGTGTCATATTCATCGCGTTTCCCAGCTGCATCACGCGCCCCGAGCTTGCTGTCAGCGACTTCTTTACAGGGGTGCTGTCGCTTGTGTATTTTTTCGACACGCCGACGAACTGCTTCCCGTCGATGCACTGCCTGTTCGCCTATCTCGTGTTCCGCCAGTCGCTGAGCTCGCCCGGCGCAAAGCTGTGGTACAGGGTGTTCTGCGCCGTGTTCACGGTGCTCGTGTGCCTGTCAACGCTGTTTGTCAAGCAGCACGTCATCGCCGACGTTATCGGCGGCATATTCTTCGGCGAGCTGGCATTCGTTCTGGGACAAAAACTGCCCGTTTGGAAAATATTTATTAAAATCAATAAAAAACTCTTGCAATCCGCTCCATGATATGGTTTAATCTATATTATCAAGAGGAAAAAGTATAGTTTTAAACAAAAACTGCAAAAATGGAGGGAAAATTATGACCAACACTCTTAAAAAGAATGCTGTTATGATTCTTGCGGCGGCACTGGCAGCGGTTTTGCTTCTGGCAGTCGTTTTTGCTCCCGTAAGCCTTGCCGACAACAGCACGGCAGACAGCAGCGTAGCATCCGCAGTTGAAAAGACACATGCGACAGTTTCCGCAAAGCTCGGCGAGATCAAGGCGACCGTCGGCGAGAAGGTCGGCGTTGACGTCGATAAGCTCGAAAACCTTTGGAATTACGGCGATAAGGTCGAGGCCGGCGTTGAGAGCGCGACCGATGATTTCGTCGGCATGCTCGAGGATATCGGTCAGGCATACGACAAGGGCGACGTCGAGGGCATACTCAAGACCCCCAAGACCTTTGTTGACGGCCTCAAGGGCTACCTCGGCAGCATCGCAGGCTCCGTAAAGCCCTGATCGGTTGCAAAAAGTCTTGATGTAAATTAATGTAAAAAAGAGTGCAGACAGTGTCTGCACTCTTTTTTAATTTCGACCTTTACTCCATTATATAGATCTCAAACGTGCCCTTGGCGGTTACGGCGCCGCTGTCGTCAAAAACGCAGGTGTCAACGACGTTGACGGTGCGGCCGCGCTTTATTATGCGCGCCTCGCAGCGGAGCTTTTTGCCCTTGCCCGGGCGCATGAAATACAGATTGCCGCTGAGCGTTACGAATTTTCCGGCATACTGAGAAACAACGACTCCGGCGGCGATATCGCACATTGAATACACAAAGCCGCCGTGCGCCATGCCGAGAGGATTCATCGACTCGGGGCGAAGCTCGGCCTCGACGACGGCGCTTTCAGGCTCTACGTCGGTCACAAAAATATGATTATATTTATTATATTCGCAGCGTGTATTGACTTCATTTATAAACCTCTGCTTATCCATAATTGCCCTCCGTAAAAATCATGGAAAGCATTATAAACTAAACGCCGTGCTTTGTCAAAATCAATTCGTTGCCGTCGATACGCGCCTGCACGGTGTCGCCGCGGCCAAGGCTGTCGGTAAGCATAAGCTCGGCAGCCTTGTCCTCGATCATGCTGCGTATCGCGCGGCGCAGCGGACGCGCGCCGTATTTCTCGTCGTAGCCGCGCTCGGCGAGGAAATCCACGACCTGATCGGGCACGGAAAGCGTCATGCCAAGCGCCTTGAAGCGCTCGGCCACCGTCAGCAGCATGCGCTCGGCGATGCTGCGTATCTCGGCGCGGCTGAGTCTGCGGAAAACGATCGTCTCGTCGATGCGGTTCAAAAACTCGGGCTTGAAGGTCCGGCGCAGCTCCTCGTTTATGCGCGCGCGCATGAGCTGCGCCTCATCGCCGCCGTCAGGCGTAAAGCCCATGCGCGGCCGGCCGTCGCTTATCGACTTTGCGCCGACGTTCGAGGTCATGACGATGATCGTGTTGCGGAAGCTCACGACGCGCCCGGCGGAGTCGGTGAGCCTGCCGTCGTCCATGATCTGGAGCAGGATGCCCCACACGTCCTCGTGCGCCTTTTCGATCTCGTCAAACAGCACGACCGACCACGGCTTGCGCCGCACGCGCTCGGTGAGTTGGCCGCCGTCCTCATAGCCGACATAGCCCGGCGGCGAGCCGATGAGCTTGCTGACCGCATGCTTTTCCATGTATTCGGACATGTCGAGCCTTATCATCGCGTCGCTTTCGCCGAAAACGGCCTCGGCAAGGGCGCGGCACAGCTCGGTTTTGCCCACGCCCGTCGGGCCGAGGAACAGAAAGCTGCCTATCGGGCGATTGGGGTCGGAAAGCCCCACCCTGCCGCGGCGGATAGCGCGCGACACGGCCGTGACGGCCTCGTTCTGGCCGATCACGCGGCGGTGGAGTATACTTTCCATATTGCACAGGCGCTTTGTCTCGTCGGCGCTGAGATTCGCCACGGGAATGCCCGTCCACATCGACACTATCCCGGCAATGTCCTCGGCCGTTACCAGGCCACCGCCGGAAACGCGGATGTGCGCGGCCGCCTCGTCGGCAAGGTCGATGGCCTTGTCCGGCAGGAAGCGGTCGTTTATATACCGCGCGGAGAGATCGACCGCCGCCGTGAGCGCAGCGTCGGAGATCTTAACGCCGTGGTGCTTTTCAAGGCCCTGGCGCACCGCGCCGAGCATTTTCAGACTGTCGCTGCGCGACGGCTCGGCTATCTTCACCGGCTGGAATCTGCGCTCGAGCGCTGCGTCCTTTTCGATATGGCGGCGGTACTCCTCGGGCGTGGTCGCGCCGATTATCTGCACCTCGCCCCGGCCGAGCGCCGGCTTTAGGATGTTTGCCGCGTCGATCGCGCCCTCGGCGCTGCCCGCGCCGATCATGGTGTGCATCTCGTCGATGAAAAGTATCACGTCGCCGGCTTTTTTCACGTCCTTTAAGACCGCCTTGACTCTCTCCTCGAAATCGCCGCGGTACTTTGTTCCGGCAAGCAGCGCCGGAAGATCGAGCGCAACAAGGCGCTTGCCGGCCATGCTGTCGGGCGCGTCGGAGCCTGCGATATAAGCGGCTATGCCCTCGGCCACGGCGGTCTTGCCGACGCCCGGCTCGCCGATGAGCACCGGATTGTTCTTGCTGCGGCGCGATAGGATCTGAACGCTGCGGCGTATCTCCTCGTCGCGGCCGATGACGGGGTCGAAGCTTCCCGAGGCGGCAAGCATCGTGAGGTCTCGGCTGTACTGGTCGAGCACGCGCGTTTCGCTGTGCTTAACCGTCGCCTTCGGCTGCACTGGCGGCTGACTGCGCGGCTTGAAGGAGCCTGTTCCGAACACGGCAAGGATGTCGGTGTAGATATCGTTTACGCTCAGCCCTGCCGCGGCCAGCGCACGCGCGCCGCCGCAATCGGGCTGCCGCAGTATGCCCAGCAGCAGATGCTCCGTGCCGATATAGCTGTGGCCTAAGCGCGCGGCGTCCGATGCGGCCTTTTCGATCGCCTGCCATGCGTGCTTTGTGAGTCCCTGCGTCGGAACTCCCGGCTCGCCGGTGCCGTTTGCGCGGCTTATCGCGTCCTTCAGGCAGTGCTCGCTCAGGCCGCGGTCGCGCAGTATTCTCGCGCCGAGTCCGGCGCGCTCTCGCAGTATGCCCAGCAGCAAATGCTCCGTTCCCACATAGCTGTGGCCAAGGCCGAACGCGGCAAGCCGCGCCTGCTCGATCGCGCCCTCAGCCTTTTCGGTGAATTTCTCGTTGTTCTTCAAAGTTTCGTTCCCCCTCAGCTTATATTTTAGTATATCGTCCGCGCCGATACTGTCGTATACGGGATTATTGCCAATTTGCAAAAATAATAGTTATTAACTGCAAATTTACATTTGCATTTTTGCGATTATGTGTTACAATGCATTTGCAAGACATAGGCAAAGACCTGATTTCCTATTGAGCAAATTTCTTATGGAGGTTACATCATGGCTTTTGTAATTACCGACGAGTGCCTGTCCTGCGGCGCATGCGCAGCTCAGTGCCCTGCCGAAGCTATCTCTATGGGCGAGCTTCACTACGAGATCGACCCCAGCAAGTGCCTTGAGTGCGGTGCGTGCGCAGCTCAGTGCCCCGCAGAGGCAATCGAGGGCTAAGTCCCAATCGAGAAAAAACCGAGAGTACGGCTCGTCCGTCCTCTCGATTTTTTCTTTTTTTAGTGGCGCTTTGACGCAGTCACGGATACATATATCTCTGGTAGCCCGACCGGAAACATTGGCATAAACCATAGCGTTTCGCATCCCGTTAGTACGGCGCTGCGTTTTGCACCTCACTTCATTTGGCTCACCTGTCAAGGGGAGCAGGCAGCTTTGCTGCCGAGGGGTTGAATAAAAATCTATTAACTATCAGCTATTAGCTCTCTGCTGCGGCCAACGGTCGCTCGTAGGGAACGGATTTATCCGTTCCGTTTGCCACGGTTTTGTAGGCACTTCCCAGTCGGGCAACCGCAAAAACTGTATTGGTACCAGCGTAAAGGCGCTATTAAAAAAGTGCCGCAGGCACACCGCAATTATTCATTATTCATTATTCATTATTCATTGGGGCGGTCACAGACCGTCCCTTTTGCCTTCCCCTGCGTAGCTTGAGGGGAAGACAATGGGGTGCGGTGCAAAATTCAGCAGCGCACTTGCGTTGCGCGAGGCACACACGGTTTCCTCCGCACCCTCGAACCGGGCTACCAGAGATAAATGTATCCGTAGGTGCGTCAAAGCGCCTCCAAAAATAAGTGTTTATAGAATTTTTCTTTTTTGTTCATGCCTTTGTCATAAAGAATGTGTATTATAAGCTCACAAGATCGAAACGAGCAAGGACGGAGGCCGTCATGGACGATAACAGAGACAAAAGAACACGTGCTTCGTCCGACGACACCGGAATTGACGGTGAGTATCACTTTGTGCGGCCCGAGCAGCGGTTGTATGAGGACGCGGAATTCGTCCCGCAGGATGAAGCGACCGAAGTGCCGAACTACTACGCTCCCGAGGAAAAGAAGCCTCGCGAGAAGGCGGGCAGCGCACATCGCAGCGGCACACTGAAAACGGCGTGTCTGTGCCTTGTGTGCGCACTCGTCGGCGGCCTTGCCGGCGGCTTCATTTCATGGAACGCAGTCAAGGGCAGCATCGCGGCCGACGCGCCGGCCGGCGATGCCACCAAACCCATCGTCAGCACGACCAACATCAAGAAGGTCAGCACCGAAACCGCCTCGGCAAACGAGATATACGAGCTTGGCTGCCGGCAGACAGTGGGCGTTTCGCTTGAAAGCACCTATGCCAACATATTCGGCCAGCGGAGCGCAAGCGCGGTCGCCGGAACCGGATTTGTAATAACCGCCGACGGATATATACTGACGAACTATCACGTTATCGAGTCGGCACAAGAAAGCGGCTACAAGGTCAGCGTCCTGTTCAAGGATAAATCGAGCTACGAAGCCAAGATCGTCGGCTTCGACGAGGACAACGACGTTGCCGTGCTGAAGATCGACGCATCGGATCTGACTCCGGCCACGATCGGCAACAGCGACGATATCGCCGTGGGCGACAGTGTTTTTGCCATCGGCAATCCGCTCGGCGAGCTTGATTTTTCAATGACCTCCGGCCGTGTCAGTGCGCTTGACCGCAGCATCACGACCGACCACAGCAGCGCCCCGATAAACATGTTCCAGTTCGACGCCGCCATCAATTCCGGCAACTCCGGCGGACCTGTTTACAATGAAAGCGGCGAGGTCATCGGCATTGCAACGGCAAAGGTCGGCTCTTATGGAGTTGAGGGTCTGGGCTTTGCGATCCCGATAAACGACGCAGCCGATATCGCAAACGAACTCATCACCAAGGGCTACGTCAGCGGCAAGGCTTATATGGGCGTCAACATCGACAACCGCTACACATCAATGTATGCGCAGTACTACAACATGCCCGAGGGCGCGTATGTGTACAACGTCGAATCCGGCGGATGCGCCGAGAAATCGGGGCTGGCTGCCGGCGATATAATCACCGAAGTCGGCGGCGAGGCCATCGGAGGCTACTCCGACCTCAATGCCGCAGTCAAAAACTTCAAAGCCGGTCAAAGCACCGACATCGTCGTCTATCGCGGCGGCGAGTACGCGACGCTGAATATCACCTTCGACGAGTCGAAGCCCGAGTCCGGGACGAACGGCGTCAGCGAATTCGGAGCCTCCGGCATTCCGAAGCAATAACCACGCTATGTTTCTTCTCCTTTATCGGGAGGGTTCTCTCTCTTCCTCCCGACATATATCCTCTCTATTTCTCCAAAACAAAAGGCCGCAGCTCAAGCTGCGGTCTTTTGTTTTTTCTTTTTAGAGGCGAATTGGGGCTGCTACGGATACATATATCTCCGGTGGCCCGGTTCGGGACAATGGAGGAAACCGTAGGTGCTACGCGTAACATAAGTGCGCTGCTGAGTTTTGCACCGCACCATGTAGGGAACGGATTTATCCGTTCCGCTCGCTATGGTTTTGCCAGTAGCTTCCGGTCGTGCTGACGCAATAGCCGTATTGGTATCGGCGTAAAAGCGCCACTGAAAAAACGGATTTATCCGTTCCGCCTGTTGCGGTTTCGTCGGCACAAAAATCTATAGTCGTAGGGGCGAGCATTGCTCGCCCTTCTTTTTTAATATTGTGGCGGTTAGCACCGCAGATATAATAACACCTCATCCGTCACCAAAGGTGACACCTTCCCCTCAAGCTACGCAGGGGAAGGCAAAAATGGGGCGGTCTGTGACCGCCCCGATGAATAATGAATAATTGCGGTGTGCCTGCGGCACTTTTTTAATAGCGCATTTACATTGTGCCGATACGTTTATTGCGGTATCCCGACCGGGAGTTGCCGACTAAACCATGGTACGCGGAACGGATAAATCCGTTCCCTACGAGCGACCGTTGGCCGCAGCGGAGAGCTAATAGCTGACAGTTAATAGCCGTGGTGTACGCTTTAACCCCACGGCAGCAAAGCTGCCTGCTCCCCTTGACAGGAGAGCCAATGGAGTGCGGTGCAAAACTCAGCGCCGCTCTCATGTAACGCGACAGTTTCCCGGTTTTGTCGGCAGTCTCGATACCGGGCTACCGCGAACACAACTCCGCACTACCGGGTTGCGATGCACGCACGGTTTCGTCGGTAGCTTCGATACCGGGAAACCAGAGATAAATGTATCCGTAGCTGCGTCAATTCGCCTCTAAAATCTCTTTGAGGGTGAGGTCGGTGCCGGAGACGGGGGTCAGCTTATTGCCGCCGCAGTTTGGACAGCGCAGACGCTCGAGGTCGGCGACGAAACGCTCGCCGCATTCGATGCACTGAGCCTCGCCCTCGACGGTCTCGACGATCATATCGACAGCGTCAAACTCCGTGCCGTCGATGACGGCCTGCCAGCAGTCGCTCAGGAAGCGGGGGACGACTCCGGAGAGCGTCCCCACCTCGACGGTGATGCTTTGCACGTTTTGAAGCTGTTCCTCCTCGGCGACATTGCGCAGCATTTTCAGCAGCGCATCGCAAATTCCAAGCTCGTGCATTATTTTTTCACCGCGTTTTTGACCAAGCCGCCTGCGCGCTTGACAAGTCCCTCGGCGACCTTGATGGGCATGGTCTCGAACGTGCCGGCGTGCCAGTCGCGCACCTTTTTGAGATGGATCGCGTCAAACTTGCACTTGGTGGTGCACAGACCGCAGCCGATGCACAGATACTCGTCGACCTTTGTCGCACCGCAGCCGAGGCAGCGCGCGGTCTCCTTGCGCACCTGCTCCTCGGTGAAGGTCACGCGCGCGTCGGCGAAGGTCTTGGCCTTTGCCTCGTTGTAGCCGGGCATCTGGCGCTTGCCGTGGTCAAAGTGCGATATATCCAGCAGCGCGTGCTCCTTGTCCAGAGCCTTGTAAACGCGCCTGTCGCGGCCCATGGTGAGGGTCTGGCCGGGATGCACATAGCGGTGCAGCGATATGGCCGCTTCCTTGCCGGCCGCTATCGCGTCGATGGCAAACTTGGGACCCGTGTAGCAGTCGCCGCCGACGAAAATATCGGGCTGAGCGGTCTGATAGGTCAGGCCGTCGGCTATGGCAGTGCCCTTCTTCGTGGTCTCGAGCGCGCCGACGTCGAGCGTGCCCCAATCAACGACCTGGCCGATGGCCGCGATGACGGAACTGACCGCGATGGTCTCGAACTTACCGGTTCCGACGGGCTTGCGGCGGCCCTTTTCGTCAGGCTCGCCAAGCTCCATGATCTCGACCTTGAGCGCCGTGACCTTGCCGTCCTTGCCCTCGATGGCGACGGGCGCGTTGAGGAAGCGGAACTGCACGCCCTCTTCCATGGCCTCCTTGACCTCCTCGGGGTCGGCAGGCAGCTCGTCGGCCGAGCGGCGATAGATTATGTAGGTGTTCTTTGCGCCCAGACGCACCGCCGCGCGGCACACGTCCATTGCGACGTTGCCGCCGCCGACGACTGCGCAGCTTTCGCCGATCTCGGGCTTGTTGCCGAGGTTTACCTCGCGCAGGAAGTCAACGCCGCCGAACACGCCGCCAAGCTCCTCGCCGTCGATGTGCAGCGACTGCGACTTCTGTGCGCCGATGGCGAGGTAAAAGCCCTTGTAGCCCTCGCTGCGCAGCTGCTCGATGGTGATATCCTTGCCGACCTCGACGCCGCACTTGAAGGTGACGCCCATATCCTTGAGAATATCGATCTCGGCGTTGAGAACGTCCTTTTCAAGGCGGAAGTTGGGGATGCCGAGGGTCAGCATGCCGCCGGGCACGGGGTTGCGGTCGAAAACGGTGACCGGGTAGCCCTTGTTCGCGAGGTAGTATGCGCAGCTCATGCCGGCAGGACCTGCGCCGATGACGGCGATCTTCTCGGTGTACGGGCGGCCGATCTGGTTGACCATCTTGGGCACGAAGCGCGTGTCCTCGTGCAGGTCGTGGTCGGCGATAAAGCGCTTGACCTCGTCGATCGCAACGGCCTCGTCAACGCTTGCGCGAGTACACTCGTCCTCGCAGCGCTTGTTGCATATGCGGCCGCAGACCGCCGGGAAGGGGTTCTCCTTTTTTATAAGCTCAAGGGCGTCGGTATATCTGCCCTGAGCGGCGAGCTTCAGGTAGCCCTGAACGGGAACGTGCGCGGGGCATGCGGCCTTGCAGGGAGCGGTGCCGGTGTCAAGGGTGTCCTTGAAATTCTCGCGGTAATCGGGATTGAAGGTTTTCTTTACAAAAACAGTGTTTGTCAGCTTTGCGTAGCCCGGAGGCGTGAGGTCCTCGCTCGAGCACAGCTTCTGGCCGAGCTTGAGCGCATTGCCGGGGCAGGTCTCGACGCACTGGGCGCAGGCGACGCACTTTGCCTCGTCGATCTCGGCGACGAAGTTCGAGCGGATGGCGTCGCGCGCACCGAACATGAGTCCTGCGCGCAGGCCGAAGCATGCGCACGAGCAGCAGTTGCAGATAGCGGCGCTGTCGCCTGCCTCCTCGATGTTGGGGATATCGTGCATCAGGCCGTTTTCCTCGGCGCGCAGGATGATCTCCATCGCCTCCTCGCGCGTTATGCGGCGCGCGCGGCCCGAGCGGATGTAGTGCTCGGCACCCTTGCCCATCTGGACGCACATGTCCTCGTCAAGATGTCCGCAGCCATCGCCGATGCTGGTGCGCGATGCGCGGCAGGAGCAGGGCGAGACGGAGAAGGTGTCGTACTTATTCAGGTAGTACGAAAGCTTTTCGTAGTCGCTGACGCCGGGGATGTCCTTGATCGCGCTCTCGACGGGGATAACGCGCATCAGGCCGTAGCCGTTGGGAAGCACGGGGCCGAGCAGCTGCATGCGCACGCGCGTGTACTCCTCAAAGGCTCTGCCGACCTCGGGGTGGGCGGCCATAAGCTCCTTGTTGTTTACCATCATCTCGAGTATGCCGGGCGCGAAGATCTGCATAAAGTAGACGTCCTCGCCGAGCTTTTCGTCAAATGTGCGGCGGAAAATGCCATAATAGACGAGGTTATCGAGCTGGGGCTTTATCTCCTCGACGGTTTTGCCGACCTTCTTTGCAAGATACTCGGCCGTGCGCTCCTTGCGCAGGCCGGCGGCGATGGCAATGTCGGCCTCGTCATCGGAAACGATGTTCGCCATGCAGTAGTACTCGGGTGCGTTCTCGTCGATCTTGACGACCATGCCGGAAACACCGCCGATGACCTTTGCAAGCTTGACGATCTTGGGTCTGAGTTGTGCCATAATCAAATTCTCCTCTTCCTTAAGCTGACGAGAGTTGAACGCATATCGGTTTTGACTCTCGTCAGCTTTTATTATCATAAATGCGCTCACCGGCCGTGCCGGGCGCAGATATTACATGATGGGGACCTTGACTCGGGGGGGATGTGATGACAAAAGCTCATCTGTCGAAAATTCAGCGTCTGTTCGGCGCGCTGTAATGATTAATAATTAACACATTGTATAGTCTCACTGTATTACATAACCCTCCGTTTGTCAATACACGGTTTTTTAGTAGCGCATTGACGCAGTCACGGATACGCTTATTGCGGTTGCCCGGTTCGGAACAACGATGGAAACCATCACGTTTCGCATCCCGGGAGTTTGTGCTATATCAGTTCAAATTTTTATTTGCAGCTCTTTGCCTCCCCTGTCAGGGAGAGGCGGGTCAGCCGCGCAGCGGATGACCCGGTGCTTTTCAGAGGCGCTTTTTTCATTCTTCAACGAACGGCAAATAGAGCCGGTACATAATTTCATCAAATCAGCGTGAGAAAATCTCTCGCCATATCTTTGATGGAATTATGTACCGGCTTTAAAATTCGGTCGTGGAAATCAGGCGAAAAGTGACGGGCTGCACCAACCGAATGTATGTTCGCCGGCCGAGGTAGTGCTTTCCTTACCGGCGACCTGATACATGGTGTCGTTGGAAATTATATCGGTAATCGCGAGATGCTTCTTGAATATCTCCGCAAGTTCCTCAGCCGGCATAAGGTCTGCCGACACGTGCTTCGTCGCACCGCTGTGGTGCATATTTATCCGCTCACGGCTCATTCCGTGCGCCACTGTAAGTATCCCGCCGGGGGCAAGGGCATTAGAAAGCCGGGCTATAAGCCGCTCGGCATCCGGGAAATGCGGAAACGCATCAACAAGCCAATCGGGCCGTACTTCCGCCAAAGAAATCTGACCTTGCGGGAGCTGGAAGCCCGACACTTGCAGATGTTTTATTCCGAAATGCTCAGAAAGGTAAAGCCGAATACGGTCATCCACTATCACGCGATTATCCACTCGGCGCTGAAATATGCGGTCAAGACCGATATGCTGGTGCAGAATGTGGCGGACAAGGTGGATAGGCCAAAGGAAAACAGCTTTCAGCCGGTTTTCCTTTCGGCAGAGGAGATGCAGAAGATGTTTGAAGCGCTCCGTGGAACCAAGCTGGAGCTGCCGGTGCTGGTAGCTGCTTTTTACGGATTCCGTCGGGGCGAAGTGTTGGGACTGAAGTGGGACGCCATCGACTTTGAGCGTGGCACGATTTCGGTCATACGAACCGTGACGACGATTACCGTTGATGGCAAGCAGACGGAAATTGAACAGCAGTCCGCTAAGACAAAGTCCAGTCTGCGCACCCTGCCGCTGATTGGCAGCTTTCGGGAATACTTTATGCAGGTAAAGGAGGCGCAGGAACTCAATATGCGGCAACTGTTACAATCACGAATATGATGGATTTGTATTTGTGGACGAGCTGGGCGAGCGGATGCGGGCCAATTATTTGACCTCGGCATTCCCAAAATTCTTGGAGGACCACGGCCTGCGCCGGATGCGCTTTCACGATCTGCGTCACAGCTGCGCCAGCTTGCTGCTGGCCAACGGCGTTCCCCTCAAGCATATTCAGGAGTGGCTGGGTCACAGCGACATCGGCACGACGGCGAATATTTACAGTCATTTGGATTACAAGTCCAAGATCACCTCGGCAAATGTAATGGACAATATCCTGACTCTGCCGGACACAAGGCAGACCGGCTGGCATACCTGAGTTCTTGCCGAAAATCATGTACGCCGATGTGACCTTGAGAGAAAAGAAAAGCCCAGTCATATGGGCGAAAGCCTTGATATGACTGGGTTTTTGGCGGAGAGTTAGGGATTCGAACCCTAGAGACCTTTCGGTCTACAGCATTTCGAGTCTTTTCAACCATTATGACTTTTGTGGTTTTTTCGTATCGCTTTCAGGCTGTTTTGCCCGCCCGAAAACATAGCTGTATCAAGGTGTTTTGGCATTCACCCTTGAAAAAAGCTTGATTTTTCAAGGGGTTCGAATGAAAGCCAAAAATGAGCCGATTTTGGCAGTTTTGTTAGAATTCGCGTTAGAAATGTTAGAACGATGTTAGAACAGCATAGCATACGCAGGTGTCTTCCACCGAACAAATGACAGAGGTGTATGTTATGAAAATCAATGACATTGATTGGTCGAAAGTGCCGGATATTCTTGCTAAGGAACAGGTGCGCTTGCTTTGCCATTGTAGCAAACGAACAGCGCTCTATTATCTGAAAAGCGGAAAGCTACCGTGCATTTATTCGGGGAAGAAAACCAGGTGCTACAAAATCAGGAAAGAAGATCTGATGGCTTTCATAGAAGATCGGGAGAACCATCCTGAGTTCTACACTGTACCGGAGGGATGGTACAAAGAAAGCGGAAGAACGGTTCGGCAACATTATTCGTCGGAAATTAAAATCGACGGCGAAGATTTACATGAGTATTATCGGTTCCTTCTCAAAGAATACCCAGATGTTCTTGAAGTTAAAAAGGTCAGTGAGATCACGGGATATGCTATTCCAGTAATTAACCGCTGGTGCAACAAAGGCAAGGTGAAGTATTTTTCCATCAGGGCGATGAATATGATCCCCAAGATATACCTGATTGATTTTTTCTGTTCAAACGCATTCAGGACGATACCCCGAAAGAGCGAGTGGCACATCAGCAGTCTGCAAAACTATCGACGCTGGAAGTACTTAGACAGCCTACAATCAAAATGAGGTAAGGACGAGCTATCCATATCGGGTGGCTCGTCCTTTTTTGTTTTAGCCATCAGCCCATTGGCTACGAAGGCAAAATTGCGTCCCAAAGTATCAAGTAGCGCATTCCAAAGTATCAATTTGATACTTTGGAATTTGTTCCAGAGAGACAGACAACCTATCGACATTCCTTATAGGTATTCCGCACCCGTCAAGGGTGCTTTTTTATTATCTCAGAATCAAGTGCGGACTCGCAAATCTGCGTTTTTCAAAAAAATCGAAAAAATTTTTTGGAGGGGGTTAATTTTTGCCCGTTTTCGTTGCCTACCAAGTGAGGGACAAAACAATCGCCCTCGTGAACCTTGACAATCGAATACACATTCAACAGGTACATTCTTGATCGGGGGCGAAGGCCCCAGCCGGATGAAGGTGCGCCACGAACTTCCTGCCCATAAGGGTTATCACGGAAAGCAAGGTTGGTAGCGATTCCGAACCATTCTGAAATATCCGCTTGCTACGGATAAGGCGATGAAACGATTCAGGGATAATGATACTTCCCTATGGGGCTGGCGGAGTACCCGGCAGAGGTGAGATTCCTATGAGTTCGGTCAGCAGCCGAACGCCTGTTGATTTCCTTTTCTGCATTTTGGGTTCGAGGAAAAATGAAATGCAGCGACGAAAGCCCCAAAAGGTATTCTGAGGTTTTCGTGGATCAGAAATGATTCAAATAAAGAGAAAGGAGGAAAACCCCATGGAAAACTGTAAGGTGATCGCCATCACGAATCAGAAGGGCGGCATCGGCAAGACGACAACCGCAGTCAATCTCGGCGTGGGACTTGCAAGCTCCGGGAAACGGGTCCTGCTGGTGGATGCTGACCCGCAGGGCAGCTTAACCGTGAGCCTCGGCATAAAGAACCCAGACGAGCTGGATGTATCGCTGTCTTCCCTTATGCAGTCGGTCATTGATGATGAGCCGCTTGCGGAGGGTGCAATTATCCGGCACCAGGAGGGTGTGGATTTGCTTCCCTCGAACATTGAGCTCTCCGGTATGGAAACGGGCCTGTTCAATGTTATGAGCCGCGAGTATGTTCTGAAGAATGCCATCGACGGCATGAGAAAGAGCTACGACTACATTCTGATTGACTGCATGCCCTCGCTGGGTATGATGACGGTCAATGCGCTGGTTGCGGCAGACAGTGTGATTATCCCGTCTCAGCCGAACTTCCTGTCAACCAAAGGTCTTAACCTGCTTCTGCGCTCCATTTCAAAGATCAAGCGGCAGATCAATCCGAGGCTGAAGATTGACGGCATTTTGCTGACGATGGTGGATAACCGCACCAACAACGCCAAGGCGATTATTTCCTCGCTTCGTTCCACCGTGGGAGAGAACATCCGCGTGTTCCGTTCCGAAATTCCTTTTTCGGTAAGAGCTGCGGAGTGCAGTCTTTCCGGAGAAAGCATCTTCTCCCATGACAGGAACGGCAAGGTCGCAGCAGCGTATGAGGCACTCACAAAGGAGGTGACAGAGCTTGAAGAGCGTGCAAAAAATCGATCTGGGCCTGACCGGGTACGATGAGCTTTTCATGAATGACGCGGAGCGAAAGGAAAACAAGCTCCCGCGCATTTATGATATTCCCCTCTCGGAGATCGACGATTTTCCCGAGCACCCCTTTAAGGTGAAGCTGGACGAGGACATGGATCAGCTTGTCCAGAGCATCAAGGAGCGCGGGATCATCACCCCTGTCACTCTCCGACCAAAGGAGGATGGGCGGTACGAGATCGTATCGGGGCATCGCAGAAGGAAGGCTTGCAAGCTTGCCGGGTTTGATACCGTGAAAGCCGAGGTGCGGGAGATGACCCGAGACGAGGCCATCATTTTGATGGTGGAATCGAACCTGCAGCGCTCTGTGATATTGCCGAGTGAAAAAGCTTTTTCGTATAAGATGCGCCTGGAGGCCATGAAGAGGCAAGGGCAACGGACAGATTTAACTTTGTCTCCAGTGGAGACAAAGTTGAGAAGCAGCGAGTTGATTGCTCAAAATTCGGGAGACAGTCGAGCACAAGTTGATCGTTATATCCGCCTCACGGAGCTCATTCCGGAGCTTCTGGATTTGGTTGACGAGGGGCGCATTGCGTTCCGACCGGCGGTGGAGCTTTCGTACCTGCAAAAAGAGGAACAGAGCGCCCTGCTGGAGCAAATCGCCTACGCAGATGCCACGCCGTCCCTTGCCCAGGCCATTAAGCTGAAGCGATTCTCCCAGGACGGAAAGCTGAACAACGAGGTCATCGAGTCGATCATGAGCGAGGAAAAGCCGAACCAGAGGGAGAAGATCAACATCAAGTACGCCGAGGCCAGAAGGTTTATCCCTGCCAGCATTCCCTACGAAAAAACCGGTGAGTATATTCTGAAAGCGCTGGAATATTATCACCGGTATCAGGAAAGGCAGAAAAGTCGGAATGACGCAAGATAGGTTCTTCGCCAAGGGAGCAGTCTACCCTTTTGACGGTGCACCGATGCCGTTCCCCCTCTCACACTCTCCCCTTCATTTACTGGCAATACCAGCTCAAAAGCAAAATATACAGGCGGCACAATTGAAGAAAACCAAGTGCATTCGTACAATATGAGAAAAAACAGTTATTGGAGGTCATCCCATGAAAAAGAATCTCATGTTGTGCGCGCTCCTGCTTTCCGTATTGCTTTCCGGATGCGCCGCAGAGCCATTGCAAGGGCAAACAGCAGGAAAAACACCGAAAGCTCCAACGCCACAGGAAGAAACGCCTGCTTCCTTTGAGCCGGTATCCACAGAACCAAACGCTCCCACAGAAGCCGCCGATCCAGCAGCTTGCACATCAAATGAGGACAAACACGAAATCGGCCCTGCTATTTCTTCTGAGCCGGTAAGCGCACCCACGGGATCGAACGCGCCGGCATCGGAAGAAGCCAAGCAGCCACCCGTGCTTCCGGAGAAGCCGGAGGAAACAGAAAGCCCCACAGAGGAACCATCCGTTCCTGCGATAACCGAGCCGGAACCGACTTCGGAGCCCGAGCCTACATTTGATATCGAGCACTGGATTTCTTACGCAAAAAGCATGGCGGTGAGCTTGGGGCTGACCTTGGATAGCTCGGCAACCGATTGCTGGGACAATCCGATCATCGCAAAGCCGACCTGCATCTACCTGGAGAGAGACATCAGCTCCCGCCTGAACAGATACGCGAAGGACGAGGAGATAACCGCTGTCTGGATCTGGTACGAGTGCATCGGCACAAGCAGCTACCTAATCTATATCGGGTACGCATAAGCATCAACAAGTCAATACGCCGAAATGAGCATCGTGGAAGCACGGTGCTTTTTTCATGCCTTGAAGGAGGACAGAACGAATGAAGAAGATTTTCAAAAGAGGAATGTCGGGACTGCTTGCAGTCCTCATGGCATTCACCGTGCTTGCAGGCTTTGGCACGACCACGGCCTTCGCCGCAAGCGAAACAGCGGAGTCCTATATGATTTCCTTCCCCCGTGACGGAGACGCTGCTCAGATTTACTCTGCGGACGCATGGGGTCACTCCGCGAAAAACTATATGAACGGCTGGGCAACAGGCTCCAGCAACTACACCACCCTGCACTGTATGGATTCCTTTGACGGGAAGGTGTGCTACTGCATCGAGCCCGGCCTTTCCCGAAATGTCGGCGATACCTATCACGGCTTCGGTGAGGATTTTTGGGATAACTATCCCAGCCAGTACAACAACACCATCGAGCCGGACGATATTAAGCTGCTGTTGGGGCTTATCATGCAGTATGGCTATCAGGGCAATCTCTCCACCTCGTGGAGATCGCAGAACGATTCCGATGCGGATAAGCTGGCCCACGCCTTCGCAACTCAGCTATTGGTTTGGGAAACGGTTGTGGGCGAGCGCGATGCGGACTTTGACCATGTGAGCGCCGGCGGCTATGATACGATCAAATCGATTGTTTCTCCCAACCATCCGCTGTATAGCCGAATCATGGATTATTACGACAGCATCGAGTACAGCGTACAGAGCCATGCCGTTTGCCCCAGCTTTATGAGCAGAAGCAGCGGCAGCGCAAAGACCATTGAGCTTGCGTGGGACGGCAGTCAGTACGTTGCCGAGCTTACGGATACCAACCGTGTGCTGTCGCAGTTTACCTTCTCCGCCAGCGAAACCGGCTTCCGCTTCAATGTTTCGGGCAATACGCTCACCATTACCACCGATACGGCACCCAGCGGCAATGTGACGATCTCTGCAAGCCGGAGCGCATCCCGCTGCGGTGTTCTTGTCTGGACGGACTATAAGTACGGTCCCAACGGCGGCGTTCAGGATACCGTCACCTATACGGCCTCCGTCAGCGACCCTGTAAGAGCGTTTCTCAAGCTGAAGGTCAGCTATGGCGGCGCGAAAATCATCAAGACCAGCGAGGACGGCAAGGTGGACGGCATTGCCTTCACCATCACCGGTGAGGGCGTCAATCAGACCGTTACCACCGACCGAAACGGTGAAATTCACATCGACAATCTGATGCCCGGCATTTATACCGTCACCGAGCAGAGCTATGACAAGTATGTGCCCCAGGAAAGCCACCGTGTCACCGTGCTTGCCGGGCAGACGGCGACGGTTTCCTTTAACAATGTGCTCCGCCGCGGTGATCTGACCGTGACCAAGACCTCCGAGGATGGGCTGAATCAGGGTGTGAAGTTCCACCTTTTTGGAACCTCTCTCAGTGGCCTGCCTGTAGATGATTACGCCGTCACCGATGAAAATGGTGTGGCGACTTTTAAGGATGTGCTTATCGGCACCGGCTACACACTGGAGGAGATGGACACCGCCATTCGCTATGTGGTTCCCAACAGTCAGAGCGCCGCAGTGGAATGGAACAGTGTAACCAATAAGAGCTTTTCCAACATCCTCAAAAAGTTCAATGTCACCGTCACCAAGAGCGACTGTGAGAGCGGAATGGCGCAGGGCGACGCTTCGCTTGCCGGTGCCGCCTACGGCATTTGTAAGGGCGATCAGCTTGTGGATACTTACTACACCGACGAGAACGGCCAGTTCACCACCGGCTATTATGTCTGCGGCGACGACTGGACGATTCGTGAGATCAGCCCCTCCGAGGGCTATCTTCTGGACAGCACCGTTTATCCTGTCGGTGCAGAGGCGGCCAATTACACCGTTGAGCTGAACGCTGCACCTGCCGTGGCTGTGACTGAGCAGGTGCAGAAGGGCAATATCGCCATCATCAAGCACACCGACAACGGCGACACACAAATTGAAACGCCCGAAGAAGGCGCGATTTTTGCCGTCTATCTGAAATCTGCCGGCAGCTATGAGGCGGCAAAGGATACGGAGCGGGACTATCTGACCTGCGATGAAAACGGCTTTGCCCAGAGCAAGGACCTGCCCTACGGCGTGTACACCGTGCATCAGGTTTCCGGCTGGGAGGGTCGTGAGCTGATGAGCGACTTTGATGTGTTCATTGCCAAGGACGGCGAGACCTATCGCTACCTCATCAACAACGCTAACTTCGAGTCCTTCATTAAGGTCATCAAGGTGGATGCGGAGACCGGCAATACCATTCCCTATGCGGGTGCGGGCTTCCAGATCTTCCGTCTGGACGGCTCCAAGGTGGAAATGACCTTTACCTATCCGGAGGTCACCACCATCGACACCTTCTACACCAATGACGCCGGTATGCTCATCACGCCGGAAAAGCTGGAGTTTGGCAAGGGCTACTCCCTCAAGGAGGTCTCCGCTCCTTACGGCTATGTGCTCAGTCATGAGGCGGTCAAGTTCGATGTGACCGAAGAGAATTCCACCGAGGAAAGCGGCGTGACGGTCGTTGCGGTGAAGCTAGGCAACTACGCGCAGAAGGGCATCATCAAGATTTCCAAAACCGGCGAAGTGTTTGCCACTGTCACGGCGGCGGACGGAGTCTACCAGCCGGTCTATACGGTGCAGGGTCTTGCAGGAGCAACCTATGAGATCAAGGCAACGGAGGACATCTACATCCCGGACGGTACGCTGCGCTGCAGCACCGGTGATGTAGTGGATACGGTGACTACCGGCGCAGACGGCACGGCGGAAAGCAAGCCGCTGTATCTGGGAAAATACGAAATCACCGAGATGAAAGCCCCCGATGGCATGGTCGTAAACAAGGACGCCCATACTGCAGAACTTGTCTACGCCGGCCAGGAAATTGAGATCACCGAAACGGCTGCCAGCTTCTGCAATGACAGACAGAAGGCGCGGATTTCTCTTTCCAAGGTACTGGAGCAGAACAAGCAGTTCGGTATCGGCATGAATAACGAGCTTTCCGCCGTGACCTTCGGCTTCTATGCCGCCGAGGAGCTTACCGCAGCAGACGGCTCTGTCATTCCTGCGGACGGACTGATTGAGATTCTGTCCCTTGACGAAAACGGGAAAGCCGTGCTCAAGAGCGATGTCCCCTTCGGCAGCTACTATGTCAGAGAAATCAGCACCGATAGCCACTATATGCTCTCTGATGAGAAGTACCCTGTGACCTTTGCCTATGCCGGCCAGGAAATTCCCACGGTGGAGCTTGCTGTCAATGACGGAAAGAGCATTACCAACGAGATGATCTACGGAGAGATCCACGGCATGAAGAAGGATGAGGACGGCAAGGCGCTGGCCGGAACTACCATCGGTCTGTTCCTTACTGACGGCACAGAGCCTGTCCTGACCACCGTTTCTGCAGAGGACGGCAGCTTCACCTTCGCGGACATCCCTTATGGCGAGTATGTGGTTCGTGAAATCGCTGCACCGGAGGGCTATGTGATGGATGACACGCCTTATACCGTGAAGGTAGATCAGAACGGTGCTGTGATCGAGATCGAGATCACCAACAAGCTCATTCGCGGCAGCGTTCAGCTGACCAAGGTGGATAAAGACTATCCCGATCATCACCTGAACGGCGCAGTCTTTGAGGTGTACCGTGACGGAAAGCTTGTGGGCCAGATGGAGGAGCTGTCCGACGGCGTCTACAAGCTGGATGATCTGCCCTACGGCGATTACACGCTGAAGGAAACTGAGGCCCCCAAGGGCTTCTTCCTTGATGAGAAGACCTATAGCTTCTCCATTAAGGAAGATGGTAAAACCGTCGTCGTGGAAAATGAGGCCGGAAAGGGCTTTGTCAACCAGGCACAGACCGGAGGCATCCGCATTGAAAAGACTTCGGATGACGGCGTGCTGAAGGGCTTTACCTTCCGCGTGGAGGGCACGGATATCACCGGCAATGCCTTCAGCAAGGACTTTGTGACCGACGAAAAGGGGCAGATCCACATTGATGGCCTGCGCATCGGCGATTATGTGATCTCCGAGGTGTCCAACAAAGCCAACGAAAAGTATGAGCTTCCCGCAAATGTCACTGTAACCGTTCACGAAGGAAAGACGGTCGTTGCCAAGTTCCATAACAAGCTCAAGCCTGTTACGGATATTCCCAAAACCGGAGATACCACCAATATGCCTCTTTGGGCGGCACTTGCCGGTATCTCTGCAATCGGCACAGGTGCGGCGGCTTTCTTTACCTTCCGCAAAAAGAAGGAGGTAGGCAAGCATGAGCGCTAAGGTCATCATCGGCATCGGTCTTGTGGTGTTTATCATCGCAGGGCTGATCGTTCTTCGCCTGAAGAACAGAAAGTAAAACGGCAAGGGGCGGCATCTTTTTACAGATGCCGCCCCGCTTATAAAAGGAGACGCTATGGAAGAGACAAGAAAAATCGGAGATTACTCCGTAAAGTATTCCATGTATATCGGGCACAAGGATATTGCTTTGGGCGAGAATCCCAACGCCGACAAGGATGAACGGTATATGTGCTGCTTCGTAGAGACCAACGCCATTTTCGAGCGCTATTCCGGGGTGCTGGTCAGCGACGATTTTGCGGAGATTGCAAAGGTGTTCGGACAGCGCGTAGCAGACGCAGCCGAGGAAATTATTCAGGAAAACGAAAGAGCCTGTCAGGAGGTCGGCATGAATGAGGAACTCACAACAAATAGTTGTAAGCCCATTTCCTATGAGGATTCCATCGAGAACAAGGTGGTTGTCGTCAAGGGTAGCATTCTCCGGCCTGAGTTCCGCCACGCCAATCACCAGCTTATGCTGTGTACCGGCGGCTTCGGCGCGCAGGCCGATGCGCGAGGCCGTACCTGCTACTGCATTTCTCTGTACGACGGGAGAAAGACCTCTTTTTATCGCACGGATTTTCTCGGTGTCATGGAGGAAAAGCGCCTTCCCGAATGGGCGCAGAAGGGCTTGGAGAAAGCGAAAGAGATGCACGCGCAGGAAAAGAAACCGACTAAAGAAAGAGGTGACGCAAGATGATCGAGTATGAAAAAAGAGCAATGATCGAGGCGGAGGACAAATATACCTTCCGTCAGAGCACGCAAATTTCCATGCAAACCGGACTGATCGGCCACCTCCGGGCTGATATGGACACGGACGGCAACGGCTTTTTCAGCAGTTGGTTTGACTTCCGGGAAGAGCTGAAAACCGACGAGTTTAAGGCGGAGTTTGACGAGGTAATCAACTCTCTGCGTGAGGAAGGCGACATTCTTCATAACCGTAGGGCGCTTGCCAAGTACTGCTATTGCACACCACAAAGCCGGATGCAGGAGGAGCCGGGCTACTATGGCGTTCGTGTGGATACCGAAAAGTATGCCTACCTTCTGCGCCTGAACCCGGACAGGGGCGAATACAACCTATACTGCTATTGCTATCGCCGGGATTGGCTCGATCAGCACCTGAAGGACGCAGAGAAAGGAATCCGTTTTATTGACAGCCATTACAAGGAGCTGTTTCGCATTCCGGATGGCGGCAAGGTGAACATCCACTATTCGTGGAATGAAGAGCAGATCCGCACCTGCCGCTATATCGACGATTACCATGTGGAGATCGGGAGCAACCTCTATCACATCTGCGAGTTTGCCGAGCGCATGGAATACGGCGGCCATACCTGCGAGCCGGTTCGGGACAACCTGCCCGAGCGGTGCTACAGCGTTCTTTCCGGCAGCGACGAAATCATTATCATCAAGCGCGGCGAAAAGGGCTACTTCAAGACGGACATTCCCGTCACCGACAAGGACGAAGCCCGGAGCATCGCGAATGAGTATAATGCAAAGCTCGGCGTCAGCAAGGCGCAGGAAGAAGCCATGAAGGCCGGCTCTATGTTCGGCTTTCAGGTGCCCGCCGCAGACCCGAGAAATTATGACGCAGACGGAAAGCCCGTGATGCCGAAGGACAGAGGTGATGCACGATGAGTAAGGACGATTATCGCATCTGGTCTAATGCTGACCTTGACTATGAGGAGTGGAAAGATTGGATGGAGGAAGAATATCCGACGCTTTCCGATGACGAGCGCATCGCCATGATGTATGAGGAAAACGGGCACTACCTTGAGGACGAACGGCTCAATCTGGACATTCAACTTTCCCAGCCCATTCTGGTTGTTGCCGATCTGGGGCTTTGGAATGGCAGGCGCACGGGATACAAAGAAATTCCCAGCGGCAATATCCGGGACTGCCTTTACTCTGATTACGACTACACCACATGGTATGTGGACCGAAACGGAGATTTCCGGTGCGATGACACCCACCATGACGGCACAAACCATTATCTCTATCGGGTATATAAGGACAATGTTTCCCAGGCGCAGAAAGACCGGCTCAAAGAAAAAATCTACAACGGCACAGCCACCAGGGCAGACATTGTCCGTGTCACCCGCAGGCTTGGCGATGAGATCGGAAAAGTGTACGGTTGGAGCTTTCCAACCAGGCAGAGAGAGCGAGGTGAGGCACGATGAACCACGCACTGCCGAGCGAAAGTTATATTGCCAGACTGGACTATTTGGCTTTCAACGGAAAAGTATGCAGCAGCGTTGAGTACAGCGATGAGCAACGCTTCCTGGAAGACCTGAAGGAGTCGCTCTATCACGGAGAGCCGCTGTGCGTCGTTCTCTACCGAGACCGGAACGGCAAGACCATTTCCCGTGCGTTCCTGAACGACCTGGATACACTGCCCAAGGGGCTTTCCGTAGAGGACGATCCTCATAGAAAGCTTCCGGCAATGGCCCCAAAGAAAAAAGAACACGAACCTGCGAGATAAGGAGAAGCTATGGATAAGAAGAAAGCCATCTGCGAGTATCTCCGTAAAAATCATATTGGCAAAGAAAATGCCATCCACAGCAAGGAGCTTGAAAAGCTGTTTCTGCTTGACGGACGAAATATTCGCCGCAAGATCAGCGCCTTGCGACAGGATGGCTTTCCTATTTGCAGCGATGAAACGGGCTACTATTACGCAGATAACCAGAAAGAGATCAATACCACCGTCTACCGGCTGAATGAGCTTGTGACGAAGGTGTCCAACGCCAGAACCGGGCTTTTATTTGCATCGATCCTCGGAGAGAATGCGCAGACCGTTGAGGTCACGATCAAAGTAAGATAAGGAGGGAGTTCCCATGCCGAGCAAATACAGAATCATTTTGGAGATGGCGTCCCAGACTGCCAGGGATATCGCCTCCAATGCCGACCGATATACCGATTTTCTGATTACGGCGGCAAACAACTACAAGTACAGCTTTAAGGAGCAGCTGCTCATCCATGCGCAGAAGCCAGATGCAACGGCGTGTGCGGAAATCGACACATGGAATAAACTCGGCAGATGGGTAAACAAGGGCACGAAAGGCATCGCGCTGCTGATCGACAGAGATGTTCCCTACAAGCTGAGACATGTCTTTGATATCTCCGACACCAACAGCCGTGCCGGAAGGAACATCACCCTTTGGCAGATGAAGCCGGAGTACGAATATGCGGTATCGGAAAGCCTTCAGGCCAGCTTCGGTGATGTGGAGGAGCCGCGAGATTTCCCGCACCTTCTCATAGATATTTCCGGTTATGCCGTGGAGGATAATCTTTCAGATTATCTCATGGAACTGAACGCTGTCAAAGCCGGCAGCTTTCTGGAGGAGCTGGACGACACAAGCCTTGAAGCGTGGCTGAAAACCACGCTGAAAAGTAGCGTCGCTTTTATGGCGCTCTCCCGTGCGGGGTATGAGCCGAGGCAGTATTTTGACCGGGAGGATTTCAGCCACCTCTTTGACTTCAACACCCTAGAGGTTATCTCCGTGCTCGGTGCCGCAGTCAGCGATATTTCTGAGATGGTCATCCGGGAAATGGGCGAAACCGTCAAGGAGATGGAGAAGGAGGAACAGCGGAAGATTCGCACATTTGCGCAGACCGGTTCTTCTGCGTATCATAAGAACCGAACAGAAAACAAGGAAAGGAGCAACGAACATGGAACTGACCTATACGATGCAGGGGGACTATCTGATTCCCGATCTGACCGTGCCGGAGAGTCCGAAGCTTGGGAAGTATGGAATGCTGCGGCGGACATTCCTCCGCGAGCACCGGGATGGGATCTACACCGGGATGCTGCTGAACGGAACACTGAACAGTCATTTGGAGGAGGTGGACCGGCAGGCGCAGAAGATGCTGGACGACCTGACCGAGCAGATGAAGGCGCTGAACGGAGTGACAGAGCAGTTGAAGGCGGAGGATCAGATGCGGTGGGTGCAGATGATGAACTCTATTCGTCACTCGGCGGAGGAAGTGATTCTGAACGACCTGATCTACGCGTAACGCTCCCCACAGTTGAACAGCAACAGGAAATCATCGCAGAAGCGGAGGAAGAAAAATCCTCCGCTTTTTCTATTTCTCAGGAGGACATCGACGCCATTCTGACACGAGGCAGCGGCATCCATCAGGGCAAATTCCGCATCTATGAGAAGTTTCTCAAACAGGATTCTTCCGAGAACAATATCACCTTCTTGAAAAACGAATACGGCATCGGCGGAGCCTATCCTGCCGTTTCCGGAAGAAATCTCGACGAGAACCACGACGCTAAAGGCATCAAAATCAGCAGAGGAAGAATCTCCCAGCCCGACGCAGAAATGCTTTTGCGGTGGAATAAGGCCGAGAAGCGGATCGGGGAGCTGATTCGCACCGACCGCTATCTGAGCCAAGCAGAAAAGGACAACTATCCTGCCTACCGGGAGCAGGCAGAAGCTCGGAGGAAGCGAGGTGAAATCTCTGAGGAGTTCCGGTCGATTGTCTATGATTACAATGACTTCGTGACGCAGCTTGGTGAGGAAAGCAAAGCATTGAATCTGTACTATCTCTCAAGCTGCTGGAGTGCGTTCAGCGTGGGCGATAAGAAAATGCACGCCCGTACAGCGGAGGGTGACTTCATCCTTCCCATGATGCGCGAAGCAATGAATACGATCATTGCGGACAACACCCACTTGACCGCACGATGCGAGGCTATGCTGGAAGCGTTGAACAGCAATGTGGCAAAGCCGCTTGAGCCGACCTTTGATGAGCTGAACCCTCCCCCGGAGCCCCGGAAGGAATACCGCTTTCATCTTGGTGATACGGTCTATATCGGCACACAGGAATACGAGCTGCTGTCTTTTGACGAGAAGAAGGTCGTCCTCTTTGATACACAGTTCCCGCTGTTTAACAAGGAGCTGACTCGTGAAGAGTTCGATAACCGGCTCAAAGAAAATCCACTGAATGACAGGCTGCTGCAAGCCGTGGAAGAACCCCCTGTCGCAGACAATACGAAGGCGAGAATATCCCTTGACACCGGCAGTAACAAGGTTCACTGGATTTACTTCAATCCCGATGCAGATGCAGGTGGACAGTATGTTTCCGGTGACCTTGATTTCTCTGTTTTTGAAGAGCTTGTCGAGCAGTATGACATTGCTAACCATCCGGAAAACGCCGCCGACTTCCGAAATGACCTTGAAGAAATGTCGGATCAGTTCCTTGCGGACATCAATACTCCGTTCTTCATGGAAGCTGAAAATGACTATGAGATGGACTGCGATTATATCGAGTTCACGCCGGAAAACCTCCTGAAGATTCACGAGGATATTCTATCTTTAGAGGCAGACCGGGAAGCAGCGCGAGAGACTGACCGATATGAGGCGGAGTTTGGTGCGGACGGCACACGGGTATTCAGAGAAACAGAAGATTTAGCAGAAGACGATTCTGAAATTGAGAGCCTAACGGACGAAGAATTGGATGCTCTGCCCATCAGCACCGTCAAAGACGGCGAGGTCGTGACCTACTCCAATGCGGAGGCCTTGCTGGATGACCAGGAAGAAGCGCTCGCCCCGCCTCTACAAGTGAAAAGGCCTTCCAAGATCGCGCCTCATGTGCTGCGTCCGGAAATCAACACCGAGTACCGCACTAACTTCCAAATCGAGAGCGATGATATCGGCGTGGGCACGCCACTGGAACGGTTCTATCACAATATCCGTGCCATTCAGCTTCTGAATAAGCTGGATGCGGAAAGCCGATTGGCGACACCCACCGAGCAGCGTGTGCTTGCCGACTATGTGGGTTGGGGCGGTCTATCCGAGTTCTTCAAGGAGGACAATCCCCATTATGCCGAGCTGAAGGATGTGCTTTCCGATGAGGAATATGCGTCGGCGAGAGAATCCACGCTGACGGCCTTCTATACGCCGCCCGTAGTGATCAAGGCGGTGTACAGTGCCTTGGAGAATATGCACTTCCAGACCGGCAATGTGCTGGAGCCCTCCTGCGGCATCGGAAACTTTATGGGACTTGTTCCCGAAAGCATGAATGACGCGAAGTTCTACGGCGTGGAGCTGGACAGTATTTCCGGGCGAATTGCGCAGCAGCTTTATCAGAAAAACAGCATCGCAGTGCAGGGCTTCGAGAATACAAACCTTCCCGACAGCTTCTTTGACGCTGCAATCGGCAATGTCCCCTTCGGGCAGTTCAAGGTGCCCGACAAGCGCTACGATAAGCACAACTTTCTCATTCACGACTATTTCTTCGCCCGCACTTTGGATAAGGTGAGACCCGGCGGCGTGATTGCTTTCATCACCTCAAAGGGTACGCTGGATAAGGAAAACCCCAATGTCCGAAAGTATATCGCGCAGAGAGCCGACTTGCTCGGCGCTATCCGGCTGCCGAATGATACCTTCAAGGCCGCTGCCGGCACAGAGGTCACATCGGACATTATCTTCCTCCAAAAGCGTGACCGATTGGTGGATATTGAGCCCGATTGGGTGCATCTGGCCACCGACGCCAATGGCATCCGGATGAACGCCTATTTTGTGGACAACCCTGAAATGGTGTTGGGCGACATGCAGATGGTCAGCGGGCCTCACGGCATGGAGTCCGCCTGTATTGCTTATGAAAATGCAGAGCTTGGGGACCTCTTGCGGGATGCTATCCAGAACATTCATGCCGAGATTACCGAATTTGAAATCGACGATCTTGAAGCGGAGGATGAGGACCTTTCTATTCCCGCTGACCCTGATGTGCGCAATTTCAGCTTCACGGTGGTGGACGGTAAAATCTATTACCGTGAAAACAGCCGCATGAATCCCGTGGATGTTTCCGCGACTGCCGAAAGCCGCATCAAAGGCATGATTGCCATCCGTGATTGTGTCCGGACGCTGATTGAGTACCAGACGGAGGACTATCCCGATGCCGATATCAAGGCGGAGCAGGAAAAACTCAATCGCCTCTATGATGATTTCAGCAAAAAATATGGGCTTATCAGCGCAAGAGCCAACAACTCGGCATTCAATTCCGACAGCTCCTACTGCCTGCTTGCCTCGCTGGAGGTGCTGGACGATGAGGGCAACTTCCTCCGCAAGGCAGATATGTTCTCCAAACGAACCATCAAGCAGAAGGTAACGGTGCAGTCGGTTGACACGGCTTCCGAGGCCTATGCGCTGTCCCTTGCAGAAAAAGCAAGAATCGATATGCCGTATATGTCAAAGCTCACCGGCAAAACCGAGCAGGAGCTGTTTGAGGATTTGAAGGGTGTGATCTTCCTCAACCCCATGCACATAAGCGAAGAGGACGGCAAGCCGAAGTATCTCCCTGCCGATGAATATCTCTCCGGCAATGTCCGCGAGAAGCTCCGTTGGGCAAAGCGGAGTGCGGAGCTCTACCCCGAAGATTACGGTGAGAATATTCGTGCGCTTGAGGCGGTGCAGCCGGTTGACCTGACGGCAAGTGAGATTTCCGTAAGGTTGGGCGCAACATGGCTGCCTCCGGAAATCATTGAGGAGTTCATGTTTGAACTGTTCAGCACCCCACGCTACTGCCAGTGGAACATCCATGTTCACTACACGCAGTACACCGGCGAATGGAATGTGGAGGGGAAATCCTATGACCACAGCAATGTAAAAGCCCACAACACCTACGGCACCGGCAGAGTTAATGGCTATAAGATCATGGAGGAAACCCTGAACCTCCGAGATGTAAGAATCTTCGACTACATCGAGGACGGAAACGGCAGAAAAACGGCTGCGCTCAACAAGAAAGAAACCGCCATCGCACAGGGCAAGCAGGAGCTTATTAAGCAGGCCTTTGCTGATTGGATTTGGAGCGATCCGGAACGCCGGGAGCAGCTGACCAAGCTGTATAATGAGAAGTTCAACAGCATTCGCCCCGCGAGTATGACGGCAGCCACCTGAATTTCGCGGGAATCAATCCGGAGATCACACTGAGGCCGCATCAGGTCAATGCCATTGCACACATTCTCTACGGCGGTAACACCCTGCTTGCCCATGTAGTGGGGCTGGGAAAACGTTCGAGATGGTAGCGGCTGCGCAGGAGAGTAAACGGCTGGGATTGTGTCAAAAAAGCCTGTTCGTGGTTCCCAATCACCTGACAGAGCAATGGGCGAGCGAATACCGCCAGCTCTACCCCTCCGCCAACATTCTTGTCGCCACCAAGAAGAACTTCGAGACCAAGAACCGCAAGAAGTTCTGGGGGCGCATTGCCACCGGCGACTACGATGCGGTCATCATTGGGCACAGCCAATTTGAGAAGATCCCCATGTCCCTGGACCGACAGCGTGCCATCCTGCAGCAACAGCTGGATGAAGTGCTGGACGGCATTTCTGAATTGAAGAAAAACCGTGGGGATAATTTCTCCATCAAGCAGCTGGAGCGAACCAAGAAAACGGTCAAGCAGAAGCTGGACAAGCTCAATGACCAGTCCCGCAAGGATGATGTCGTCACCTTCGAGCAGCTAGGGGTGGACAGACTTTATGTGGACGAGGCGCATTCATTCAAAAATTGTGCGAAACGTTGCGCCACAAGCAGTAGTTGACAGCTGCCGCAAAAAGGCGCCATACGATTGCACTTAGCAATAAGAAAATATCGTAGAGAACTCAAATCTCAAATTCAGGGGCGAAATTCCCCTGCCGTGCAGAATCAATATCGCAAGCGGTCAAATGACCGCACACGACAAGTCAAAGTCGGAGATAGCACGAGAGCTAATACTCCACTGTGCGTTACGTCTCTGTAAAGGCGTATGGTACAAAGCGTGGTGAAGGCGTAACCTGAAAACCTAAACACCGAAAACGGTGCATGGATAATAATGGTGCGGGCTTCCGAAACCTATGGCTATCCGTTAGGGAAAGCTATGCAGCATCGTAAGAGCGAATGGCATCCGAAAGGATGAAAGTTGGAGAAAGTGTATGTGGTTGGTTTTTCTGCATACGCCCTATGAAATGAAATACTCATGCGGAACCACATGATAACTGTGATTCAAAATGTGGTTAGATTCTCCCGGTGTAAGGTAGCGGCCTAAGGGTTTCAATGGTCTATCGACCACAAGGATAGAGATTTTGGGAACGTTTGAGAGCCTGTATTTGGATTGTTACAGCATGATGAAGAATACAGGAAGTCAGCCGTGCCATAGTAGCCAGCGATTGGGTAATGCCAATTACACGGAGCTGAAATGCTCCACGACGAAGGGCACGAGTCGGGTTGATTTACAAATTTCACAATGAAGATCCAACAACGCCCTGAAAGATGGGTGACGAACTGCGAGCTGAAAGCCTTGTGCATTTAAGCGTCAGATTTTCAAGCGAGACAGACCTGAAAAGGTTTCGGGTTATGAACGTCCATCCATCAACACACCGAATGATATTCTGCTGTCACATTATGCACAAGGAAAAGGCTGGAAGGCTAATTTCGAGTACTTCATGAATCGCGAATACGCCTACAACCGGGACAAAGGAAAATGCAAGTGCTGCGGAAGATACTTTTCGGAGACGGTTTCCAAACACTGTCATCACGTCAACAATATGCTTCCTATCGAGAAAATCAACAAAGTGCCGAATTTGGCATGGCTATGTATCCCTTGCCACCGCATGGTACACAACAGCCCGATACCGCCGGAGCTTGACCCCAAAACGGTACGGAAAATACAAAAATACAGAGACAAGCTCAAAGCGTGAAATTTGTAAGTGCGCTATGCTCCGCGAGGACATAGCGGTATTGAAATCAATAGATAGTAAGTCAAACTGATGGAACGCCGGGTGCGCTGAAAGGTGCACGCCCGGTGTGAGACGGGGGAAAACCCGGAGATCATATCAAAGAGTTACCTATCGTCATTGTTTTTGTATACCAAAATGCGGAACGTCTCAGGACTTTCGCAGACAGAATCGCAGAAATCATCGGATATGTTCCTGAAATGCCGATACATGGACGAAATCACCGGCGGCAAGGGCATTGTGTTTGCAACGGGTACGCCCGTCAGCAACAGCATGACGGAGCTGTACACCATGCAGCGCTACCTGCAGTACGGCACATTGCAGCAGAAAAGCATGTCGCATTTTGATGCGTGGGCTTCCACCTTCGGGGAAACCACGACCGCGATTGAACTCGCTCCGGAGGGCTATACTTTTATAGGACGATAAAATCGTCCTTTTAAATTGCAAAAAGGCTGTCAAAAAAGTGGAAAAATCTTTGGGATTTTTGAAAAACAGTTCCGCTTTACTACCCTATTTTCTCCTATTAGTGAGGGGGGTAATACCTTTAATCGCAAAACAAATTACATAAGGAAAGGAGGAGAGAAGAATGTCAAGGACTTCTAAGATTACAGCACTTTATGAGCGTTTATCAAGAGATGATGACCTTACTGGCGAGTCAAATTCCATAACCAATCAAAAGCAATACTTGGAAGATTATGCCCGAAAGAATGGTTTCGGTAACATTCGCCATTTTACTGATGATGGTTTTTCGGGAGTAAATTTCAATCGCCCCGGCTTTCAATCGTTGATAAAAGAAGTAGAAGCTGGAAATGTTGCAACGATTATTGTTAAGGATATGAGCCGATTAGGGCGAAACTATCTGCAAGTCGGATTTTATACGGAAATTCTGTTTCCGCAGAAAGATGTCCGTTTTCTTGCAATCAACAACAGCATTGACAGCAACAATGCTTCGGATAATGATTTTGCTCCGTTTTTGAGTATTATGAACGAATTTTATGCCAAAGACACGAGCAATAAAATCAAGGCTGTGTTTGACGCACGAATGAAAGACGGAAAGCGTTGCAGCGGTTCTATTCCCTATGGGTACAACCGACTGCCCAACGATAAGCAGACGCTTGTTGTTGACCCTGTGGCTTCTGAGGTGGTAAAGCATATCTTTCTGCTTGCCAACGAGGGTAAAAGTCCAAGAGAAATTGCAGAGATACTGACCGAAGAAAAGGTAATGATACCGGCGGCACACGCAAAGGAATATCACCCCGAACAGTATAACGGGATAAAGTTTTCAGACCCTTATATTTGGGGCGTATCTGCCATTAGAACGATTTTAAGCAGACAGGAATATCTTGGACATACTGTTTTGAGAAAGTCAGTCAGCACCAATTTCAAGCTGCATAAGAGAAAGACTACCGATGAAGATGAGCAGTATGTGTTTTATAACACCCACGAGCCTATCATATCGCAGGAACTTTGGGACAGCGTTCAGAAGCGAAAGAAACGAGTGAACAGAGCTGCGACAAGAGGAACACATACCAACCGATTAAGCGGCTATCTGTACTGTGCCGACTGTGGCAGAAGATTGACCTTGCAGACACATTACAGCAAAAAAGACCGCTCCTTGCAGTATTCGTACCGTTGCGGTGGTTATGCGAGCAGGGTAAATTCCTGTACTGCTCATTCAATAAGTGCTGATAATGTTGAAGCCTTGATATTATCGGCAGTCAAACGCTTTTCAAAATTTGTTCTGAATGATGAAAAAGCCTTTGCTTTGGAACTGCAATCCCTTTGGAAAGATAAGCAAGAGGAAAAGCCGAAGCACAATCAATCGGAGCTGAAACGCTGTCAGAAACGCTATGACGAACTCTCTACGCTCATTCGTGGCTTGTATGAAAATCTTATATCGGGATTGCTACCCGAAAGACAGTACAAGCAACTGATGAAGCAGTATGACGATGAGCAGGCGGAGTTGGAAATGAAAATGGAAACGATGAAAGAGGAACTTTCCGCAGAAAAAGGCAGCACTATGGATATTCAGCATTTTGTTTCGCTGATACGAAAGTACAAAAATCCTACGGAAGTTTCCGATTTGATGTTTACCGAACTCATTGACAAGATTGTGGTGTATGAATCCGAGGGTGTGGGAAAAGCAAGGACACAAAAGGTTGATATTTACTTCAATTATGTCGGGCAGGTCGATATTGCCTACACCGAGAAAGAACTTGCCGAGATAAAAGAGCAAGAAGAACAGGAAGAAAAGAAGCGATTGGAGAAACAGCGTCAGCGTGAAAAAGCCTATCGAGAGAAGCGAAAGGCGAAAAAACTTGCTGAAAACGGTGGCGAAATCGTCAAAACAAAGGTATGTCCTCATTGTCAGACAGAGTTTACCCCTACAAGCAATCGACAGGTATTCTGTTCAAAGGATTGTTGCTATCAAGCAAGGCAGGATAAAACGAAAGCCGACAGAGAAGCGGAAAAAGGTAATCACTATTATCGTCAGCGTGTATGTGCTGTGTGTGGCAGTACCTACTGGCCTACACACAGTCAGCAGAAATTCTGCTCAGCGGAATGTAAAAGGGTAAACCACAATAAGAAAACCTTGGAGTTTTACTACAAGAAGCAAAAAGAGAAAGAACTATGCAAAGATTTATTACAGACGAAAGAACAGGTATCCGATACGAACTCATCGGAGATTACTATTATCCCTGCCTGACAGTAGAGGAAAGTTCTCCCCTTTCAAAATACGGGCGGTTAAGGAAACGCTATTTGAGAGAACACAAGCGAGTTTTATATTACACTCTGCTGACAAGCGGAAAGTTATATGAACACCTTGCTGAAATTGATACTTCGGCTTGTGCTATGGCTGAATATCTTATAAAGGAAATGGCAAAAAGACAAGGTGTAACCGAGCAATTAAAAGCAACGGATATGATGAAATGGGTAGAAATGATGAATAATATCCGAGCTTGTGTTGATGAGATTGTACTGAATGATATTGTATATTCATAATTGAATTACCCACCGAAAGAGAGCTGTTATCTTAACTGATAGCAGTTTTTCTTTTTCGGCAAGTATTCAAGAAGTCATAAAGTTGTGAGTATAGTCGAAGCTGTCTGTACTTGAAAAAACGGATGACTTCTGCTATAATATTAAGGCAATCCCGCACAAAGAAAGAACAGCCAAAAGGTCGGGAAAGAGGTATAATAAAGAGGTGAAGAAGCAATTGACGATGAGCCTGATCAGCGACGAGCTAGGGCAGGCATCAACGAAGAAGAAAGAGTTTCTGGGAATCATGGAGAAACTGATTCCGTGGTCGGAATGGGTCGGGATCGTGCAGCCGCACTATTACAAAGGAGAGCGCGGCAATAAGCCCTACGACTTGGAATTGATGCTCCGAATCTATGTGCTGCAGCATCTCTATAACCT